>ENA-ORXD01001845-ORXD01001845.1-sediment-metagenome-genome-assembly--contig:-NODE-1845-length-15741-cov-4.658197_pt1 | contig 15741 bp, 13 predicted proteins | sample MGYA00237862_ERZ511471 | MGnify/ENA metagenome assembly ERZ511471 | reverse complement strand
CCCCCGCTCCTCTTCGGGAAACACCAGGGAGAGGAGGGCAAGGGAGGTCCCGAATACCATGGCTGCGGCCAGACCGGCGAGGGCCCGGCCGGCAATCAGTACCAGGATGCCGGGTGCCAGTCCGCAGACAACAGCGGCTGCCAGGTACATGCCCATCCCTGCTGTAAAGACCCGTTTTGAACCCTTGATATCGGCAATCCGGCCGAACGGGACTAGGAACGCTGCAGCCACCAGGAAGAAAGCAGCGGTGACCCAGCCAAGGAGGGCCACATCTGCAGGAAATTCATCCCCGATGGCAGGGGTGGCCACGATGAGAGAAGACACCATGAACGGCGCAATGGATGAGCCGAGTCCGGCGACGATCTGGACGAGGCGTTTGGCAGTTTCCGAATACATGGGATATGCCTGATCTGGGTATACAGGTATTTTAAGATGCCATGGGGTTCAGCCGGGCCAGGGAGGAAAAGCCGCAGCTCCTGAACGGGAGGTCAGGAAAAAAGGCATGGGGTGGCTCAGTCAGAAAGCCGGTAATTCGGTGCCTCATCAGTGATGAGGATGTTGTGCGGGTGGCTCTCGGTCTGTCCTGCTGCGGTGATCATGACGAACCGGGTTCTTGTATGCATCTCGGCAATGGTCCGTGATCCCGTATATCCCATGGCAGACTTGAGCCCTCCGGTAAGCTGGTAGATGACATCGGAGACGCTCCCCACGTAGGGTGTGACCCCCTCCACGCCCTCGGGGACAAACTTGGTCCTCCCGATATCCTTCTTCTGGAAGTAGCGGTCGCTCGAGACCCCCCCGCTCATGACGCCGAGGGATCCCATGCCGCGGTACTGCTTGTACCGCCTCCCCTTCATGGTGATGACCCGGCCGGGGGACTCATCAGTACCGGCAAGCAGGCTCCCCATCATCACGCTGTCCGCACCAGCGGCAATGGCCTTGGCCACATCTCCCGAGAACCTGACCCCTCCATCGGCTATGACCGGGATTCCCGAGTCCTTCACTGTATCAGCAACGCTGGCAATAGCCGTGATCTGGGGGATGCCGACCCCGGCCACGATCCGGGTGGTGCAGATGGATCCGGGACCAATCCCAACCTTGAGACCATCCACGGTGTCCATGAGATCCTCGGCAGCTTTTGCAGTGGCGATGTTCCCCGCGATGACATCGGCCCGGGCGCTCCTCTTGATATTCCGGACTGCTTTGACAACGTTCATGTTATGACCGTGGGCACAGTCGACCACCAGGGCGTCGGCACCGGCTTCGTCGAGCAGCATGGCCCGTTCAAAGTCAAAGGGACCGACAGCGGCGGCCACCCGCAGCCTCCGGTTCCGGTCGCGGCTTGCGTACGGGTACTGGCGCTTCTCGAGGGTGTCCTGCATGGTGATGATCCCTGCAAGTTTCCCTTCATGATCCAGAACCGGGAGGCGTTCGACCTTGTTGGTGTACATGACCTCGAGGGCTTCTTCGGGTGAGATATCCTCGGTTGCGGTGATTGGCTCCTGGGTCATGATCTTCCGGACACTCTCGCTTCCGCGGCGGCGGGCGATTCCCCGCACGTCCCGGCGGCTGACAATTCCTACCACCTTCCCCCCTTCAAGGACCGGGACACCGCCGATCCGGTGCTCGTTCATGAGCCGCTCAACGTCAGAGACGCTGGTGTCGGGGCCGACAGAAACAACCTGGCGTTCGATCAGCTCCTCGGCCTGCTTGACCAGCCGGATCTCGGCGACTTCCTGCTCTGCCGGCATGTTACGGTGGAGGACCCCGATACCGCCTTCCCGTGCAAGGGCGATAGCCATAGAGGACTCGGTCACCGTATCCATCGCAGAAGAGACCAGCGGTATATTCAGGGGGATGTTTTTCGAGAACCGGCTCCTGATGTCAGCCTCGTTCGGCTCGATGTGTGATTGGGCGGGCACGAGGAGCACATCGTCGAAAGTGAGGGCGACCGGCACCTGCAGTTTCTCAACGAACATAGTTTTATCCAACCATCCTGACCAGCCGGTCTACCAGGTCTTCCTTTATCGATGAATCCCGGTTACCCCCGCAGACCATGCCCCGCACACCGATAATATCGGGGTCGATCCGTTTCAGGGCAGGGAGATGATCAAATCCGAGAGAACCGGCAAGCGCGGTCATCAGCCCGGCATCGCGGTTCATCGTGGTGAATTCCCTGAGCGACTTCTCACTCATGAACTCAAAGGTGCTCTTCCCGTCCTTGATGCCGGTATCCACCATGGCAACGTCCGCACCGGCGGCAGCGGCCAGAGGGGCCATGGCAAAGGGGGAGATCGTGCCGAGCCGCTCATAATCCGAGTATGAGGCGATCACCACGTACTTCTCCGGAAACTCTTCCTTGACCGCCCGGATAAGCGGTACCGCCATGGCTTCACCCACCCGCATCCGGCCGTGCACAAAGGCAACGCCACCCGCATGGCCCTTTTCCACCACGCCGACCAGCCGTTTATCCCGGGCAAGGGCATCCTCCGGGCAGACCAGAAAACAACCGCCGCAGGAGTGACAGAGATCGGCAAAGGTCATAATGGTCCGGCCGAACACGGTAATGGCATGGAAGCGGCACAGGTCACGGCATTTGCCGCAGTAACTGCATCGCTCCTCCATCACCCGTGGTACGACCAGATGGATTTCCCGTTTTGTCCGGATGACCGGACTGAGAAAAATATGGCCATTGGGTTCTTCCACATCGCAGTCCACATACTGGACCTGGCCCTGCGCGGTCAGGGCCAGACTCACCGAAACCGTGGTTTTGCCTGTCCCCCCCTTGCCGCTGGCAACCGCTATTTTCACCGCAGTCTCCTCATCTGCCCTGTCTGCTTCTTCCCTGGTTGGCGCATTGCCCCTGCCGGCGTCCCCCACCCAAGCCCCTGCCCTGGCCCATGCCTCTTCCCTGCCCCATGCCTCTGCCGCCGGGTTGGGCCGTTGCGGTCCCAGGCTGATTTACCGGTCGGGCCGAGCCTTCCCGGGCCATATTTGTATTGATGAAATGATGTACAGCGTCGCGCACGGTCCCGGCAGCGCCGTTAACCATGATAATGCCCGCCTTTTCACAGACGGCCGCGGCTTTCGGCCCCACATGGCCGGTCAAGATCGCCTCGGCGCCGGCCTGGGCGACCAGGGTGGCAGCGCTGATCCCGGCGCCATGCTCGACGTCTTTTGCCCCCTGGTTGTCAATAACCTGGACAATGGCGTCCGACCCGGTATCGACAATCAGCAGATACTCCGCCCTGCCGAATCGCTGATCAACTGTTGCATCCAGCTCTTTTCCCGTTGCACTGACTGCTACTCTCATGGCACATCCTCCTCTGCATCCTTTATTGTCATTTTCTAAAGCTCGAGGTAAATTTTGTGCATATGCTCATTATCATAATAAACACCATTATCCTTATGTCAACAAAATTACGAAGATTTTTTTTAATTATGCCGCTGATTCAATTTCAGAAACAGCTGTTTCGCCATGCCTGCTTTGCCTGAAAAAAAATGCTGAGCGGTTTTTGTTTAAAGGGGGAACAAAAAGGATTTACTGCGGACAATAAGCGGCCGGGGCAGGGGCCACATTGCTTGGCAAGGCAGGCACCGGCAACACCGGGGCAAAATACGGCGGAGAAGAAAGCAGAAAAGCTGTCAGTTCTGCCTGGGCGGCATAAGCAGGGGATCAAAAAGGTGAGACGGGCGGCCATCCCTGTTCAGCAGAGGGATTTTCCCCTCATGATCAAAGTTGAAGGTATGATTGATAATGCCCAGGCCGCCCACCCGCACACGGCCGGTGAGGTGAAAATCAAGCTCCTCGCCCTGCTGGATGTTGCCGGCGAAACGGAAGAGATCCCAATAGGCGCTGGACAGACGCAGGTCAATACTGCCGTAATCGTTGGCGGCAATGTCCAGACTGTTTAATGACTGACCGGTGGAGACCTTCACCCCGTTGAGCTGCAGCTCATACTCGACCCTCTCCACCTGCAGGGTGACGGTATTGGGGTTGAACAGGCGGAGACTGGCCACCATGTTGACGTGACTCAAGGTGACCTCATCCATGACCAGGCCCATGAGATTGATCTCCGGGGCCACGGGCTGCATGGCAGCGCAGGAGGCAAGGAGAAAGGCGACCAGCAGGCTGCAGAGAGAGGCTCGTAATTTTTTCATGGGAAAGCCTTCATTTTCCGGAACGATTATGGGGTGGTTGCCGCAAACAGCTGCGCGCGGGACCATATCATATGGCAAGATGATTAAACTAACTACCTGATGCCTACTCTGTCAAACAAATTCTCTTCGGCCTCCGGCCCGGAATATTTCCCGCCACTTTGGCAGGATTTTCGATATTTTTATCTCAGAATTCGAGCCTCATATTGCAACAAGCTGCATATTGCGCTATTAACCTGAATGGGAAAATGAAAAGTCTTAGACGTGAGAGATGAAGCCGGAATTTTGTGGCCGCATAATCCTGGAGGGGATTATGCATTGCTGTTTCCTATCTATTCTAAGTGAAAAGTGGAGGACAAAGGGATGAAGAAAATGACTGCTTTACTGATTGCCGCCGGACTGGTGCTGATTTCCTTCAGCATCGCCAACGGGCACAGCTTCTGGGCCAAATACCTGAAAAACCCGGTGCCGGAGGATGTAGTCGTGCCCTCCGGCTTAATCATCGTGGTCGACGGAGAAAACTACCTTAACTGCTGCGCCTGCCACGGGGAAGACGCTGCAGAGGGCCCCTCCTTCAAGGGGTTCTGCCTAGATTATTATATGCCGGAAGAATAAACCTTTGTCTGTTTTCCGGCAATAGCCTGACCCGAGGGGCGGCAACACAAAAGCCGCCCCTTTTTTTGCGCAATTGCACGCCAGGCCTGCCGCCGCAAGTATCATCCCTGCCTGCATATCCTCACTCAAAAGGCCCCTGCCTCTGAAAACGGTTGTGGCTCAGATAAGCGATCAACTGATCCAGCCGGCCCCAGAACCAGTAAAGCATCCGTTCCGGCCAACTGAACTTCTGCACCTCCGCCAGGCTGATTTCCGCGGCCTCGGTGCAGTCGTCCGCAAACATCCCGGCAAAACGGCCGGCAAACCCCGCATCGAGAATTTCCTGATTGGCCTCAAGGTTCCAGCGCAGGTTCCAGCGATCGAAGTTGGCTGAGCCGAGCGACAGCCAGTTGTCGCACAGCACCGCCTTGTAGTGCAGAAAGCGCGGCTGATATTCAAAGATGCGCACCCCGGAAAGCAGCAGGCGCGGATAAAAGCGCCGGCCAATCCGCGTCACCAGCGGATGGTCGCTGAAGGCCCCCGGAACGAGCACCCGCACATCGACCCCGTTGCGGGCGGCGCTGCGCAGGTTGCGTCTGATTTTGCTTGAGGGAACGAAATAGGGGGTGACCAGCCATATCCGCTCTCTGGCCCGCCGGGCATAAACAATAAAGGAACGCTTGATTTCCCGGTGGACCGGGGCGCAGCTGCTGGCCACCCGGCAACGCAGGGCCCCGGCCGGAGCAGCATGAACAGCACCGGCCAGGGGCAGCTCCCTACGGGTGGCACGGCGCCAGACCTGCCGGAACAACTCCACCCAGTCGGCCACCACCGGCCCCTGCATCTCAACCATGGTCTCCCGCCAGTAGCTCTGCGGGGAGACGGCCGGATCAAAATCATCGGTCAGGCCCGTGCCGCCGACAAAGGCGCATTTGCCGTCAACCACCAGCAGTTTGCGGTGATCGCGGAACAGCCGGTCCAGGTGGAAGAGCTGCCGCAGACGGAAGGGATTGAAGTAGGTCAGCTGCAGGTTGGCATGGGACAGCCGGCCGGCGTCATGGCCGGCCAGACCCAGGGAGCCGAAGGCGTCAAACAGCAGCCACACCTTGACGCCCCGCCCGGCCGCCGCGACCAGGGCATCAATAAACCCGGTGGCCACCCGGCCCGACTCCACCAGATACATCTCCAGCAGGACAAACTCCCGGGCCTCGGCGATGGCCTGCAGCATGGCCGGGAAAAAGGCATCGCCGTTACGGTGCACAATCCCCTGATTGCCGTCATGCCATGGAAACGGTTTATACTGCCGCAACTTTTTCATATCAGGCCAATGGTGATGGAATCGCTTGTATACCCTTCGCAGGCAATAACTCCGGGCACCGAATTTCTGTTGGACAAATCAGCAAATTATCATGCACTGCTCGGCTACCAGGAGGTTTTGCACGGGATAGTCAATCCGTGCTGTAATGGATTACTTCAAGATGCCCTGTAATTTCATGGCCTCCCGCCCCCTCCCCAAGCACTCCCCAACTGCTCCCGGCATGCACTGGCCCCGTGAAAATCTATAACCCTTTGCCCGAATCGACGCAACCAATTCTCCCCACCCCCCCAGGCCGACCAGACGCGAAGTGATTACCGATGCAGGATGATTGACAATCCAGAAGCCAGGAGTCAGGAGTCGGAAAACGCAATAAAATCAATCATTCTGAATTCTGTCTCCTGTCTCCTGCATGGAGGGTTTGCCAAAATACAATAATTTTCTTGACATAAATCTTCCGGGGTTTATTGTACTTTTGAGCATATGCACAAAATAACCCCCAGGGCATATCTCTTGACAATGCAGGATGCGGATGAGGATGTTCCATAAAAACAACCATCAGGAAAAAAGAGGAACGGATTCAGCACCTTGCGAGATCATGAAAAGAGATTTCCAAAGATGAAAATCCTTGTCATATATCCTTACTGTCTCGAAGAGCGGATCCATGCGGAAAATGTCGAGAGCATGCCCATCGGCATCTACTATGTGGCGGCGCTGTTAAAAGAAAAAAATTATGATGTCGAGATCATCAACTGGCAGAAACTCGGCCGCTCCCCTGAAGAGATAAAGGCCGTACTCATCGCAAAGAATCCGGATGTCATCGGGTTTTCCATCCTCCAGGCCAACCGCTGGGGCGGCATCGAAATTGCCAGGGTTGCCAAACAGCTCAACCCGGATGTAAAAATAATCTTCGGCGGCATTACCCCCACATTTCTCTGGAAACATTTCCTCACCCACTTCCCTGAAATAGACTGCATTGTTCGCGGAGAAGGCGAATACACCTTTCTCAGGCTGGTGCAATATTACGAAAAAAAGGACTCTGCCGGCCTCGGCGCCATCCCCGGAATTGCCTTCCGGAAGAACCGCATGCCGGTAAAGACCCGTGATGCCGAACCCATCCGGGATCTTGACCAACTGCCCAATCCCGCGAAATATTATACCTTCAATCACCTGTCCATGATGCGGGGCTGCCCCGGCAACTGCACATTCTGCGGCTCCCCCCAATTCTGGGGGCAGCGGGTGCGATTCCACTCAACCGGCTACTTTGTTGACCAGCTCGAACTCCAATACCGCAGAGGCCTCACCTTTTTCCTTATTTCAGACGATACCTTTTCGTTCAAAAAAGAGAAGGTGATCGAGATCTGCCAACAGATCATCGCACGTGGACTCAAGATAATCTGGTTTGCCATATCAAGGGTCAATTTTATCACCGAGGAGGTCGTCTACTGGATGAGAAAGGCCGGATGCATCCAGATCAGTTTCGGCGTGGAAAGCGGTTCTCCGCAAATCAGAAACATCCTGAACAAAAAGACCACCAATGAACAGATCAGAAACGCCTTCAGAATCACCCTTCATTACGGCATCCTGCCCCGGGCCTATATCATTTTCGGCTCCCCCGGTGAAACGCGGGAGACGATCCGGGAAAGCATTGATCTCATCAACGAGATCAAGCCCCTGGTAATCATCTTCCACGTCCTCGTCCTGTTGCCGGGTACCGCTCTTTATCGGGATTTCAAAAACAGGTTCAACATTTCCGATGACCTCTGGCTGGAGCCGATCGAAGATATCATGTACTTTGAAACCGACGAACATCTGTCCAGGGAAAATGTCGAGCAATTCAAAAATATGCTGCATGCAAATTTTTTTAAAAATCTCCCCTCGTTTGTCGATGCCATCGAACTCATCGATGATCCCGAACTCTATCCGCTGCACGCGGATTTCTATTCAAGGCTGGCCCTGAGCTTTGACCATGGTGAATACGCAGGGGTTGAAGCCCTTGGCGAGAGTAAAAAAATCGCGGAAAAACTGTACCGGAAATCCCTGCACTACCATCCGGTGGCCCGCTCTTATCTCGGCATCGGCATGCTTCGCCAGAAAGACCGAGACCTTGCCGGATCTATAGAATGGCTTTGCGCGGGAGTAAAACACTTCCCGGATGACGAGCTGATAAACACCTGCCTGGCGATCAGCCATATGAACCTGGGCCAATTCAATAAGGCCCTTTCCTGTCTTCTGCAATTTCAGGAATCGCCTCAGGCCTTGCATTTTATTGCCGCCTGTTACCAGGAATTGCACGATCAGGAAAACGAGGCAGCCGCCCGCAGAAAACTCAGCTCGCTCCAGCAGGGAGGGGAAGATGCCGGGCTTGTTCGATAATGCTCCGCTTTCCCGAAGCAGCCCGGCCGCGCGGATATTCGGCCGGCGGGTGCCAGGGCCATTGCAAGTAAAACCGAGAGCTGCAAAGCAGCCCTTGAACTTCCTTAACTTCTGACCAAATCCAGGAGAGCTGACATGAGTGTAAAAAAGAGTTTTGTGGTCATTGGCTGCGGCGGGGCCGGCGGACCGGCCGCCCTTCTTACCGGCAGGATCAATCCGGAAGTTGCGGTGACGGTGATAAGGGCGGAACCAAATTTTATTGTCAGATGAGCGTTGCCTTACGTTGTGGCCGGTCTGGCCACCAGTGAATCCCTGGTTGTCCCTGATGCCATGCTGAAAGATGCCGGCGTCACCGTTATCCGAGACAGGGTGACAGGCATTGACAGCGAGAAGAAAAATGTGACCCTGGCAGGAGGCCAGGTGCTTTCCTTTGACAAGCTTCTCCTTGCCAACGGTGCGGATCCTGTCTTGCCTCCGCTGCCGGGCAGAAACCTCCGGGGCGTTTTCACCCTGCGCAGCACGCCGGATGCCGAGGCAATGATAAAATTCATGCAGGAGAGGAAGCCCGTGAGCCTCACGGTAATCGGGGCAGGCTTCATCGGCCTTGAGGTGGGCTCCCTCCTGAAGCAGGTCCATCCGGATCTGCAGGTGACCGTGGTGGAATTTCTGCATCATCCCCTGCCGGTCATGCTGGATGCCGACATGGCCGCCAAGGTCGCTGCTTATCTTACCGAACAGGGATTGGATCTGCGCACAGGCGTCAGGGTGACGGGAATTTCCGGCAAAGATGGCTATGCAAGCGGGGTTGAGCTGGATTCAGGCGAGGTAACAGCCGCGGATATGGTCATCATGTCGGTTGGGGCCAAAAGCAACTTTGATCTTGCCAGGCAGGCCGGACTTGCCATCGGGGAGTTCGGCATAAAGGTAAACGAGTACATGGAGACATCGCACCCGGATATCTTTGCCGCGGGTGACAATGTGGAAAACAAATGCCTTGTTACCGGCAGAAGCATGCCCGGCCAGCTCAGGGGGACCGCCGTCTGTCAGGGGCGTCTTGTTGCCAAACGGCTGAAAGGCGCTGCCATCCCGTTTCCAGGGGTGCTGAACAACTCCTGCGTCAAGCTGTTTGATCTCTGTGCCGCAAGCGTCGGCCTTACCGAGGAAAATGCCAAAAAACAGGGTATCAAGACAGCCTGTTTCACGGTTGACTCCCGCAGTAAGCATGGCATGATCAAGGGGATGAAGCCATGGACCCTGAAGGTGGTTTTTAACACGGAAAACAGAAAGGTTATAGGAAGCCAGATCGTCAGCATGAGCGAGGCCATGGCCAAGGAGATCGACGTCATGAATATGGCCATAAAGATGGGCGCGGTTCCTGAGGACCTATTGACCATCAACTGCGCCGGTCACCCGGATCTTTCTTCGGAACCCAGCCTGGAACCCATATCCATCGCGGGACTCCAGGCATCAGGCAAGATTTGATGCCTGTTTCGTATGTCTCTCGTGGGATGCCGGGCAAACTGAAAGAAGGGGGCATGGAGTCAGGTCTTGAATTGCGAGCTTTTCAATGACTGCTTGCAAACTTGTATCTCAAGAGCTGACCTCATGCCCGCCATGCCCGAATGACCACATGCCCGGAAAAGTCAAAGGCAGACTTGCCACCTTTCAAATATCTCCCATCACTTCCCAATATCAGCAATCGGAACTTCTTGAACGCAGACCGATATTAATTATTTATTTGATTTTTCGCGCAAAACGCCTTATTATATTTATGTATAGGTATAAATACGTAGACAACAGATCGCAATGGCTAAAAGACTGTAAAAATGATGATTTTTGGAAATGACCAGTACAACAAGAGAAGTGAAAACACTTTTGCTCCAAAAATCATTTATGAGGTGCCGCAATGCGTGTACTTGCTGGGTCTTTTTGCTTTTGTCATCGCTGTTCAGTCAAAATACGCAAAAGATTATCTTTAGCATCCAGCCTCCCTTTCTTCGCTTTTCTTCTCTTGCTTGGATTTGCTGCAACGGTCAACGCCGGCGCAATAGGCCTCTGCTCAAACTGCCATACCATGCATAACAGCCAGGATGGGACAGAAATGGCCCTCCTTGGCGGAGGGACCGGCCCCAACCCCTTTCTGACCCGCGGCAGCTGTACGGGATGCCACGCCATGGGTTCGGGCAGCAAGATAGTAACCGTTGGGGATTCCCAGTTTCCCCAGGTCATGCATACTGATGGCACCGGCGACCTGGCCGGGGGCAATTTCGCCTATATGCTGGGTATGAAAGGCGGTGGCGCTGCAGACAGCAAAGGCCATAACGTCATTGACTTCCCAGGTGAAGAAGACAGTACGCTCTATGGCCCGCCCGGGGGAATGGTGGTTTTTTCCCATAATGACGGCGGGGTAGTCAACTCCACCAACCTGACCTGTGCCGGCACCAACGGCTGTCACGGCTACCGTTTCACCAGCTACGGCAGCGGAGTCAGCGCCTTGAACGGCGCGCATCATGCCAATGTTGACGGCAGATGTGACGTCGCCGACACACCAGCCAACAGTTACCGTTTTCTCTATGGCGTCAAGGGACTGGAGAACCAGAATCCAACCGGTAAATGGCAGAATGTCTCATCAGGAAACCATAACGAATATTTCGGACAGACCATGCCGAAACAGCTCTCCTGCGGCATTCCTTCAACAAGCTGCCACAATGCCGACGGCATCGTCCCGCCCAACCACACCATGAGTGAATTCTGCGCCACCTGCCACGGCAACTTTCATACCTTGACAGTGGGGAGTTCCGACGGTATCGGCACCGGCATCAAGCCTTTTATCAGGCATCCCACGGATATCGCCCTGCCGAACAGTGGCGAATATGCCGCCTATAACAGTGATAACAGCTACAGTGTTGAAGCGCCGGTCGCCCGGTCCGGCGCAGTGCCCGCCGCCGTGAGCAGTACGGTAACTCCCGCAAGCGGAACCGATGTGGTGATGTGCCTGTCCTGCCACTTCGCCCATGCAAGTAATTATAATGACATCCTGCGCTGGGATTACTCGGACATGGTGGCCAACGGCGGAGCAAACGACACAGGTTGTTTTGTCTGTCATACCACCAAGGATGACTAACCAGTCATTATTCCTGCTGAAACATTTCGAGTCAGGCCGGGGCTAGTGGATTGGCTGCTGCTCAGGATTTTCCTCCGCAGGCAATACCACCTGCCCTGCTCAACCTCGCCGAACCGCTTTCCGCCAACCTGGCCCGCTGAAAAAAAGCGGGCCATTTTTTTTATTGAGTGGGCCGCGGCAACCCCGGCGCGGGGGGGGGGAAAGGGGACGGAGGGGGGGGAAAGGGGACGGAGTAAATTTAATAGCTTAATGGAAGATTAATTTATTAAACAAAGTCCGCCCCCAAAGATTCACAAAGATTCCCTAATACTTCTCCTTCTCATCCTGCATCATTTTTTCCGGTGTGGTTGCGACAATTTGCCATATTTATAATTCCTATACTACCAACTATAAGTTAGTAGATGTGAACCTCTAACTGACCTGACTATTACTATTCTAATGGAATTGGGATTGATGAGATGGTGTTTATCATGCGCCTTTTCAAAAAGAAGCACCTCTCCTGGAGAGGGGAGGCAGCATCGCAATCCTGCCTGTCTGCGCTGCATCAGACCTCGCGCAATAGAAGTCCTGGCGTGAATACCCGCCTTTCTAACAAACTAAATACATTTTCCTGGACACTCGATCGTGTCATTTCATGAAATCCAAGGGACAAAATGGGTCAAGATACTTTAGGAAATAACGGTAAGAAGATTCTCGTCGTGGATGATGAACCACTGATTCATGACTTCTTAAGCACCTTCCTCGGAAGAAATGGTTATGCGGTTGAAACAGCTAATAATGGTCTGGAGGCCCTGCATATTCTGGTCGAGAAAAATTTTGATATGGTCTTGATGGATATCAGAATGCCGTTGATGGACGGTTTGACCGCAACGCAGGTTTTGCGAAAATGCGAAGCTGGTGACCTTTCCTCGGTAGATGGGTATACCGAACTTTCCCAATCGCTCCATTCCCGCAGAAAAGGGACAAGAATACCCGTGGTGGCTGTTACGGCAAATCTGGATTTTCGTGAAACGGTGCTCCAGGCAGGGATGGATGAATTAATTTTGAAGCCGTTCAATTTCGAAAATATCTTGAGCACCATCAATCAATACTGTTCAAAGCAGGAGGCCGGCAGGGATGTTGAGAGGAGGAAGCATATCCGGCATTCAGCAGGAGGCGACATCCTGTTCATAAACAATGGCTGCCGGAGCAAAGTCCTGAATATCAGTTATGGCGGTTTGGCAATCCAGTGCAATAATCAGGACGCGGGACCAGGCGATTGGCAGGGCAACGTGCTGGACCAGGCCAGGAATATATCCATTGAACGGCTGAGATTAAAAGTTGTTCGCCGGGAAGAGGTTCCATTGCATAAAACCGCAGACGCTGCAATGCTGACCATCGGGGCAGTGTTTGATCATCCGGATGCCGGCCAGCAGAGGCAGATCAGGAGATATCTTGAAGAAATATCGTAACGAGATCTTTGCCTAAATCTGAATTACGGCCGGGATGTGCAATTATCGAGAGTTGCCGGCCATTCTTCTATAAGCCCCCCAGCAACCTGCGCTGGAGGAGCGTTTGCATATCTCGCCGGCCATCAGCAATGAGGTAGATATAAACATTTGCTTTGGCAATCCGATAGATGATGCGATAAGGCTTTAAAAAAATCTCCCGATAATCACGAATTCCCAAAGCTATCAGTTCCTTCGGGTACACTCCCCGCTCCGGCAATTCGCTCAAACTGACAAATTTCTTCTCGATCTCGTCAAGCACATGCTCCGCATTGTTTACCGAGTCATGTTCCGATATGTATGTGTGGATGTCTTTGAGGTCAGCCGCAGCGTCTTCGGTGAGCAGAACCGTGAAAATCACTAAATCGATTCCTTTTTTTTACGAAGACGGTTTATTGCTTCAGTTGCTGAAACTACTTTCCCTTCTTCAATCTGACGAATCCCAAGGGCAAGAATTTTAAGCAATGCCAAGGTTTCCTGGGTTTCCTCGTAACTCTTAATCCCTTGGATAATGACTTTAGCTTCTCCGTTTTGGGTAATGATGAGCGGATCTCCTTTGTCTTCAAAATTTCTGATGATCTCAGCGGCATGGGCCTTCAAGTAGCTGATTGGCTTAATTTGGCCAGATAATCTCATTAGTCGCCTCCGTGTAAAGGGTATAGGACCATATTAAAACCAAATTCAGTCGCACGTCAACAGGGTCGTTAAAAAAAGAAAAGGAAGCGAAATCCGCCCGTTTCCCGCATGTGCTCCTTCACTGCGGCAATGGGCGCCTTCTTCCGGTGGAAGATGCCGGCCGCCAGGGCCGTCCCACATCGGTGACTGCTGCAATTTTTTCCTATCAGGCACTGTTGAACCAGGTTATTCGTGGAGGTAATGGTAATGTCACTTGCTCGGAAGGGATCACATTCGACCGGGACCCTGCCCCTGTCCCCGCGCCAGCCACCATCCTGCCCTTCGGTTCCGGCTTGGCCGGGTTGGTTGGCAGCAGGCTGCGCCGCAAAAAATAAGGGAGTCTTGAATAATTAGAATTTTCGTTTGAGATCACGAAACAGTGAAAATGCAAAGGCGCAGCATATTAGGTATATGTGAGCATTTTTCATTTTTGCTGTGACACAGAGATCGGGCGAAAAGGCAATTATTCAAGATGCCCATAAGCGTTTCCGGCAACAGATTTCCACGGCAGGGTCCATTCAGGCCCTGCCTTTTTTATTTGGAACCCAACCACGGATGAAATATCACCTCACCCGCCTGTGTCCGGATCTGTGCCTGTTTTCCCTAACAAAAAATGATTTTCAGTGAAAATGTCGGATTAAAAATGGGTAGAATATCCTATACTTGTTGCCAAGAATGTTAGGCTGGAGTAGATATCAAAAAAAGAGAAACCAGCTTGTTATGTGCAACAATCAAAACAACCAAAAGGTAAACCATGAAGAAAACAGTCGTTTCTTTGGTAGTTTTATCGTTTCTTATTCTACCCGTTCTCTGCGCTGGTGAAGATCTTGGCAATCTTAGCACAAACCCATATACTCCTGGTTCCACAAGCAATCCATATGGTGCAGGAAGTTCATACAATCCAAACAGTGTCAATAACCAATATGGCACATACGGGAATCCATACAGTAGCAAATAAGCCACTAATCCATACGCTACAGATGCTCCCAAATTATATGACAGCCAAGGTAACTATAGAGGAAAATTAAGTAACAACCCTTATGATCCAGAATCCGTCTCAAATCCTTATGGAAAATATGGTAGTGAGTATTCCCCAGACAGCATTAACAATCCATATGGGGCAGGAAATCCTTACAAATCTGACAGCCCAAATAACCCATACGGCACAGGCTTAAAAATAATCGGAGAAGAATAATTTTAGGAGGGATAGGGGGCGAGGGATAACGGACTAAATTTAATAGCTTAATTGAAGATTAACTTATTAAACAAAGTCCGTCCCCAACCCTTCTCGGGGAAAAAATATGAACGATTCACTTCTTTCTTTCTTACCACCGATCCATGCAACTCTGCTAAGCATCATAGTCGCATTTTCTACAACTTTTGCACTTTACGCTTATCAAAAAACAAATGATTCAAGAGAAAAAATAGCAGAAATCAAAAAAAATATTGGAGAAATAAGTCGTGGCGGCATGTCAATTTCGCAAGTAATAAACAAAAAAGAACTAATCAGCCAAGAAGGAAAAATAGATTTTGAAAAATTTAAATATACAATAGTAAGAGCATCTGGAATTTTTCCTTCAAAAAATCCTCTGTTAAATTATCAAAAAAAGGAAGTAAAAATAATTGACAACACAACAGAAAGCACAGTGAACAATATTTCACGCAATGAAAAAAAATATATTTATATCACTAAAGAAAATATAGAAACTTCAGCACTGGAAACAATACAGATTTTATACATATTAATGAATAATTATCCATACTCAGATAAAGTAATTCAAAAAAACAACCTATCAGAAGTAGAAAAATACAATGAATGGATTGGTGACCTAGAACGTTTTAACTTTTTTTTATCATCTATAATTGATTTTAATGGACAAAGTTTGCTCGAATTAATGGATAATTATAATGAGATACAAATTCAGCAGGAGATAGGTCAAATTGACGGAACATACCAAATGAAAAAAGAATATGTTAAAAATTATGACACATCCTTTGCAAAAGCTATTCCT
>ENA-ORXD01001843-ORXD01001843.1-sediment-metagenome-genome-assembly--contig:-NODE-1843-length-15748-cov-3.706592_pt1 | contig 15748 bp, 15 predicted proteins | sample MGYA00237862_ERZ511471 | MGnify/ENA metagenome assembly ERZ511471 | reverse complement strand
GCACCAGGATCGAGGCAATGGTCACGCGCTTCTTCTGCCCATAGCTGAGCGCAGAAATAGGCCAATCGATGAACGGTTCCAGACCGCAGATCTTGAGCACCTTTTCTACACGCGGTTTGATCTCTTCTTCAGGAACAGAGCGCAGGCGCAGCCCCAACGCCACCTCATCATAGATCATAGCTTTGGAGATCATCTGGTTGGGATTCTGCATCACCAGACCGATTATTTCCGCGCGCTCTTTGATAGTCTTTTCGCGGATATCTTCTCCGAAATAGCGAATGGTGCCTTTATCTTCTTTTTCAAAACCGCACAGCAGTTTGGAAAGGGTGGATTTCCCAGCACCGTTCTTGCCGACCAGCGAAACCATCTCCCCTTCGCGGATATCGATATTGATATCCTGCAGCACCTTGCGGACACCATCATAAGAGAAAGAAACCTGCTCCATTTTTATGATGGACGGGTTGGTATTGATGCGTTTTTCGGGGTGAATAGCTTTATACCAAGACTGCACTGCTTCACCGGCGGAATCGGTTTTGAGGGTTTCGATATAGCCGGGCTGCATATCGCAGGTCACTTTGACACCCGCATATTTCAAAGCAGTGATGTAAAGCGGCTCGCGGATACCAGTCGTGCGCAGCAGGTCTGAGCAAACCAGGCTGTGTGCATCCATATCGGCAATGATCCTGCCTTCATCCAGCACGATCACCCGCGTTACATCCCGATGCAGCACATCTTCGAGACGGTGTTCGATGATGAGCACCGTCTTGGTGGAATTGCAGTGAATATCGTTAATGATCTCAATGGCACGTTTTCCGGTAGCGGGGTCAAGATTGGCGAGCGGTTCGTCGAAGAGCAATATATCCACGTCATCGATCATGACCCCTGCCAGCGAGGTACGCTGCTTCTGCCCACCAGAAAGTTCAAAGGGAGATGACTTGAGCAGTGCATCCATATCAACCATCTGTGCCACTTTGCGAACACGCTCATGCATCACATCATGGGTCACACAGTCATTTTCCAGGGCAAAAGCGATATCTTCCCCGGCGGTCAACCCCACGAACTGCCCATCCGAATCCTGCAGCACGGTGCCCACTTTTTTAGATAGTTCAAAGATATTCAATTCGCGGGTGTCCTGCCCTTTAATGGTCAAACTGCCAGTGATCTCGCCTTTGTAAGAAAAGGGGATCAGCCCGTTAATGCAGTGTCCCAACGTGCTCTTGCCGCTGCCGGAGGGTCCCACGATAAGGATCTTCTCACCCGGGTAGATCTTTAAATTGATATCATGCAGGGTAGGTTCAGCCTGACTGTAATATTGAAATGAAAAATGATCAAACTCGATAATTGCTTTTTTATCCATAAGAACCATGTACGTACTGTTGTTACGGTGCAGATCAAAATCAATGATAAATAATAAACACCTGCTGCCGCAGGGGTAATCGTATCACAATGAACTGCTAGATGGAATCTTTTCTTGTCCTTTTTTTAAGTGTTATTAATCCGGGTTGGAGAGATTGGATCTTTCGTAATAACTTACTTAAGTGGCTGCCTCTTTCCGAGGCAGCCACTTTTCAATTCATCATTTTATGTGGATATTTCAATATCCGTGGAAAATGATCGAAAAGAATTTATTTCTTCTTGAGGCTGCCCTTCTTGGTGCGGGTGGCAGCATAAGCAACCAACAACAAGGTGCCTATGACACCAGCGCTGACAATATTCATGCCTGCAGCTGTAAGACCCTGTGTGAAGACCAAATCCACAGGTTCCTGGTAGATAAGGATATCGAGCACGGGAGCAACCACAACCCAGGAAACCACGTTTCCAATGATCTGGATGATATTGAAGGTGAGAATGTCTTTCCCATCAAATACACCATCTTCCACCTTGGTGCGGTTGAAAGCAAAACCGAAGATGAAACCGGATACGCCGGAAGCGATCACCCAGCTCCACCATGGGGAACCGTACTGGACTGCATCACTGAGAGCATGCCCGATGAATGAAATCAAGGCACCGGCAATGGGTCCAAACAGGGTGGCGAAGAAAGCGCTCAATCCATAGGCAGTTTGAAAACTGGTCTCAGGAATTGGGGAAGGAATTTTGACATACATGAATAACAACATGAAGATTGCGGCTCCGAGCCCGATTGCTACGATGGTTTTGGTATTAATCTTGAACATTTTTATTTCTCCTATTTTGAATGAATCACAATTTCCGTGAGATCAAACTGATCTCAATTTTTTCCGGCGAGAGAGGCTTTAAAAATAATGAATAAAATATTTCCTCTTTTCCCGTCACTTTGGCTAATACTGCCATTTGTAGAATCATGCATTTGGAATAATCCGATATGTCCTCCTTTTTATATTTTTCCATCGATGACTTCACCTTCAAAAGAGATGCTGCTCAATCAATGGGTGCTATTCTTTATAACACTTTTTCCCCTGTCAAGACACCCTTGATTTTGAAGTTTCACAAATGCATCGATTAAGCTCATTCTACTAAAACTAGAAGAGAGAATCAATACAAAATCATCATTTTTCTAGTGTATGTTGTATCTATATAAGCCAGGTAGATAGTACACGCGAATAGTTGTACTGTAGGATCCTATTGGTCATAATGATATAAAAGTGAAATCACACCCAACCTGATGCCTGTTTCTATTACACTTTTGACAAGGGTTTTTCAGGAGAAGATTTTATGTTGTTTTACGAGAATTACGATCTACGAGCTCACCAGATAAGTATTCGCCATGTGGATGATCTGCGAAACACGATCGAGTCTCTTCATCGGCAGAATTCATTCGATGAAATATTCTATGAAAAACTTTTGCAGTATTTACCAGATATCTCCGGTGATCTTCCCTCACAAGCAAAATCCATAATTCTGGTCGCTTATAAAGATCCTCCGGTACGCTTTTCATTTGTCTATATGGGGAAGAAAATCGAATTGCTCGTTCCACCCACCTATTTACACGCCAAAAGAAAAGATCAGGAAGTATTCAAATTTTTCAAGGAATTACCCAAACTTAATGGTGCCTTTCTCACCCAGTCATCTCTGCCTAAAAAATTGATGGCGGTTTGCTGTGGATTGGCTGAATATGGAAAGAACAATATTACCTATGTAAAAGGCTTTGGCAGTTATCATCGTATGGCAGCTTTCTACTCCGATGCAGCATGCGAAGAAGATTGCTGGCGAGAGCCGGTGATGATGGAACGCTGCAAAAACTGCCTGGTATGCACGCAAGCCTGCCCGACCAATGCGATCAATCCGGAACGCTTCTTACTGCATGCAGAACGCTGTTTGACCTTTTACAACGAAGAACCCTCTGAGATACCTTTCCCTGCCTGGATGAAACGTGAATGGCATAACTGTCTGGTGGGATGTATGCGCTGCCAGATCATCTGTCCGGAAAACAAAGATGTCAGAGATTGGGTCGAAAGAGGAGAAGATTTCTCTGAAGAAGAAACAGACTGGCTGCTATCCGGAAAGCCGGTAGATGAGATATCGGATGCGCTGAAGAAAAAATTGACGGATTGCGACCTCTTCGATATGCTCGAAATCCTGCCGCGGAATCTGGGAGTATTCTTTTAATGATGAAGTCAATATGAAATGGGATGTATTCATACCGGCTGGTCGCTTACTCTAGAAAAAATTCTTTGTCGCTTTGCTCGCTCTGAATAACGCCCCTTCCCCGCCCTCCCCGTGCTTTGCACAAGGGAGGAGCGCTAATGCGGATGATACCCCCTTGTTGTCTCCCCCATGCTGAAGCACAGGGGAGAAAATACTCTTTTCCAACCCACCCTATATGCTTGTACTATAAATAAAGTAGCCGTCCTTTGTATTGTTCCATCAATTTTTGATTATGCAGATCACTTCCATCCAGATTCGCACTTCGAAAAATTGGCGGAGTAAAATGCTCATCGTGTAAAATTTGGATCGCTTCGCAAATTGCTGCATTCATGAGTGCTGCACCCACCACTGTTGAGGTCGATCCGCTGCGCTGATCAATTTCTTCAAATGAAACAATGGCATCACCCGGAATACCGCAATTATCAATGATCAGATCTGCCATATCCATCAGTTTGATACCCCGGGGATGACGAGAAGGAACATAATTACAATGATTAACGCTGGTCATTGCGACTACCTTGATCCCTTTTTCTTTCGCAATTTCAGCCATTTCGATCGCAACAGTATTCCTTCCAGAATTAGAGTGAATGATCAACAGATCCCCCGCTTCGATTTTGCTAGCTTTGAAGATATGAGCTGCCAAGCCCGGTAAGCGCTCCAGTTCGGTTTCCATTGTGAGCGGACGGGTATTCAGAGTCAATCCCGGCGCCAGAATTGCATTGGTTGGAACCAGGCTACCAGCTCGATAACACATTTCTTCTGCAATCAAGCCTGCATGCCCGGCTCCAAATACATAGATAAGGTGATCATTTTCAATCGAATCCGCCATCCATCGTGCAAGAGTCTTGATGTTTTTTGTTTGTGTTGTAATCGCTTCTTGTAGAATAGGCATCAATGCCTCAAAATATGCCAGACTGGCCATACTAAATCACTCCTCTTTCTGTCGTCCACAACAAATTTGTCTATTTAGTAACCAATAATCTGCTTATGGAAAATTTTATATTTTTCATAAACCTTATAGTCATGTTCAGGATCGGTTACCACATTGGGAGATGCAAATGTAGGGCTATATTCTCCTTCACCTGCCAGAATTTTTGCGGTTTCGGCAAGCAAGGTCATCGAAATAACAATTACCATCACTGTTGAGGCAGCAGCAACCGGCTCTTCCCAATTATCCAGATGCACGATAGCATCTTCCGGTGGAGCACCATTATCGATAACAAAATCCACAACATCAGCAAGTTTCTTTCTGGATGAGTGATGTGCAGGATTAATGTAGTAATTTTGCATTGACGTAACTGCTGCTACCTTTGCTCCATTCTTCTTCCCGATCATAGCAGCCTCGATTGCCGCAGCATTTAACCCACCATGTGAAAAAACGATCATGGTATCCTGAGAAGTTATTTCATAAGATCGCAGCACATTTGCCACATAGCCCTCCTGCCTTTCCAACCAGAGTAATTCAGGAGTACCTCCCGGACCCATCACATTGGTCCAGGTTAGGCGCGGATCATGAATAGGTTGGATTCCAATAAAGGAACCATAGCGAGGGAAAACATCCAGAACAGGTAGGGCAGAGTGCCCTGACCCATAATAATAAATCGCTCTGCCTGCTTTAACCGAATCAGCCATGGCACGTGCTGTTTTCTTAATCCCATCCATACTGGTCTTATCAAGATCAGTGATAATTTTTTGAATTTTATTAATATAAACTTCTGCTGACATTTAAATCTCCTTATTAATTGTGAACAATATCGTCCTGTTCGCAATAACATATTCCTTATCAATCATCTCGAATTCAAACTGGTTACCATTAATCAAATTAATCATTATCGGGAGGGGCTTTGCTGAAAAACAGTCCTTTTCGATTCCGATCAATTTCTGACCTCTGGTTACTTTTTGTGTTTCAACAACATATTTAGTAAAAGCATCCTGCTTATTGAATGTTTCAATTCCAATGTGGATCATCAATTCCAGCCCGGAGGTATGCTTGAGTACAACTGCATGCCCGGTGGGAAAAAAAACAGAACATTCCGCATCTACAGGAGCATAGACATTCCAATCCAGCCCATCCAATACAACCGCCAATCCCGGACCCATCAATCCAGTTGAAAAAACCTGGTCTGGAATTTGCTCCAATTGGAGTACGTTACCTGAAACCGGAGAGTACACTTCAATCTTTTGATTCATCGTAATTCCGCAGCACAAATTTAAAACCGGCTTCGATATATCGCAGCAAACAAACATCCTGTGGAACGATTCTTCCAACCACATTTACACGTTCATCTGCCGGGAGTTCCTGCCGAACAATCTGCAGTTCACCCGAATAGCGAGCGTATTTTTCGTTGTCGATGGTTATTGAATACGGAACACGCAGATGTGGAGACCGTGCCTTCAATTTTTCACCCATACCAGCCATCTCGCGTGAGGTATTTGAACGAAAAACCAGGTCAGAAAGATCCGGGCGGATAATGTGCGAAGTTTCGTACATGATCTTGCGTTCCACATCTGAAAGATCCTCTTCTTCCATTACCCTCACCACCAGGGTTGGTGAAATGACAGCCTGCTGTAGAGCCTCCAATTCTTCTTCTGACGCAAACGGATCACCTATCAGGATCTCATCTACCACTCCTGTTGCAATCAATTCCCTGGCTGCCCATTGAATGGAGACATTACGATGGTTCTCCAGTGTCGGCAATCCCAAGTGCAGTGGTCCTCTTGGATTATTGTGAGATGCAACGCAAGCTACAACAGGAATTCCATGGTCTTTAAAACAAACAGATTGGTCTATAAAAAATTCCAAACCCAGACCGGTTTCCGGTCTGGGATAAAAATTATGGCAGGCTTTTACCATGAGGTCATTTGAAACATTCTGGAAAGCCGCCATCATTTTTTCAATTTCAATCTTCCGCATTGTGGATGCATTTAATACAAAACCATGGATATTCAAATCCTCGAAAGCTGAAATGAGGTCACCTTCTTGAAAACCAAAATCAAGGCGCAAATAAGTAATATGCGAGCGTCTCAATTCTTTTTCCAATAATGGATCTTCTTTAATCCTTCTAAATTCATGGTATGAACAATCGATCGTAAGTTTCATCCCTTTTTCGAACACGAGCTCGGAAAACTCTCTGACAGCAGCCGTGGTTTTTAGGAAATCATCCTCCGGTAAATGTATGGATGTAAATACTTCAGCGAATCCGTAATGCACAGCCCTATCCAAGTATCGTTCAACCAATGAGGATTTTTCCAGATAATCCCTCAGATATACAGAGATTCCCAAGCCAATCGTATTCTGTGAAAATTCCATAATCTTTTCCAATATTTGGTTATGATATACTCAATATTTACAGAGTCTGGAGCTAATCGAAACAATCTGCCGCAAGCGATAAGCCGATCAGTCCAGACTCTATCTTATTGATGAACTATTCTTCTACTTTCTTTTCCGGCAGTTTAAGAAAAGAGGTAAACACAAATCCTCCCAAAACAGCAGCACTATAACTAATAATGTAATACAGTACGTTTGTGTTGGTTGCAATTGCCAAGATACCAGAAACATATACGGCTCTTGCGCCAAAGTGCAAGGCTCCGACAACTGCGCCACCAACTGCTGCTCCCAGGCAAGCAGTTATAAAAGGTTTAAAGAGAGGGAGTGTGACACCGTAGATTAAGGGTTCACCAATACCCAGTATTCCAACGGGAAGTGCGCTCTTAATGGTGCTCTTGAAATTTTCATCGTTGCGGAACTTGATCAGCAATGCTAATGCTGCGCCAACCTGCCCAGCCCCAGCCATACCGCAAAGAGTCTGCAGAGTGGAATAACCAACTTCATCAATTAGTTGAAGGTGGATTGGAGTAAGACCGTGATGCATACCAGTCATAACCAGAGGTAAATATAAAGCAGCTATGGCAGCACCAGCAATTGCGCCACCCTTATCCAGCAACCATAAGATGAAGCTAGTCAATACATTGCTGAACCATCCTGTGATCGGTTGAATAACATAGAGAATGACCACGCCAGCCACAATGAGAGCCACAAAGGGGGGTAGATGGATTTTAAGGGCTTTTGGAGAGAATTCCTTCACCTTTTTTTCGATGAACGCAATTAATAAACCTGCCAGGATCGCGCCAAACACGCCACCACGACCAGCAGTAAGCCCCATACCTGACAGAGAAGGATTGATCATGATCATACCAGCAACCGCACCCAATGCAGGTGAACCGCCGATATACTTGGCTGAGTTCATTGACACAAGGATGATAATGTAGCTGTATGCTGAAAACCCGATCAAGATCAAAGCTTTCATCCAGATCAGTTCTGGATCCACACCAAAACTCTGCAGCATTTTTCCAATCCCTGCTACTAAACCACCTCCGATCAGGGCTGGAATGATGGGTGTAAAGATTTCATTCAATGCATTTAAAATAGTTTTTCCGAAATTTTTTGTTTCCTTAGCCATTTTTAAAAACTCCTTAAATAATCGATTGGTCCAGATCAACAATAATTCATAAGCACCTCCCGCTATAAATTTTCAAACAACTAGTTTTCCAGTATCTTTTCCATTATTTGAACAATTTCTTGAGCATCGCCAGGACCAAAGACAATCTGTAAATCTTTTTCTTTTCCAAATACTCCATATACACCTTCCAGATTCCTGACCTTTTTCTCTTCAAACAATGTGGAGTTCTTTACAGCCACGCGTACCCTCGTCATACAATATTCCACCTTTTCTATATTTTCTTTTCCACCTAATAATTCAATGAGATTTTCAGCAACTTCGGTGTTTTTCATGATTACTCACTTTTCTATTGGTATTTCATCCAAGAACAGGTTGAAAATTTGAATTGAAACTCAATAATTTCGATTTTTGAAGCATGAAGCATTTTGCATACGTGCAGCCACTTTCTAAACCGCGTAAGGCAGAATTCGCAGAATAAAAAGCCTGATAGGGAAATTTATTTGGCGAAGAGCGGAAGAGTTCATAACTTTTCATTGCATCGAACCAGATTTCGTATATCTCGGAAATATCTAGATATAGAGAGGGAATGAAACCATCCAGATCTTCCATATTCTCCCCATAATAGAGTCCATCCACTTTATAACCATGCTCATCTGCCTGTTTTAATGCATTCAGCACACAATCATGGGTTATGCGATGGCGTGGATGAAAAGATCCTTTCCAATGCGTGATGACAATATCTAATTTCAGATCTATGATCGTTTGTTCAAGATAATTACTGCATTCAAGCATAGGAACAGCACCTGCCGCAAAACCAGCCCAGATCGAATTCGCATGCAGTTTCTTTGCACAAATCTGCATTTCTTCCTCAAGTTGCTTTCCAAACACTGCCTGCGTTTTACCGGGATTCCCGCGCTCGCCACGGGTAATGTGAATAAAAAAACTTTCCCAGCCCTGTTTATTAAAAAAATATGCAGCCGCTCCCCCCATCAATTCTGCATCCATGGCATGCGCACCAATAATTCCAATTCTCTTAGTATCTATCATGAGCAGTTATTCAATTTTTTGACGACCCAGATAAAGGTCCATGTATTTACCAACGTATTTTGTGATTACTTTTTCGATAATTTCAAATTTTTCTGTATAAGTTAATGCTTTTACAATCAGCAAAGCATCTCCCAGCTCTATTTTCAGTAACTCCGCTTCCTTCTGATCAGCCAAACGCGCTTGCATCACTACTTCTGTCCAAGCAGGATAAATTCCATATTTTTCTTTAAACAGTGAATATAACGATTTACCTTGTAAATCTTGATCAACCAGATCGGGGCATAATGTTTCTTGAATAAAAGAGGTTTGTAATGCAACATACCTATTATCAGCTGTACGAATACGTTCAACATACACGATTGAATCATCTATATTTATCTGTAATTCAGCAGCCAATTGGGGTGTTGGTTTTTGAACGACTTGATTTAAAATAATCGATCCGGGGTTACCACCTTTAGAGGCTATATATTCGGAGAAACCCTTAAACGCAATGATGTTTTGTAACTTGGGTTGAGCAATAAAGGTTCCTCTCCCCACTTCCCGATAAATAAGCCCTTTTTCGTTTAAATATTCTACTGCCTTCTTTGCCGTGATCCTACTTACTTTGAATATTTCCGCCAGTTCACGCTCTGAAGGAATCATATCGCCAACCTTCCATTCAGAGTTTTCTATTTTCTCCATTATCTGCCCGGCAATCTGCAGATAAAGATGCTTTTGTTTTTCGCGATTTAATGGTGAGTAATTCATAATTTTTATTGATATGTTAATATGTTGATATATCCATTATATAAAAATAAGCAAATTTGTCAAGTTACAGATCGTAAAATCTCACGAGAACATATTGATTTTTATCAATAGCTTCACCAGATTGTTCTGTTGCATTTTTCTATTTGAATCTTTGAATAAGTGAGACTAGAATTAACACATCACTGAAATTCATTACCGTCCGGAGGAATTGAAATGAATAAGGCTTTAACACTTCTTTGCACCATCAGCATCCTTTTCCTTTGTGCATGTGGGGGAAGTAAACAAGCAGAAAGCACTCCAACAGCAACATCGACGATAATACCAACTTCCACAATGATCATAGCCAGTGCAACTTCCACAACTGTTCCAACAGAGACTGCTGTTCCAACGGAGACTTCAACACCCACCATTACTCCCACCCCCAGACCCTATATCGACAATCCCATCAGCGGTATCAATCTGGGACCTTATCTGTATGATGATCCCACTACAGGAGCGACTGTTTCCTATGATGACTTGTATGCATTAATCGAACGAATCGAACCATACACATACACAATCAGAACGTATGGGACAGAAAATGGTCTGGAATATGCCGGTATGATCGCCCATGATCTCGGGTTAGGCGCAGCAGTGGGTGCCTGGCTGAGCACTGATCTGGCTGCCAACGAAAGCCAGATGAATTCACTCATCGAGATGGCGCAAGATGGAGACGTTGACCTGGCGATCATCGGAAATGAAACCCTGCTGCGTGGAGACCTCACCGAACGCGAACTGATGATCTACATCAACTGGTTCAAAGAAGCGGTACCCTATGTGCCGGTAACCACCACGGATGTTTGGTCTGAACTCAAACAATATCCCGATCTGATCGAAGCCATGGATGTAGTAGCAGTCAACGTGTATCCTTACTGGGATGGTGTTTCGATCGATAAAGCCGCTTCTGCAATTGAAGATTGGTATTTTGATGCACTGAGTACCGTGAATTCAATTTCGCCTGATAAAGAGATCATCGTTGCCGAAACCGGTTGGCCTTCCTGCGGAAACAAAGGCGATGCCGCCAGCGAAGCAGCCTATTTCAACAGTTTTGTCTCATTCGCCCAGTCAATGAATATCGAATATTTCTGGTTTGAAGCATACGACGAGCAATGGAAAGCAGCCGATGAAGGGGACGCCGGCGCGTGCTGGGGTTTATGGGATGGAGAAGGAAATCTAAAACCCGGAATAGAAGATACTTTTTCCGGAATATTTACAGAAAGCGCTGCAGAGCCGCGATTAATCGTCACTTATTCTCCGCCAGTTGGCAGCCTGGATGATCTGGAAGGCATCGCGCTGCATGTTGATCCGTATGAATACCAGGTGGTCGTCTACATCTATGTGCCCGGCGCCAACGGTTGGTGGGTCAAACCTTCCTTCGATTATCCCTATACAGAGATCGACGATTATGGCAATTGGTCAACCTCCATTTTTACCGGCGGTATCGATGATGAGGCAACCAAAATAGCCGCTTTCCTGGTTCCATATGATTATGAACCACCAGCTGCTGCAGGATGGAGCAGCCTACCACAAGCGCTATATAATGCTTCAGTAAGTGAAGTAGAAATAACCAGATAGGAATTTCATTCTGACCTCCCCTTGTTTTCAAGGGGAGGTAGTTTTTAATCTCCCTCTGAATGACGTGATCATTTGGAAATGGGATATTCATTGCCCCCTCCCGACTTCCCTCGCCGGCAGAGGAGGAATTCTTTTTAATGGATTGTGTCAATCCACTCTACACAAATTTTTTTGCATCTGAAATCAACTTCGAGCGCAGGGGATATGGGTCAAGACCAGCCTGCTGCATTCCCAGCATCAGGGAACCAACTACGGGGGGTCCATCCAACCGTATCAATTTTGCTCCCGATACATTTTCGAGAATCACCCGGCTCATTGGTTCAGTGATCAGCTCCCCTGCTTCAAAGATACTGCCCGAAAAGACCACTTCCACTTCCTCATCCTGCATCTCGATCTGGCGGATCACAGAAACTGCCAGCCAGCCTAGTTCCTGCCCCGCCCATTGAAGGACCTGCCCTGCAGCGTCATCACCAGCCAGCGCTGCTTCCATGATCTTTACGGCAATTATCGGGGAAAGCTGATAAGTCTGATTCGCTAGCCCCTCCAGTAGGTCAAATTCATCCTTTGCACCTGCGGCATCCAGATAGATTTGAGTGAGAGCAGTAGGTGTAATACGCTTGATCCAGGCATAGTTGACCATATGCAACCCTTTCCAAACGATCTCACCGCCTCCCCCAAACTCTCCAAACGAAATCCCATTCCCGGTGATGCGCCCCTCACGACCGTCACGAGCCCTCCCGCGGCAGTTGACACCCGAACCTGCCGTGATATTCACTCCCACATAATGGGAAGTTCCTGCCAGCAATCCATTGACCGCATCATTTACGATCTCCAGCGGGCAGGATAATCCCAATTCGGATACAGCCCGCAAATGCAGTTCCCGATCAGAAGGAAAGTCATAACCCGCAATACCAAATCCTGCTCCTGCGATCTGATCTACCGTGATCCCAGCCATTTGGCAAGCCGGCTCCAGAGAGCCTTTCAGAGCTGCCACCAATCCAGCATAACCGACAACCTGATGGTTCCCACCTGAAAACCTGCCAAAACCACAGCACATTCTGTTCTCATCTGCTAGAAGAGCATAAGTTTTTGAAGCTCCTACATCGATGCCGAGAAAATATCTCATTCTTTAATCCATCTGACAATTTTTTAATATTATAGATGAAACACTCTCCGCATCATATAAAACTGCTGCGGAGAGATTTTTGAACATATCGACAAAACAAATTCCCCGGGATGCCGCTATTCTTTTGCCAACTCTTTTTTCTTTGCCAGGGCAGCGCGAATGTCCTGCAGGCGCTTCCCATGCAGGGGGAACAGCTTGAGAAAATAGATCGCCAGTAAAAGTCCAATGGTCGTGGGAACAGTAAGGTAGATACGAAAACCGGTATTTACCGAGGCAGGCTGCATTTCCAGAAGCGTATCATAACCAAAAGCAGGTAAAAGAATGCCAAAAATGGAAGAAACCAGTAAACCGCTGAGCGTGATGATAAAACCGCTCATGCCAAAATACATACCGGCTCGTTGATGCCCTGTTTTGACCTCGTCTTCATCAATCACTTCAGCCATGATCACATCCCCGATCAAGATCAACCCACCCAGACCGATACCGATAATGACTGCCGATACTATCACAAAAGAAAATGAGGGGCTGAACCCCAACGGAATGACACCGATGATCATCATCAGATTGGCTAACATGAGCGTACGTCGTGAATCCAGTTTATTTGCCACCCAATTGCGCCATGGATAGAGGGAAATCATAGAAACCACAAAGGCAACACCAAAGAATACGCTGAACATACTGTCGTCCACATGCAGACAATATTTCAAATAGAAAGGCATACCCGTTTGCAAAATTCCGGTGGCTACAAAGCGCATTGCCTGAGCGCCAGCAGCGGTCAGGTAGCTCTTGTTCATGAATGTAGATTTGAGGGCTTTGAAAAATGGGAAACTGGTATCCGTCTCCAGTTCTTTTCGCTCGAACAGGAATGGAAACCCAACATAGATCGGAATGACGGCGATGATTGCCAGAGAGATCGCCATTCCTCCCCAGCCAATCTTATTCCATAACAAGGGAGGCACAACGGATGCCAGGATCAACGCGATGACCTGGAAGATATTCATCTTGGCGGCTACATCAGTTCGTTCTTTATAATTTCCAAACATTTCGGGCAGCAACCCATAATAGCCGGTTGCCAATGCGGTATACAACCCTTCCCAGATTATGATAAGCACGCCGAAATAGATCAACAACGCGACAGGGTTATCCCTTCCATCAAAAGGAGTGCAGAAGATCAATGCAAAGCTCAATACATAAGGAATTCCGCCAAACATAATGTAGGGGCGCCGCCTACCCCAGCGCGATCGTGTGCGGTCAGAAGCATAACCCAGTGCTGGATTGTTCAAAGCATTGTAAATAGTGTAGAAAAACCAAAACGTTGCGTACCAGGTAGCCGGCAGGTTCTTGATATCAACAATGAAATACATCATGAACGCCCCAATGGTCTCGATCGGCAGAGCCACACCTAAACTCATCAGCGCATACATCATGCGTGTTTTCGTGCTGGTAGCAAAATCTTTCACACTTGTGGCAGTCATGAATACTTCCATCCTTTTTATATAATGTTTTTAATTTCTCATCGCATCCCTGATCGAACGATATCCGATCACATGAATCCCTTCGTCTTTCAAGAACTGCTTCACTTCATTACTCATAAAAGCTTTGTAATTCGCAACCCGTGCCGACCAATCATGACAGATATCGTGCAGTTCAGGTGTATCAACCGATGGATGAAAAATAAAATGTGATATGCCAATCGGAAGGCTGTGGAAAAGCTGCCTGGCAACATGGATATGGTCATCATCATGATCCAGCGGCATAGAGAACATTCCATCCAGCATGGGAACGCCTTTATTCTCCAGATCATTCAAGAAAGGGGTAAATGCTTTCAGTGTTTCCTCATCCACCCCCATTGTTTCAAAGCCAAGTGCGCTGGCACGCGGCAGCATATTGGGAAGCTGATGTTCCATGGCTGTTTGCAGGTATGACTGGATAAATTTGGGATGCATGATCGTGCCCATGTGCGAATCGATGTGCGTTGCAGCGATACCAGCAGCCAGCACACTTTCAGTCTGTGCTTTGATCTCAAGGGCTACCGCTTCAGCGCTTGCGGATTCGACCACACCTTCCGTCGAACGATGCAAATAACCTTCCGCGTCCATCAGCCCTGATTTCGGATCACGGGTGGATACAGGTCCCCAACGGTAGACTTTCCATTCAGCATTCAAGGTAGCATGGATTCCCAGATCCATGGAAGGATTTTGTTCAGCCATCTCCGCTGCAGCCGGGAACCACGGGCAGGGAGCCATCACTGCGCCTGACGATACGGTGCCGGATTCCCACAGGTTTTTGAAAGCCTGCACACAAGCCCAGCACATGCCAATGTCATCGGCGTGGATGATCACCAGGCGATCTGTATCAGAATAACCAAGTTTTTTAAGAAGAGGATTTACTGTCATTGTTTTTCCTTTCGATGTGTACTAAATTACAGTTTTATCCTTCGAAGAATTGGGGCAGCCACTTTTTATTTACATCAAGCATATCTTTCAGCACTTCCTCCACACAATCCGCGCTCGGACCCAGAGGATGTGCCAATAATGCCTGATAAGCTGCATTTCGATCTCCATGTACTGCAGCTTCTACGGTGAGTAGTTCATACATTTTCACCTGCGAGAGAAGTCCAAAACAAACTGGAGGAAGGGGTTCTGCCAGAAGCGGATGGATCCCCGATCTATCCACTTTCGCCGGAAGTTCCAGCACCCAATCGGATGGATAGGAACTGACCGCGCCATTGTTGCGAGTATTGATCACGTGGATTTTTCCAAGGTCATTGAAATGAGATTCGATGACCTGTGTAGCCAGGGTGGAATAATAAGCCCCGCCACGCTTCATCAGCTCGGGAGGGGGTTCCGTAAGCGCCGGTTCTGCATAATCATTGAGAAGTTTCTTCTCAATCTCCATGACTTCTTCAAGGTCCCGCTCGATCATATCCCGGATTATGATCTCGCCCTTTCGCTCCATGGGTTTCCCACTCTTTTCAGGACTTCTTCTGTAAGATCTCACTGGCCAGATTAATATTTCGTTGACCCGCTTCCTTGACGATTTTGGCCACTTCTTTTAGGGGCTTTCCTTCCCGGCAATTGGAAATGGCGATGAGCATGGGCAAATTGAGGCCCGTAAGAACCTCCACTTG
>ENA-ORXD01001842-ORXD01001842.1-sediment-metagenome-genome-assembly--contig:-NODE-1842-length-15754-cov-4.870256_pt1 | contig 15754 bp, 11 predicted proteins | sample MGYA00237862_ERZ511471 | MGnify/ENA metagenome assembly ERZ511471 | reverse complement strand
AAACTGGCCAACCTCGAACTTGAAACCAGGGACGGCATCCGCCGTCATTTTCAATACGACTGGCAGATGGTTGCCCGGTATAACCCGGCTTACGCCTGCTACGTGGAAAATGAACGGGCCCGGCTGGGTGAAAACCACCCCCTGTTTCAGACCCAGTACCTCCTGAAGCCGCTTTCATCAGGCGGCGGTTTCTTCACCCGGGAGATGCTTGCCCTGCTAAAAGGAAATCACCTACGGCTATCCGGCCCGGAGCCCGGCAAGGGATATGTTGCCGGTATAGATATCGCCGGGGAGGCTGAAGAAGCCTATGATAACCTTCTGGACTGTAAACCCCGCCTGGATTCCACGGTGGTTACCATCGCCGAAATAAACGCATGCCCCGGAACGCATGAACCGGTTTTAAAGATAGTGGAGCATTACCGCTGGACCGGGGAAAAGCACCCGCGGCTGCACGAAAAACTGGCAAGCCTGCTTTCCGGTACATGGAAATGCCGGAAAATCGCCATCGATGCCACCGGCATGGGCCAGCCGGTTGCTTCCTACCTGAAAAAGGCGCTGGGCTCAAAGGTGGAACCCTTCACTTTTTCTGCCAGGAGCAAGTCCGAACTGGCTTTCGAACTCATCGCCGCGGTAAACGCCGGACGGATTAAAATGTATAAACGGGACGACTCGGCGGAATACAGCGTTTTCTGGAACGAAGTTGACAAAGCCAGGGCCTGTTACACCACCGGGCGCAGCCTCAATTTCTATGTAGACAGGTCAGATGGCCACGACGATTTCCTGATGAGCCTGGCTCTTACAGTCAGGGCTTCCCTCGGTTACCATCCGCGCCTGGCACGGGGGAATTAATAAAACAATTCAGCAATACGCCAGCGGAAAACGTAAACCAAAGCTCCAATTATCACAACTGCCAACCCAACCAGCAGCCAGGTCGCCCACATTGGCCAGGAGAAACCGTAATAGAACTCGCGTTCTGCCGACCAGGGGCTGGTATTGCCGGCTTCGTCCACTGCTCTAACCCTCCAGAAATATGGATCATCTTCTCCAGCGGTCGCCAATTTTTCACCCGCCTGGAGCGTGTACTCATTTCCGGCTAAGGATGGTTTACCCAAAACCAGGACCGGCTCGGAAACTCCTGAATCCGGGCTGTAGCGAATTACCTGGAGCTCATAGATCACATCCATATATTCGTAATCAACCGGCTGCCACCGGAAGCTGACTGTTCCCTTGAGGCGGGACTGGGGTTCAGGTGAAACCGGCACCGGAACCGGTGGAACCGTTTCTTCCACCGTAAATACCAGCTTCTTGGCAATGACACCGTCGCTGATGCCGATACTGTGCTGCCCGGGTATATCTACCGGAACGTTTATGAACGCATTAAAGGCCCCGTCGCCATTGGTTATTATCGCCGGCACCCCTTCCACCGGCTCATCGTCCCATTCCAGCCGCAGAGCTTTATCCGGCCAGAAACCGGAACCGGTGATGTTGATGGAACCTCCCACCGGGGCGCTGGCCGGCGCCAGCGCAGCCTGAGCGATAATGGTAATGTTTCGGGTAAGAACCGTTCCTGCCACTTCGATTTTAAGCTCGTAAGTGCCTTCCTGGACATGCGGAATAATAAGCGCCACATTGCATGAACCGGCCGAATCCGTATTCACTACCGGCATCTGCATACCGGCAATTGTAATAAGCATCGGGCTCGAAGGCGCAAAACCGCTGCCCTTAACTATCAGTTGTTTGCCGACTGAACTGCTCTGCGAACTCAATTCCACCTCGGCCGCGGTGATAAATTCTTCAATCAGAATGAGGTTGTCAACCCTTACTTCGAGCCGGTGGGTGCCCGGAGCAACCGCGGGAATGGTAAAGGTCAGATCAAGACTGCCATCCGCTCCTGTTTTTACTCCAGCCGGGTTGGTGGGCAGAAAAACACTGTTAAAATAAACCGTAACCGGCTTGCCGGCCTGAAGGCCGCTGCCGGTTACCTCAACTACCGTGCCGGCTTTTCCGCTGAGGGGCATAACCTCGATTTGCTGCACAACATTGAAGCTGGCTGAGGCCTCGACCTCACCATCGGTGGCTTTAATGGTATGGCTGCCACCGGGCAGCGGCGGAACAACAAAGCTTCCATTGAAAGTACCGTCCGATTTGGTTGTTATAGCGGTTTTGGGCAGTAACGCTATCCCGTCGACGGCCAGGGTTATTTCTTTTAATTTATTGAACTCAACGCCGGTTATTTCAATGGTTTGACCAACCTGGCCTTGGACCGGCGCCAGGGTAATTGCCGGGTTCAGCGGCGGCGGCAGTACGCTAAATTCATGCTGCGCGGTTATCTGGCTGTTGGTCACGTCGGTGGCCGCAATATACCTCTGCCCTTCTTCGATATCCGGAACAATAAAGCTGACCACGAAGTTGCCCTCGGCAGTCGTCCTTGCGTTTTCACCGGTAACCCACGCCACGTTTACCGGCTGAGCGCCGAGAGTGAATACCACCCCCTTGGAACTGCCGAAGCCGGTACCGGTAATGTAAACCTGCTGGCCCGCCATGGCGGAAGTTTTATCCAGCTTGATGGCTGGGAGCACCCGATACTCGAAACTGGTTGTAATTTGAGTAAGGGAGCTCTGGACCGATACCGTATGCAGGCCGGCGGGGCTGGCGGGTATGGTCATAAGCAGTGAAAACTCTCCACTGCTGTTTACCATGGTCGGCCCGGCAATATAATCCGATGTAATATCGGCATCGCGGAATTTCACAGCGATATCTTCCCCGGGCATGTAACCCGTACCCGCAATGCTGACCTTATCATCGACATATCCCGAAGAGGCGCCGATTTCGATAGAAGCAAAGCCAGCCATTTTAAAGGTGGTTTTGGCCAGCACAAGGGTGCTTTCCTTTTCGGTAACGTACACGTAATACGCACCGTCATGAAAAACCGGGGTCGTTCCGCCGCTTTGTATATCCAGGGACTCGGGCACATCAAAACTGCCTTCGAAAAACCCGAGGCTGGAAGTATTAACGGTAAGGACCTTTTTGTAACGGGTTATGCTGGTCCCGATGTTTTTAGCCGTTGCAATATTGACATCCTGGCTGGAAAAATAGATATCCACGCTTGAAGAAGCCGGCAGGTTTATACCCAGGACACTAACCTCCGTGCCGACCTCACCGGTGTCCGGTTCCAGAACTACCTGAGGAGCTGCCGCCACCGGAACAACCGGTAACAAAAGGCATATTATCACCAGGGTAAATACTGCCAGCACCGGTTTGAAAAGGGTACGGTTTTTCATTTCTTTCCCCTTCATTTATTACTCTGGTTGCGGGTATCTGATTTAGATTAGGGCTTTGAGCCTTAGAGTGTCAAGAGGGTTCAAGTTATATCAGTGGAATACCGGGTTCTTGCAGTACCGATTGTTGTGCGTTCCCAAGGGCTTCAGTATCCGAGATCGCCACACTCGTTTCACTCGTTCGCGATGACGGATGTATGGTCGAGCGGTTTCGCGATGACCTACCGCTCGTTACTGACCTCCCGGTTTTTCTTAGCGAGCCTGCGAAGATGGCGTGGCAATCTCCGAGATCGCCACGAGTTACCTGGGGCAACTCCCGCGATGACCTTATGGTCCGTCTTTGCGTGTCTGCGAAGCAGGCGTGATGATCTCGAAGGCCTGCAATAGGCTACTTGGCCTCCCCGTGATGGCTTTTTCAGGCGGTTCGCGATGACGTACGTTTGAATTAGCCGGTTTAGCTAAAACAGTTGTAGGGTTTCGAGTCTGGGTGATAATCATCCGAACCGTCTTTACGAGGAAGCCCAAAGGGCTGACGTGGCAAACTCGTATTTCCCGATTTGCTTATCTGAACCTCGCGATAGCCTTCCAACAGGGGTAGCAGCGTCGTTCCGATAAATTTTGACCGGGATGCAGAAGCCCCCTCTCCATTACGGAAAGGGGGCTTGATGTCAGATTAATGATAGAAGTTAGTAAGAATAATAGGCAATACGCTTGCCAAGCAGGAACGTAATTACGCCCAGCACCACCACGCCCAGGCCGATAAGCACCCAGGTCAGCCAGGCGGGCCAGGTTGAACCGTAGTAGAAATCGGCAGCCCCGGTCCAGCCGCTTGCGTTGCCGGCTTCATCCACAGCGCGTACCCGCCAGAAGTAGGGGTTGTCCTGCCCGGCTTTCTCCAGTTGTTCAGTGGCAGTCAGGGTGTATTCGGTGGCGGCCAGGTTCTTCTTTTCCAGCACCAGGGTGGTGAAATTGGAATCGCGGGCAATCTGGAGCTCGTAGGTTACCGCCATAATGTCGTAGCTGACCGGATTCCAGTCGAAGGTCGGGCTGCCGGTGAGCCTGGCCTTGAGGGCCGGTGAAAGCGGCTGGGGGATGGGTGGAGTAGAGGCTGAAACGGCAAAGGTGTGGGTCTTGGTAACGGTGCCGTCGCTTATGCTGATGGTATAATTGCCGGCCATGGCCGGGGGAACGGAAAATACCAGGTTTAAGGCGCCTTCAGCGGTGGTAGTCAGACCGGTCGAGCCTTCGACAGTTTGGCCATTCCAGGTAAGGGTGAGCGGTTTGCTGGCGCCGAAGCCGGTGCCGGCTACGGTTACCTGGGTGCCCACCGGGCCGCTTGACGGGCTGAAGGAAACGTCGGCCGAGGTGGTAAAGTCTTTCGATGCGCTGATGCCGGCCACTTCCACCTTGACCGGGTAGGTGCCTTCGGCTACCGCCGGAACGGTGAATTCCACGCTCAGGCTGCCCTGGCTGTTGGTGGTGGTTGTGGTGAGCTGGGTGTTGCCGAAGGTGATGACCGCCGGGGAACTGGGGGCAAAGCCGGAAGCGGTAATGCTCACCCTGGTACCTGCCTTGCCGCTTGAAGGAGTAATGGTCATATCCATGTCGGTGGCAAAGGTCATGGTTACGCTGGCAGAACCGACGCTGGCTACTACGTTATGGGTGCCTTCGGCTACTATCGGTACGGTAAAGCCGTAACTGAAGCTGCCGCTGGCATCGGTCTTAGGGCTGGCGGCATCAAGGGTTACCTGGCTGCCGGCAAAGGTAACGGTTACGGCAGTGTTGGCCCTGAAGCCGGTGCCGCTTACAGTAACCTGTTCCCCGGCTATGCCGGTGGTTTTGCTTAAAACTGCCTCGTGGGTTACGGTGAAGGTTGCGGTGGTTTCTACGATACCGTCACTTGCCTTGAGGGTATGGATGCCGGCAGGCAGTTCGGGTATGGCAAAGCTGCCGGTAAAAACCCCGGAGGATGAGGTGGTTATAGGGCTTTCGGGAGCTACCGGCTCATCATCTATGGTAAGGGTTATGCTCTTTGCGTTATTGAATTCGACGCCGGAGATATCTACGATGCTGCCGACTGTTTCCCCCTGGGGGTCAAGGGAGATGGAGGGGTTGAGCAGCAGGACTACTTCAAAGCTGGCGCTGGCGTTGATGGTGGTGGGCCTGATGGCATCCTCAGCCTTGATAACATAGTTTCCAGGTGTAGTGCCTGCAGGGACAGTGACGGCCTCCATGAAACTGCCGCTGGTGGCTTGAGCCCGGACTACAAAAGTACTGCCAAAGTAAATGTCGGCGCTCTGGGAAAAGCCGGTGCCGCGGACGATAACCTGGGTTCCGGCTCCGCCGGAAACCGGAGACAGGGTTACCTTGGGACGCACTGTGAATGTCCTGGTGACTTGAACGCCCGAGTTCTCCCCGACAATCTTTACTTCTTTTTCGCCATAAGTGCTTACCGGTATGGGGACAACCACGTTGAATGTACCGGCTGCAGCGCCGCTGCTGACTGCTTTGGGCTCGCCATCCAGGTAGTCTTCGGTAATATCGATGTTATTGAATATTATCTGGAGGTCTTCGCCCGGCCAGAATCCTTCCCCTTCGATTTCGAGCTCCTGGCCTACATTACCCTGGGTGGGGGAGAGGGTGACTTGAGTAAAGCCAGTAATTTGGAAGGGTGTTTTTTGCAATATTACATGTTTACTCGCGAAGCTCATCAATCTGGTTATATAAAAATAATACGTGCCATCTTTGTTAATAAGCCCGGTATTAAAAGATGTCGGTACATTTAGTGTTACGGTATACGTGCCATTCACCATACTGGTCACCGGGAAATATGAATATCTAACCAGCACGTCTTCTGCAAATATATCCAAGTCTCCACTTAAATCTACTTCCTGATCGGAAAAATAGATTCTGAATTGTCCATCATTCAATCCATCTCCAGTTATGGTAACAACATCACCAACTTCTCCAGATGATGGATCTACATTCATGGTAATTGCCGCTTCGGTTAGTTGTGCCGGAGTTGAAATTGTTATACACGTAAGCGCAAATAGCGCCATGATAATTTTTCTGGTTTTCTTGAACAAACCTCATCCCTCCATTATCGGCGACAAAAAGAATATTGTTATAGCTTAATGTTTGTAAGCTAATCGTGTCAAATAAAAACATTTTATTCATTTTTGCCTATAGTATTATATATATTAATAATGTTTTATGTTTTACTACACCATCCTTAACACTCTGTATTACCTTCTTTCTTGTATTAATTATCAAAAAGCCCCCCCCTTCTTCCGAGAAGGGGGGGGCTCATTTCTACTTTCATGCAAGTTTAGTAAGAATAATAGGCTATCCTGCGGCCTATCCAAAAAGCCAGCAACCCCAGCACCACCACGCCCAGGCCGATAAGCACCCAGGTCAGCCAGGCGGGCCAGGTTGAACCGTAGTAGAAATCGGCAGCCCCGGTCCAGCCGCTTGCGTTGCCGGCTTCATCCACAGCGCGTACCCGCCAGAAGTAGGGGTTGTCCTGCCCGGCTTTCTCCAGTTGTTCAGTGGCAGTCAGGGTGTATTCGGTGGCGGCCAGGTTCTTCTTTTCCAGCACCAGGGTGGTGAAATTGGAATCGCGGGCAATCTGGAGCTCGTAGGTTACCGCCATAATGTCGTAGCTGACCGGATTCCAGTCGAAGGTCGGGCTGCCGGTGAGCCTGGCCTTGAGGGCCGGTGAAAGCGGCTGGGGGATGGGTGGAGTAGAGGCTGAAACGGCAAAGGTGTGGGTCTTGGTAACGGTGCCGTCGCTTATGCTGATGGTATAATTGCCGGCCATGGCCGGGGGAACGGAAAATACCAGGTTTAAGGCGCCTTCAGCGGTGGTAGTCAGACCGGTCGAGCCTTCGACAGTTTGGCCATTCCAGGTAAGGGTGAGCGGTTTGCTGGCGCCGAAGCCGGTGCCGGCTACGGTTACCTGGGTGCCCACCGGGCCGCTTGACGGGCTGAAGGAAACGTCGGCCGAGGTGGTAAAGTCTTTCGATGCGCTGATGCCGGCCACTTCCACCTTGACCGGGTAGGTGCCTTCGGCTACCGCCGGAACGGTGAATTCCACGCTCAGGCTGCCCTGGCTGTTGGTGGTGGTTGTGGTGAGCTGGGTGTTGCCGAAGGTGATGACCGCCGGGGAACTGGGGGCAAAGCCGGAAGCGGTAATGCTCACCCTGGTACCTGCCTTGCCGCTTGAAGGAGTAATGGTCATATCCATGTCGGTGGCAAAGGTCATGGTTACGCTGGCAGAACCGACGCTGGCTACTACGTTATGGGTGCCTTCGGCTACTATCGGTACGGTAAAGCCGTAACTGAAGCTGCCGCTGGCATCGGTCTTAGGGCTGGCGGCATCAAGGGTTACCTGGCTGCCGGCAAAGGTAACGGTTACGGCAGTGTTGGCCCTGAAGCCGGTGCCGCTTACAGTAACCTGTTCCCCGGCTATGCCGGTGGTTTTGCTTAAAACTGCCTCGTGGGTTACGGTGAAGGTTGCGGTGGTTTCTACGATACCGTCACTTGCCTTGAGGGTATGGATGCCGGCAGGCAGTTCGGGTATGGCAAAGCTGCCGGTAAAAACCCCGGAGGATGAGGTGGTTATAGGGCTTTCGGGAGCTACCGGCTCATCATCTATGGTAAGGGTTATGCTCTTTGCGTTATTGAATTCGACGCCGGAGATATCTACGATGCTGCCGACTGTTTCCCCCTGGGGGTCAAGGGAGATGGAGGGGTTGAGCAGCAGGACTACTTCAAAGCTGGCGCTGGCGTTGATGGTGGTGGGCCTGATGGCATCCTCAGCCTTGATAACATAGTTTCCAGGTGTAGTGCCTGCAGGGACAGTGACGGCCTCCATGAAACTGCCGCTGGTGGCTTGAGCCCGGACTACAAAAGTACTGCCAAAGTAAATGTCGGCGCTCTGGGAAAAGCCGGTGCCGCGGACGATAACCTGGGTTCCGGCTCCGCCGGAAACCGGAGACAGGGTTACCTTGGGACGCACTGTGAATGTCCTGGTGACTTGAACGCCCGAGTTCTCCCCGACAATCTTTACTTCTTTTTCGCCATAAGTGCTTACCGGTATGGGGACAACCACGTTGAATGTACCGGCTGCAGCGCCGCTGCTGACTGCTTTGGGCTCGCCATCCAGGTAGTCTTCGGTAATATCGATGTTATTGAATATTATCTGGAGGTCTTCGCCCGGCCAGAATCCTTCCCCTTCGATTTCGAGCTCCTGGCCTACATTACCCTGGGTGGGGGAGAGGGTGACATCAATATCCCCGGTGACACGAAATTCGGCTTTGCCTTTTACTTTGAGATCATCCGTAATCGGGATAGCCACGTATACATACAATGATTCATATGCGTTAACATTCCTGAGAATTCCGTATGTAAGCCTGTTGGGAATAACAAACTGGGTTTGCGGAAAGACGCCGGCAGAGTTAGTATTAACAGTTACTGAAATTATTTCGAAACTGGTCAGGGTACTTATATTTGTTTCTAGATTAACAGACTGATTGGATACGCATATTTGATACGTAGTATTATTTTCAAAGGATGTACCTGAAACAGCCACCGACGTACCAACAGGCCCGAAGGTCGGGTCCAATGTAACTGTAGGAACAGCGGCTGCCACTGATACTGCCGGTAGTGCAGCTAAAAATATTACCAGAGCGAACAAGCTCGACATTATCTTGATCAGTTTATTCCTTTTCAACTTTCTGCCTCCCTTAATACCTCTCTAATATTGTCTTAATAGAATAATTCCAGAAGGTAAACAGTGTCAAATACCCTGTCTGAGTTTCATTCATTGAATTCACTTCTGCGATATAAACGTATTCCCTGATAAAAAGTAAGCATTTGGAAGACTTGAATATCAATCCGGCATTCCGGTTAAATAATTGACATTTAACCCCTATCTACAATAGAATGAGGGTTGTCCGGTTTCTAGAGCTGGCAAGGCTGCCGGTTTGTGGCAAAAACCGGGCTTTTTGATGTAAAGGGGGGATGGCACTTGGCCAACATTACCGCTCAATCCGGTGAAAGCTTCGAGGGCATGCTCAAGCGGTTCAACAAGAAGGTACAGCAGGACGGCATTATTTCCGAAGCCCGCCGCCGCGGCTACTACCAGAAACCGCTGACCCGCCGCGCCCGTAAAGCTACCGCCCGCCGGAAGCAGTCCAACAAAGCCTCAAGAGCAAGCAGTAGAAGATAAAAAGGTTATTGCAATGGCCGAAAGTCTTAAAGCAAAGCTGACAGAGGAATTGAAAACCGCCATGAAAGCAGGCGATAAGTGCCGTGTATCGGTAATCCGCATGCTAATGGCAAGTGTAAAGAACGCTGAGATCGAAAAACACGGCGAATTGAGTGACCCCGAGATACTGGGGCAAATTGTCAAAGAATGCAAAAAGCGCAATGAAAGCATCGAGGCTTTCAAAATCGGCAAGCGGGAAGACCTAGTAGCCCAAGAAGAAGCCGAACTCGCTATACTGAAGGCTTATTTACCCAAACAGTTAAGTCGCGAGGAAATAACCGAAGCTGTCAGGGAAGCTATCAGCCAGACAGGCGCCACAACTTTACAGGACAAAGGCAAAGTTATGGCAATACTAATGCCCAAAATGAAAGGCCGGGCAGATGGCAAGGTTGTCAACGAGGTGGTTAACGAGCTGCTTCAGGTTTAGTTTTTAAGTTTGTTTTCATTTATTAAAGAGGGGCCAGAAACCCCTCTTTTTTTATACTCACCCTGCCCCCGAGATCGCCACACTCGTTTCACTCGTTCGCGATGACGGATGTGTGGATAGGCGGTTTCGCGATAACCTCCCGAATCGTCTTTGCGAGCCTGCGAGAGCAGGCGTGGCAATCTCCTGTTGGCTCTTGACGAGTCCCAGATCGCCACGTCGGGCTGGTGCCCTCCTCGCGATGACCATCCATTTCGTCTTTGCGAGGATGCCCGAAGGGCTGACGCGGCAAACTCCGAGATCGCCACGTCGGGCTTGCGCCCTCCTCGCGATGACCCGGGGGAGGTGATTCGCGATGACCCGCAGTCAGCCTGGTAATATATACTTCCATTATACACTTGCTATTAGCGGAATCTTTTGCTAACATTTCCCTTGAAGGTTTGAGGCAACTAATTGGGAGGAAACAGTTTTATGGGCAATAAAACAAAAAAGGCCACCTTTAATCTGCATTCGTGCGTGCTTATAGATCTGGAACAAGCCATGGCCGAAGGCGCTGCGCCAAGTAAGAATGCCTTTGTAGAACAAGCTCTGATCAAAGAACTGGAGGAATTGAAACGCAAAAGACGGCAATCGCAATGGCAGAAGGGCGCCAGAGATGTGCTTTTGATGAATGACATAGGTGAAATTGAAGCAGAATTCAAAGAACCGGATTCCGAAACAGCCGGCAGGCTGGACCAATGAAATACTACCGGTGGGCTGTAATGGAAGCCAACCTTAACCCGGTTGCCGGAGCAGAGCAACGGGGCCAAAGGCCAGTGCTCATTGTCAGCAACGAAGAATTCAACCAGGCGATGCCCAACGTAACCGTGTTGCCAATCACCTCGACGAAACGCAATCTTTACCCTTCGGAGGTGTTCTTACCGCAGGGTAAAGCCGGCCAACCGCTGGATTCTATCATAATGGCTCACCAGGTACGCACCATCTCAAAAACACGGCTTGCCGATTTATTGGGATATATCGAAGATAACGCGCTTCGTAATGAAGTTGCCCTGGCTTTAAAAGAACACCTCGATTTGAAGTAAAAGTGATTTGAGATCGCCACGTCGGGCTGGTGCCCTCCTCGCGATGACGGATGTGTGGTTGTGCGTCTTCGCGATAACCTCCCGAATCGTCTTTGCGAGCCTGCGAGAGCAGGCGTGGCAATCTCCAGTTTGCTCTTGGCGGGTCCCAGATCGCCGCGTCGGGCTGGTTGCCCTCCTCGCGATGACATTTTGGGGTGGCCAGCGGCTTTACGATAATTTTTCGATAAGAGGGATAGTCCCTCACGCTTATCTGGTTATCAGAGTACCAAGTTTAGTAAGTATTTCATCTACAGTTTCGACGGGTAATCTGCAAATAAACTCAGCTTTTCGAGCGCGCCAGTCCAGGGTTTTGACCTGGTCTGCCAGGATTGCACCTTTGACAGGCATGTTTTCCGGAAGAAGCACTTCGAAAGGATAACTTTTCACCTGACTGGTTACCGGGCAAAACACCGCCAGGCTTGTTTTACCATTGTATGTTTGCGGCGACAGTACCACTGCGGGTCGCCTTCCAGATTGTTCATGCCCTGCTTGAGGGTTCAGGGAGAGCCAAACCACGTCTCCCCGTTCAGGAACATATTCAGCCGACTTTACCATACTTCATTACCCACTGCTTTGCCGCTGTCGGTTTCTCCATGCTGGTTTTCAGGTGTAACTCCCGATATTAACTGTTCGAGTGTTAGAAGTGTAATTGTTTCGGGGGTTATCAGCATTTTACCTTCGAGCAGTGTCAAATCAACTGCTCTATCCTTGTACAAACCCGCCTCCTCGGCAATATATTTTGGAATTCGCAGAGCGAGTGAATTTCCCCATTTTTGAATACGAGCCTTCACCATTCGCCTCCACTATTGTATATACAATGAAGATACTATTACAGCCATGATTTGTCAAGCGAAAGCAGTTAGTTCGTCCCCCTGCCCCTGAGATCGCCACACTCGTTTCACTCGTTCGCGATGACATATGTGTGTTTGTGCGGCTTCGCGATGACCCAGGGGAGGTGTTTCACGATAACATATAGGTGGTTGTGCGTTTTCGTGATAATCTCCCGAATCGTCTTTGCGAGCCTGCGAGAGCAGGCGTGGCAATCTCCTGTTGGCTCTTGGCGGGTCCCAGATCGCCACGTCGGGCTGGCGCCCTCTTCGCGATGACCATCCATTCCGTCTTTGCGAGGAAGCCCGCAGGGCTGACGCGGTAAACTCCGAGATCGCCACGAGTTGCTTTGCAACTCCCGCGATGACTATTTATGCCCTACAGCGAAGAAATAATATTCCACGGCAGTTTTTTACCTTCCTGGATCTGCCCCAGGTAATCCTGCTCATCTATGCCGGCGGCTTCGAGCGCCCGCTTCCAGCCGGTAAGAGTGGGTTTTTCCAGCGAAGCGATAACCGGTGCAAGTTTCTCATCCCCCCTGGAAAGCATGGTTTGAACACGGCTCCAGGCCGGGCTCTCCGTCTTTACTTTAACCCTTGCCGTCCTCAATTCGCTTTTAAGGTAGCCGAGTCTTTCCTCGAGCCGCTCAACCGGCAGCACCGCCTCCCGTTCAAACGCCGTAAACGGTTTGGGGACGAACGGTGCAATATTGATGTTCAGGTTCTGCCTGCCGAATTCTTTCAGGCACTTTAGAACCAGACCTCTTAATGCAACTATATCCTCTTCCAGTTCCCCCGGAAGACCCGCCATGAAATACAATTTAAGGCCGCTTAAACCGGCCGCCGATACCTTTCCTACTGCCTCAAGGATTTCTGCCTCCGTGAGGGCTTTTCCGATGTTTCTCCTGAGTTTTTCGGAGCCGGCTTCGGGAGCCAGCGTTACCGAATTAGCCCCCGCCAGCACCAGTTCTTTCAAAAGGCCGGCTGAAAGCGGTTTTACCGCAAGAGAACTGATAGTTACCTGCCCGCCCATTGACCGGATGCCGGCAACCAGTTCTTCGGCGTGCGGATGGCTTGAAGCCACCGGTCCAACCAGCCCGATATGGCGGCGGTGCTTCAAGCCTTCCCTTGCATTATTCAGCAGGTTTTCCAGGCTGCGAAATCGCAGGGGGCTGAACACTTTATTGACCAGGCAGAATTTACATTCCCGGCAGCAACCCCTCTCCACCTCGAGCATATACATGTGCCCGAACTCCGTATCCGGTGTCACTACTGCAGTATGACAGGATTCGAAGCCCAGGTTTTGCAAATACTGCCGCCTTGTACGAGCTTTACCGGAATAACCCGGCACCAGCACGCCCGGTACGCCGGAAAGAGCTTCCAGACGGGCCTGTCTTCCACTTCCCGAACTTTCCAGAGCCTCCAGGATGGGATCGAGCAACACTTCGGCCTCGCCTATGGCCAGGCAATCGAAAAAAGGCAGGACCGGTGCCGGGTTGGCCATAATACATGCCCCGCCGGCGATTATTAACGGATGGTTTTCGCCGCGCTGAGCGGCATATACCGGAATACCTGCCGATGCCAGCAGAGGCGGGATGTTGAAATAATCGAGTTCATAGGAAACTGAAAAGGCCACCAGGGAAAATTCTGCCAGCGGCCGGAAGGTTTCCAGGCTGTATGCCGGTTGATAGGGCCCTTCATAAAACACCCGCTCAGCCAGGGTGGCCTGCCGGTTGTTGAGCAGACGGTAAAGCTGGTGCACCCCCAGGTTGGACATACCGACCCTATAGCTGTTCGGGTATACCACCGCTACCGGCAAACGCCCGCCGGGGTCCCTGACAATGCTTCCCTGCTCACGGGCCAACTGCCGGCGGTACTTCTCCCGCAGGGCAGATTTACTGACTACCATGCTGTGAATTTGAAGACTGCTTCCACGCCCCTCTTAAAAATCTGCCGTCGATGGAAATAACCTTGTCGGCTACCTTGCGCAGCGGCACCGAAGTATTCTCATTGCCGAAGAGGGTTATTTCGACATGTTTGCCGGCATTCTTGACCGCCTGCAGAGCATATACGAAGTCACTGTCACCGGCCACCAGCAGGGCGGTATCGTAATTATCCGAGTAAGCATGCGTCAGCATATCGGTTGCCAGCATTACATCCACGCCCTTCTCGTAAGGGGGCGTGCCGGGCCAGTTGTTGTACACCAGCCGCCCCATTTTAAGTTCGAAGTATGGAATAGCCTCTATGGTAGACAGGAACTTCTGCTGGTCGACATATCTGTCCGGTTCCTCTTTCTGGCCGACCAGTGCGTTGTAATAATAAATGCGGATTAACTTCCTGTGGCCGAGTATCCGCTGGCAAAATTTACCGATATCGATATCGGTCCTTTTAAAATGATATTTGAGGGAATGGTACAAATTGGAACCGTCGACAAATATAATTACCCGTTCTGAAGCGTTTATCCTGTTTAATCCTCCTTTTATATTTCTGCCCATGATGCCTTGTTACCTCAGAGTATCCAGTTCGCTCTTTAAAGCGTCTATATCGGTAAAATCCCGGTAGACGCTGGCAAAGCGTATATATGCTATTTTATCCAGCATTTTCAATTTTTCCATCACCATATCCCCGATTATCGAGGATGAAACTTCCGCCTTGCCCAGCGACAGGAGTTCAGTTTCTATTTCTTCAGCCATTTCTTCAACCTTGGCGGCCGGCAAGGGCCGCTTTTCACAGGCTTTTCTCAAGCCGGAGAGCAGCTTTTCCTTGATGAATTCCTCGCGGCGCTGGTCTTTTTTAACCACGAACAATACCACCGGCTGGATGCGTTCATAGGTCGTAAAACGCTGGTTGCACCTTTCGCACTGCCGGCGGCGGCGAATACCTTCGCTGGACTCACGCGAATCTATCACGCGTGAGTCAGGGTGATTGCAGTAGGGACATTTCATCCGTTATGCTCCACATTATGTAGGGTTAACGGTAATACATTAGCGGTACAGTTAGTGTTTGTCAAGGATTTGAGTTTGCCGCGCCTGCTTCGCAGGCTCGCAAAGACGGTTCGGGATGGTCATCGCGAAGCCACATAACCAAACAATATCACCGCGAAGATGCACAACCACTCTTATGTCATCGTGAACCGTCCCCATGGGTCATCGCGAGAGTTGCACAGCAACTCGTGGCGGGCTCGTATCCAGCTTGAAATTTGAGATTGCCGCGTCAGCCCTCCCGGGCTTCCCCGCAAGGACGGAATGTATGGTCGTCATGCATAGCCACTCAGAAAGTCATCGCGAAGCCACACTAGCATACATATGTCATCGCGAGAGTTGCACAGCAACTCGTGGCGATCTCGTAGATTGCCGCGTCAGCCTTACGGGCTTCCCCGCAAAGACGGTTTGGTGTGGTCATCACGTAACCACCAAGGTACCCTTCCGTCATCGCGAAGCCACCGTGAGGTGGCTGTGGCGATCTCAGAGACTGCCACAAGCGCAATAGCGCTTTCGCAGTGACGAGTGGGAGGCGATCGCGAACCACATCCCTTGGGTCATCGCGAGACTTGCGAAGCAACTCGTGGCGATCCCGGGTAAAAAAAGAGGGGGGCTTGCGCCCCCCTCTTTTGAGTCAGGTTAACTATAGCCGTCAGGCTTATTCAGCTCTGCGGGTCCTGATGATCAGAACGATTACGGCTATGGTGAGGATAGCACCGACAGCAACGATAACCCAGATGTAGGCCGGGGTCGGCTGGTCAGGCAGTGTGATGGTGGGGGTGGGGACACTGGTGACGGTCTGGGTCAGGGTTACCGCCGGGGGTACCGATACGGTAATGGTCTGCGCCGGAG
>ENA-ORXD01001841-ORXD01001841.1-sediment-metagenome-genome-assembly--contig:-NODE-1841-length-15762-cov-3.652407_pt1 | contig 15762 bp, 14 predicted proteins | sample MGYA00237862_ERZ511471 | MGnify/ENA metagenome assembly ERZ511471 | reverse complement strand
ATCTTTTACCTCCCAACGTTATCAATAAACTGGAAATATTCATGCTCAATGTGTTAAGATTTAAAAACACAAAGATTTGAATAGAAATGTGGAGTCATAAAGATTTTCTTATGAAAATTAATATTACCGGAATAATTCTGGCAGGAGGAAAAAATTCCCGCATGGGATTCAACAAGGCTTTCCTGGAAGTCGATGGGAAACGTCTTATTGATCTGACCCTATCTGTTTATCAACAAATATTTTCTGAAATAATCATTGTCACCAACGATTCCCTTTCCTACCTTGAATTTAAAGATGCAGAAGTTGTCACGGATATTTATCCGGGCAAAGGGTCACTGGGAGGAATTTATACCGGATTGTTCTATGCAAATAATGATTATGCTTTTGTTGCCGCATGCGACATGCCTTCTTTAAGCAAGGATTTCATTTTTTTTATGATTGACAAAATCGATAAACATGAAATCATTGTACCGGAACTTGCCGAGGGATTTCAGGCTTTGCATGCTATTTATTCTCGCCGATGCCTCCCGGCTATCAAAAAAATGATCTTAGCCGATCATCTTAAAATTGCCGGATTATTTAAAGATATACGTTTGCTGAAAATTAATGAGGATCAAGTTAAACCCTTTAATACCCAGAGCAATATTTTTATCAATATTAACACACCGGATGATTTAAAATCATATCAAAACCACTGAATGATCATTCATGCAGCGGTGTCGGTTGAACCCATTTTTTATTTTCTCCGTTATAATACCATTTGTCGGGGAAACCGCGTCGATGAACATACACGGGATTATCAGCCCAGCGCAAAAGTTGCTTGTACGCATTGTGAATCACTCTGAAATTTGCCGCTTTCCCTCCTAAATCAGGATGATGAATCTTTACCTGTTTACGGTATGCGTTTTTTATGATGAGATTTAATTCATGAGAGCCAAGATCTGTTTTTTTTATTTCCAGACAATGCAAATATTCCATTTTTACCGTTGGAATTTTTAATAATCTGGGCCGTTGCATCCTGTCGGAAATAGCATGACGTGATGCTAATTTTAGAACATGCTGCGTAGCCATGTAGTTTTTGTTTGTTCTATTTGTAACCGACCACCATTCTTCGCCCAATTTATTGGTCATGATATTAAAATCTGCAGCTGGATTACTGTTTTCCTTTCGTTGGACGCTGTAACGAAATATCTCTTTCATGCCATAGGGTACAATATCAAGCACAATCACTTTATCAGAAAAGTAAAATGTCGCGTAACGCGTGTTGAGCGCATGGAGCAAACCGCTTTTCATATTGAGTTTCTGTCTGAGATTCTGACGGCATTTTACAGAACAATATCTCCGATTATTGATGTTATTCGTGCTGCCACAGGAAAGACAAAAATTTTTATTTCCACATTTGGAAGGATTTATGAACATCTTTTTTTTTCAGGATATCGGACCCATTTTTTAAAGATGACCCCGATACCTGATCCCCTGCCTTTTTATTTCTTAGAAACAGCCAGATAACCTTTGGCTAAAGCCTTATTAACGTGTAAAACGCCTTTGTTCATTTCCTTCATGGGATAATCTGCTGTGATGACAGGCAGCGCATCCGCATCTACCTGAGTTTTCACAATTGATCCGGCTGGGACATAATGTCCGTCTGCTATTTTCACACCCATCAGAATGACGCCGGGTTCAACAACACAATTCTTCCCTACAATGGATTTGAAAATCAACGCTTTCATCCCGACAAATGTATCGTCCATAACCACCGCTGGTCCATGAATTTGAACCTGATGAGCCAGTGAGACTCTCTTTCCCACATAGACGGCATATTTTTTACCGTCCACTTCCATTTGATTTTTTTCAACCGGTTTCCCGTTCAATTCCGTTTCCAGCGCATGAATGACCACACCGTCCTGAACATTGGAATCATCGCCGACATGAAGCGGTTGCCCCTCATCACCGCGCACGCAAGCCGTGGGTGACACCATGATGTTCTTACCCAGGATCACATTGCCAATGACGGCCGCCAACGGATGTACAAACGTTCCCTCCCCTATAACCGGTTCGGATATTTTAGCGCAAAAATCTGTTTTTACATTTCTCTCAATCATTTTTCCCTCCATATTTTATGCTTACTTCAGTATCGTATCGTCTAGAACTCGGATTGATTTTCACTATTCACATTTAATATTTGATTTTTTATTTTTTCTCTCTTCACCAGATTTTGCCATACTTTTTTTACGGTCTTTTCAGTTTGAGAAATACTTTCCCTGTTATCAATGATAATATCCGCCAAATCTTTTTTTTCTTTGATGGGCATCTGGCTTTTCAATCGTTTTTCGGCTTCTTCTCTCGTCATATGATTGCGAGCAATCAATCGTCGTATCTGTTCCTCGCGTTCAATAACGACCAGGATCGTTAAATCAAACAGATGCTGTTTTTTACCTTCAAATAAAAGAGGAATATCCGACAGAACAATCGCGTGTTTTTCTTTTTTGCTTATTTTATCTAATTGAGAATGCCATTCCTGATAAACAAAAGGATGAACGATTTTATTGAGTTTAAAGAGTTTATTCTTATCAGCGAATACAATATTTCCCAATTTGACCCGGTTAATTTTTTTATCTTTCTGCAAAATTTCCTTGCCGAAATAATCAACCACTTTTTGCCATGCGGGTTTCCCTGGTTTTTGTACTTGGTGGGCCAGTAGATCGAAATCTATTAAGTGAGCTCCTTTTTTAACGAAAAATCTCGCAACGGTTGATTTCCCACAGGCAATTCCACCTGTCAGTCCTACATTCAACATAATTATTTCTTGTTCAAATCATAGATAATACGCAAACCGTCTAAGGTCAGCATTTCTTCTATCTTTTCGATTGTTTTTGTTTCCGGCGCTATCACATTCGCCAAACCTCCTGTGGCTATGACCAAAGGATTCATTTTAATTTCCGCTTTCATTCTGTTGACAATTCCGTCAACCAATCCTGCATAACCGAACATAATTCCAGCCTGAATCGCGCTGACCGTGTCTTTGGTGATGATGGTTTTCGGTTTGCTGAATTCAACCCGGGGCAATTTTGACGCTCTTTCAAACAGAGCCTCAACGGAAATCACGATTCCCGGAGCAATGCATCCGCCCATATATTCTCCTCTGGGAGAAACATAATCAAACGTTGTCGCCGTGCCGAAATCAACGATGATAGATTCTTTACGATACTTGTTATAAGCGGCAACCGCATTGACAATTCTGTCGGCACCTACTTCTTTAGGATTATCATAAAAAATGGGCATGCCTGTCTTGATTCCCGGACCGACGATCAACGGTTTTACGTTAAAATATTTCAAGCAAAGAGGCTCCAGAATATTGAGCATCGGAGGAACCACGCATGAGATGATGATCGCCGTTACCGACTTAAATTCCTTGGCTTTCATCCTGCTGGACTGATATAAATTATAGATCAGCACGCCGTATTCATCGACCGTATGATCTATTTCCGTCCGTATTCGCCAATCATGCAAAAGACTCTTTTCATCATAAAGACCCAAAACGGTATTGGTATTCCCTACATCTATGACTAGAAGCATATTTTTTCACCTTATGATTGTAGCGTCTCCTGCCGAGACTTTTATTTCCCGATGGTCTTCAGACAGAAGGATCAATGCGCCATTGTCATCAAGGCCAACAGCCTTGCCTTCTATGTTTTCAGTGCCGAATTTTACTTCAATCATTTGATTGATCATGGATGTCAGTTCAAGCCATTTATTTTTGACAGGACCGAATCCCTTTTGTAGTTGTTGCTTATACCATTTTTCCAGATTTTCATAGAGGCGAATTATCAATTCCAGACGATCAATTTTTCTGCCACTTTCTATTGCCAGGGATGTCGCGATATCTCTAATACCTTCCGAAAATTGGTCGTATTGAATATTAACGTTAATGCCCATGCCCAGAACAATAAAGTCCACCTTTCCTTCATTTATCTTAGCCTCGGAAAGAATGCCGCATACTTTTTTATTTTTAATCATGACATCATTGGGCCATTTAAGTTCTATCCGACCGGGACAGTAAAGATCCAGAATTTCAGCAACGGCAACACCGGCCATGATTGGAATTCCCGTCGTTCTGAATGGTTCGATCTGCGGCCTTAAAATAACAGACGTGTATATGTTTAATTCCGGTGGAGAATGCCACAACCTCCGCAGACGCCCCTTCCCAGAAGTCTGAGTGTCGGCAATGATAACCGTTCCCTCCGGTGCGCCCTGAATTCCTAAGGTAAAAGCGTCGTTGTTCGTTGATGCTGTTTCAGTTTGATAGTAAAGACTATGACCGAATAATTTTCCACTGAATTTTTCTTTTAATATCTCCGAATTCCAACACATAAGACAAAGATTGCCTGGCTATCGAATTATTATTCACGACTACAGGATGAATACGCCTTGATCTTCAAGGAAATGTCCGCGGCACGAACGGAATGCGTGAGCTTGCCCACGGAAATAAAGTCAACTCCGGTGGCCGCTATATCGGCAACATTATTCAGGCTGACATTCCCGGATGCTTCCACCAGTGCCCGTCCGGATATAAGACCAACAGCTTTTTTCATTGTCGATATATTCATATTGTCCAACATGATAACGTCCACACCGCAGGCCAGAGCTTCCTTGACTTCCTGAATATTTTTAGTTTCGACTTCAATTTTCATATCGCAAGAAAGATGTTTTCTCTGAGCGTTTACGGCAGCGGTAATGCCGCCCGCAGCTTCAATATGATTATCTTTGATGAGGACGCCGTCATACAGACCGATACGGTGATTACGGCCGCCTCCTATGCGCACAGCCATTTTATCCAGAATTCTTAATCCGGGAATTGTTTTACGCGTATCCAGAATTTTAGCCCGGGTACCATGCACCGCCTTGACATATTCTGCAGTAAGGGTGGCAATACCGCACATACGCTGTAAAAAATTAAGGGAAACTCTTTCTGCCATTAATATGGAAGCCAAGCGTCCTGATACTTCAGCGATGATGTCGCCTCTTTTAACCTTGCTTCCGTCCTTTATTAATTTTTTAACTTTGATGTTTTGATCAAGACATTTAAATGTAGCTTCAAAAACATTTATGCCAGCCAGAACAAAAACATCTTTAGCGATAGCCAGAGCTCTTCCCTTCTTTTGAGTGCTGACGGTGGCATGGGTTGTAATATCGCCTGCGCCTAAATCTTCACGAAGCGAATTCTTGATGATTTCTAATATGTTTTTTTCCATTAAGTGGACAGACCCTTTAATTTCTTAAGTGCTGCCTCCAGCGTATTAAATTTCTTCTGGAACTCTTTTAGCTTATCTTCTTCTTTTTGAATAATTTCAGGTGCTGCTTTGCTCATAAAGTCACGATTGGCGAGTTTTTTTGAACTTTGTTGCAGATCCCTGGATATTTTGTTCAGCTCTTTTTCCAACCTTGTTACCTCGCTAAAAATATCTACAATCCCTGCCAGAGGAACGAAAATCTTTGTGGACCCGCTTACTGCCGTTGCAACGCCTTTGGGTTCAATGGCGTTAATTTCCACGTTCAGCAACTCCAGATTAGCCAAATTTAAGATATAGCCTTTATCCGTTTCGATCATTTTTCTATTCTTTTCATCGGCTGCGGAAATCAGTACTTTCAGCTTTTGTGAGGGCGCAATGCGCATTTCACCGCGTATGTTGCGAATCGATGTAATGATGTCCATAATTATTTCCATTTCCTTTTCCGCTGTGTCATTTTTCCATTCCTCCTGAATAGCGGGGAAACGACTGACCATAATAGAATTTTTGTCGCTGCCTCTCAAAACATGCCATAGTTCTTCCGTTAAAAATGGCATGAATGGATGCAGCAGCTGTAACATTTTCTGAAATACTTCATACAGAGTTTTTTGCGCTGCCCGTCTTTTTGCCGGGGTAGATTTTCCATAGAAAACCGGTTTGCTTAATTCCAGATACCAGTCACACAGTTCATGCCAGACAAAGCGATAAAGCGCGGCGGCCGCTTCATTGAAATGATATTCATCCAAACTTCGCGTTATTTCTTCAATAACTTTATTTAATTTTGCCCTGATCCATTTATCCGGCAACGAATCATCCGTTTCAACAGATGAAGTTTCGTCATAATCTTCCAGATTCGCGAAAGTTAATTTTGAAGCGTTCCAGATTTTATTGACAAAAAATTTGTATCCTTCAATACGTTCCGGAGAAAGGCGCACATCACGTCCCTGCGCTGTGTAAGCAGTCAGAGTGAATCTAAAAGCATCAGTGCCATATTGATCAATCATTAAAAGAGGATCGATGATATTGCCTTTCGATTTACTCATTTTTTCGCCCTTTTCGTCACGAACGAGCGCATGCAGATAAACATGTTTGAAGGGCACATCCTTCATGACGTAAATGCCCATCATCATCATACGCGCTACCCAAAAAAAGAGGATATCGAATCCGGTTATTAAAAGAGATGTGGGATAAAATGTTTTAAGTGCCATCGTTTTTTCCGGCCAGCCCAGCGTGGAAAAAGGCCAGAGAGCGGAACTGAACCAGGTATCCAATACATCTTCATCCTGTTTGAGTGAAGTGCCTCCGCAATCAGGACATTTATCCGGATCGGTTGTAGAAACGATAACTTTTTTGCAACCCTCGCAATACCATACGGGAATGCGATGTCCCCACCATAACTGACGGGAGATACACCAGTCTCGAATATTATTCATCCAGTCGAAATATGTGGCTTCCCATGTTTTGGGAATGATTTTCGTCTTTTCCTTCACGACCGCCGCAATCGCCTGCTTGGCAAGGGGCTTGATTTTAACAAACCATTGTTTGGAAACCATCGGTTCAATATCCGTCTTGCAGCGGTAACACTGCCCGACATTATGAGCATAGGGTTCGGTGCTGACCAGATAACCACCCTTTTCCAAATCAGCAATAACATTCTTGCGGGCTTCGTAGCGATCCTGCCCCTTATATTTTCCACCGTATTCATTGATGATACCGTGACCATCCATCACGGAGATGATTTCCAGCTGATGACGTTGCGCCATAGCAAAGTCGTTGGGATCGGAGCCCGGAGTGATCTTGACGGCGCCTGACCCGAAATCCATTGTCACATAATCATCTGAAATAATGGGAATTTTTTTGTTAACCAAGGGTAGAATGACAAATTTACCGACCAGATCTCTGTAACGAAAATCCAGGGGGTTAACCGCAACTGCTGTGTCGCCCAACATCGTTTCCGGTCGTGTAGTTGCCACAACAATATCGCCACTACCGTCAGCCAGGGGATAACGGATATTCCAGAGGAAACTCTGATCCTGTTTGAATTCCACTTCCAAATCGGAAATGGCTGTGTGACAGCGCGGACACCAGTTTACTATGTAGTCGCCCTGATAGATCATGCCTTCATCGTAAAGACGGACAAAGACTTCGCGCACGGCGTGGGACAAACCTTTATCCATGGTGAAGCGTTCTCTTTGCCAATCGCAGGAACACCCGAGTCTTTTTAACTGATTGATAATGACGCCGCCATACTGTTCCCGCCATTCCCAAACACGGGCGATGAATTTCTCACGCCCCAGTTCATGGCGAGATATTCCTTCTTTCAATAATTGTTGTTCAACAACATTTTGCGTGGCAATTCCGGCATGATCCGTTCCCGGCATCCAAAGGGTATTGTAGCCCTGCATTCTTTTGAATCGAATAATAATATCCTGCAGCGTATTGTTCAGGGCATGTCCCATATGCAGCATTCCCGTTACATTGGGAGGCGGTATAACGATGGAAAAGGGCGGAGCGTCGCTCTTATCCTTTGCCTGGAAACAATTATTTCTTAACCAGTATTCATATATTTTTTTTTCAGCATCGGCCGGTTCAAAAGCCTTGCCCAACTCTCTTTTTACCATTTGATAGTTACACTCCTTAAATCTAATACAGTATAATACCGATACCGTTCGACTTACCAAATCCGCTTCCTACCGTCTCGGAATTGGAGTCTCATTAAAAAAGGGCTTTACGCCCCGTTTGTATAATACTTTATATTTCAATAAGTTAATTAATTTATCTTCAACACTTCCTTAAGCTTTCCAATGATGAAAATAGCTTCAACTCCAGACAACGGTTTTAGTGGACCAAATTCACCGGTTTTAATATTCATTGCTTCCATAATTCCCCGGGAGGTAACGGAAATAATAGCATTGAAATAGGGCATATCTGCAGGCACATCTGGAAACAACGATTTTGAATTCACATACCGGGCAGAAATATCTTTCTCGCCTGTAACCTTTATTAATATATCCTCCAGGATAATTGCAAATTCACCTCGGGAAATAATTTCTCCCGGATTGAATTTACCTCCAGGATTATTTTCCAAACCTTTGACTCCCGTTTCCAGAACGCCTTCTATATACTTCTGAAGCGGGTGCTCCATGATATCATGAGCCCATATTTTCATGGGTGGAGGTTCAATAGGAAATGTTTCAGTGAAAACTTGTCCCGTTATTTTTTCTTCCTTAATCATTTCCGTTTCTTTTTCTTGTTTATTCTGATCTTTAGGAATATGTTTGTCATAAAGCTCCTTTATTTTTAATTCCTCCATTAATAAAGCGGCAGTCTCCGCCCTGGTTAGTCTTTCCGTAAGAGCGATTCTTTTTCCTGTTTGACTAACCGGATTGGCTTTTTGCACTTTTTGTAAAAAATTTATCTGATTGGTTGCATCGTCAATATGATCCGTTTTTAATTTAATAACTGTGGCAAACATTTTACGGGCCCTGTTAAACTCCAGGGCTTCTTTGTACGCCAACCCCATATAATAATAAGCAGGCGCGTATTTATAATCAATTAAAACCGCTTCATCAAATTGATTCTTTGCTGACTCAAGCCATTTAATATCCGATTTATTAGAGGTGTGATAACGAATTCCGGCAACATAAACAAAAAGTTTCTCATCGTCGCTCTGGGCTTTTTTAAATCCTTCCACAAGATTATCAGAAGCCGCCGCCAATTTCCCGGTACAAATATTGATGAGTGCCATGCCCGTGTAAGCCTTGGAATATTTGGCGTCCAATTGGGTAGCCATCTTAAAGGATCTTCTGGCGTCAGAATATTTTTCTAATTCAAGAAGTTTTAAGCCGGTATAGGTATGATGATCCGGTGTATCCAACTGGCTTACCGCAATTCTTTCCTGCGTTACGCATGAAATTATAAAAACAAGAACGCACAAAATACATGGGATAACCGGAATTGTGAATTTATCGCGTTTTATCATAGTCATTTCTTCCACAAACTGATTGATGTAATTATATTTAGAACAAGTTTAAGTCAAGCAATATTGCAGTTCGTTAACAGGCATCATCATAAACGACTTTCCCAGCTCATCAATGTTCGTTTTTAGTGAAATAAGTGGTTTTTTTAAACTTTTATTGACTGGAGACAACACTTTACCACTTCATTCCCTTCTTGATTAAAAACTTTTGCGCAAATTGATTACCCAGTCTTGCTGCTTTTTTTATGTCTGCCATTGCCTTTTTTAGCTGTCCAAGATTATTATAGGAAAAGCCACGGTAAAGATATGCATCTATATATATCGGGTTAAGCTTGATTGCTCTGTTATAATTTACAATAGCCTTTTTATAATCGCCAAGTTCATCATATACATTTCCACGATAGAAATAGGCTTCCATATTTTGCGGGTTTATTTTTACTGCTTTATCAAAAGCCTTTAATGCTTCATCCCATTTTTTATCATAAAAAGCTTTGTAACCTTTTTTTAGATATTCAAAATCATCGTGTTCTTCTATATCATCATTTTCTTCGACTATTTTTTCTTTGTCATCAGTGCCTTCTTCATCCTCCGCATTTTCAATTACGATCTTATGTTTAGCCAACTTTCGATACAATTTTTCATCTTCCTTTAATAACTCATCCGAGTCTTTTATTTTTTTAAACTTATCATTTTGAGATAAATTCCAACTATTTTTTAACGGTGAATATACGATGGGTGCTTTTGAACAGCCATTCATCAATAGTAGGGCAACTACAATGAATGGTAATAAACCACGAAACATTTTCATATGACCTTCTCCTTTTTTTAATGTACCATAAATATAACGGAGCGCAAAACAGGAATTTAATATTTGATTATTTTCGAGAAGGTTGTACGGATATCTCAAAAGATGTATAAATAAAATAAGTTATATAAAACTAATTTCTTTTGTCGCAACAGTTACGATGTAACAGCGTTCATTATTTGAACCTGTATCGGCCGGAACCAGAAAAAATCCCGGGCGTCCCGGCTGATAACCGGTTGTGGTTCCGACAAGTACTTCTCCATCACGGAAAACCACTTTGATTTTTCGCCCGATCGGCGGATGGGCCGGGTCAAATTCATTGCTCTTGGGACGATTAGGATTTCCGGCGTAGTCCTTAACAAAAAACAAAGCTTTTAAGTCACCGGTTTTTATTTCAACAGGCTTCTTGCCCGCTGCTGCGTTTGAATCGCTCACATGAAATAAATCTTTCATCGGGGAAAAATCGGCTGTTATGCCCTTGACCATGCTGCCGTTTGTATATCTTGCTATAACTTTATTCATCTTTTCTTGTTTCCATTTAAGGAAATATTGTTTTTATTCTATTCCTTTTTCCAACAATTTTCCAATCTATTTTTTATTTTACCAAGAAGATTCTGATTAAACCAGTTGATTTCTTTGTCGGCGTTAAACCAGGTCATTTGGCGCCGGGCGTATTGCCAGGTTTCGCGCTTGATGAGATTGATCGCCTCGTCCCAACCGTATTTTTTGTTCAAAAAACCGATAACTTGCTTGTATCCCAGCGATTGCAGTGATTTCAGATTATTGCTGTAACCCATAGCCAGAACTTTTTTAACTTCAACAAGCAATCCATCCTCGATCATCCTTTCAGTTCGTAATTCAATTTTTTGTTTCAATTCATTTCGTTCCACTTTAATACCGATTTTGTAAGTTGTGTAAGAACAGTCCGCAAAGGAATGCTTCTTTTGTTTAATGGTAATTGATTCGCCGGTTTGTTCCAGAACTTCCAGCGCCCGGATCACCCGGACGGCATCGTTGGGATTGACCTGCGCTGCGGCAGCGGCATCCCTTTGCAACAGCAAATCATATAGATATTGTTTGCCATGTGTGTCCCTTAAACCGCGGTAATGGTTCCGTATATTCTCATCAACATCCGGTGTATCGATAATACCTTTAAGTAACGCCCGGATATAAAGTCCGGTTCCCCCGACAACAAAAGCCGGTTTCCCCTTCCCTGCCAGTTCGGCAATAATCGCCCGCGCTTTTTCCGCGAACAAAGCAGCATTAAATTCCTCATCGGGATTGACCACATCAATCAGGTGATGCCTGATTCCTCTACGCTCCTCCATGGTTGGTTTTGCCGTACCGATATCCAGAAAGCGGTAAACCTGCATCGAGTCGGCACTGATAATTTCACCACCGAATTCCAACGCCAGATTGACAGCCAACTCCGTTTTGCCCGTGGCAGTTGGTGAATTGATGATGACCAGCGGCAACTTTTCCATTTTCATTTCTTACTTTCTTTTAAACATTCTTTCGATTTCATTTAAGGAAAAGTTGATGGTGATGGGACGCCCATGCGGACACGTGAGATTAAAAGGTGCTGCTTCCAGCTCACGACACAAAGCGGCCACTTCTTCATGGGAAAGAAATCTGTTGGCCTTGATCGCCGCCTTACAGGCCAGCGATGCCAGAATCTTTTCCCGCTTTTCCTGCAAGGATGGCGCTTGATTCTGGTCTCCAAGCTGATCGGCAATGTCGGAAATCATCTCGCTGATTTTTACCTGGGACAGAATCGCGGGAACCGCTTTGACGGCAATCGCGTCCCTGCCGAATATTTCGACTTCCAGACCTATTTGCCTCAAAAAATCCAGATAATCGCTAAATAATGTAATTTGCCCCGGCGGCAGGTTGACGATTTCGGGCATCAATAGGGACTGACTGACAACCTTTCCGTTTTGTGCTTTTTTCAATTTCTCCAGAATGATCCGCTCATGCGCCGCGTGCTGATCCAGCAGGACAAGCCCCCTCTCTCCTTCAAAAATCAGATACGTGTTGGCATACTGCCCGACATATCTCATGCCGGTAAAGATAATATTTTTCACTGACGTGCTTTTATCGATTTCTACCGGCGCCGTTGATTTCTCAACCACGGGACGTTTCAACAAATCATCATGGATGGCCTGCTGTAAATTCTGCCGGGAATATTTTCCAAAAGGGATTGATGGAGATTTTTCCCGCACCGACGGTGGAGAAAAAGAATAATCTTTTTTCTCTTTAGGCGCCAGACGGTAAACGAAACTACCCTTTGATGTTTCTGCCTCCGCCAAATTTTGAGAAATCGTTTTGGAAACGAGTTCATAAACACCATGCGCATTTTTGAAGCGGACTTCCATTTTGGCAGGGTGAACATTGACATCCACATCTTCCGGCGGCATATCCAGAAACAACACCGCCGCAGGATAACGTCTCGGTTCAATAATTTGCCGGTAGGCAGATAGCACGGCATGCGTCACGCTGTTGTCACGGATAAACCGTTTATTGACAAACAAATAAATACTTTTGGAATTAGATTTCGTGTATTCCGGACGCGAAATAAATCCCGTCAAACTCATATTTTCTTTTTGTTCACCTATCGCAATGCAATGAGCGGAAAAATCGTCACCCATTACCATTGAAATCCGTTTGGAGATGTCATTGACTTCCGGTGCCGTAAAAGCCTCTTTCCCGTTGACTAATACTTTAAAGCGGACTTCCGGATGAGCCAGTGCCAGCCGCGTGATGACGTCCAGACAGGCACCTTGCTCTGTCGCTTCGGTTTTCAAAAACTTTCTACGGGCGGGAACATTGGCAAAGATTTCAGTCACCGCTATCTGTGTACCCTCCGGCGTTCCGGCAGGAATAACTTCCTTTATTGCTCCGGCTTCCAATGTTGCTTTTGTGCCTGATAAATCATTTTTGCGTCTTGTCAGCAATTCCACTGTTGCGATGGAAGCAATGCTGGGCATTGCCTCGCCGCGGAAACCGAATGAAACAACGTTGAAGATATCTTCAAAATGATGAATCTTGCTGGTGGCGTGCCTTTCAAAAACCAGCGGGACATCGTCGTGTTCGATCCCCGACCCGTTATCAATCACCTTGATGGACTGAGTTCCGCCCTTCTCCAGCGCCACCCTGATATCAGTCGCCCCGGCATCAATGGAGTTTTCCAGCAACTCCTTGACAATCGAAGCCGGTCTCTCCACCACTTCCCCGGCGGCAATTTTATTGGCTATTTCCTCGGATAATATGACAATGCGTCTGGACAAGCTTTATCACTCCTTATATCTTTACATAATGATCAAATTGTCATTTCGACCGAAGGGAGAAATCTTATGGGATATTATTGCGTTAAGATTTCTCTTCTCTACGATCCTCAATGACAGGAGAAAAGCGATAAAAGCTTTCTCCTTATCAATTTGAATGCATTATTAGTACAATAAATTGAAATCTGCAACTATGATTGCAGAACTCTTGAATTTATTCTATTCTTATGTAAAGAAATAAAAAAATGTGAGAGTTGTACATGGAAAAATTTTTTAATCCCAAATCTGTTGCCATCATCGGGGCTTCCAATGCTCCCTTCAATCTTGGCGCCACAATCTGCAACATGCTGAATGATTATCTTCATTATCATGGCACTGTTTACGCAGTCAATTCAAAGGCTGAAACCGTAAACGGATATCCGGGTTATTCATCATTACGTGATCTTCCCGAAACACCCGATCTGGCAGTTATCATCGTAGCGGCAAAGAACGTTCCCGGCATTATCAGAGATTGCGCCGTCAAAGGAATCAAGCGGGTCATCATCGAGAGCGCCGGTTTTTCCGAAGGCGGTCAGAAAGGCCAGGCCATGCAACGTGAGATAGACGATATCGCCAAAGCCAATGGAATTCGCATCATGGGACCGAACTGCCTGGGAACACTGGACACCCGCAATAAATTCTGCTGTTTTTATGGATTTAACCCCAGCCTGGTCGAAATGAGCAGCATATTTGAGACACCGGGAAATATTTCCTATATCATCCAGAGCGGCGGTGTTGTTGTTTTGGTCATTGAATCATTTTATTACGATCTCGTCGATGTGAACAAGGTTGTCAGCATTGGCAACAAATGTGATGTGGATGAGGCGGACCTTATCGATTACTTTCAAAAAGATGAAACCGAGGTGATCGGCATCTATCTGGAAAGTGTGGCTAACGGTCGCAAGCTGATGGAGGCAGCCCAAAAGTCGCGCAAGCCGATTCTTATCTATAAGGTAGGCCGGACACAGGAAGGCGCCTTAGCGGCCATGTCTCACACGGCGGGGATGGCCAACAATGATAAAATTTTCGAAAGCGCCTGCAAACAGGCGGGAATCATCCGCCTCCAATCCATCGATGAACTCCATTCCATACCCAAGATATTCACGGAAATGCCTCTTCTGAAAGGCAGGCGTATAGCCATGTTTACCAATTCCGGCGCTTTCGGCAGCATCAGCGCGGACCTGCTGGTGGATGCAGGTTTACAGGTGGTGCGCCTTAAACCGGAGACGCGGGATAAATTGAAAAAAGCAGGACAGGTTCTCAATATTAATAATCCCGTCGATATCGGTCCTGCGCTGCCGCAAACCTATCTCGATATTTACGAAATCCTTCTTTCCTCTGATGAAGTAGACGGGATTTTACCGCTTCTGAGCGTCTGGCAGACGTTTGTGATCGACACGCTTCTGGAACTCATGAAAATGTGTAAGCATTACGACAAGCCCGCGGCCATCTATACGCCTAATGCCATGGCCAAATCGATTGCCATTCGCGCCAAACACCGTATCCCGATATTTGAAACAGCCGAGCAAGCCGTGCGTGCATTATTCGTTTCCCATTACTATTATGAATCACTGCGGAAAAAAAATTTTATCACAGTATAGGTAGGAACGAAAAAGAAAGATTGTTTCTTGTAGATGAATAGTCTGTATCGTAAATGTTAAAAGACCATTACAATCTCTTTAAGTATGGTCACCACTCGAAGAAAAACCTATCCTTTGCATCAACTGACTCTCGAAGTTGTCTGATTGGAAACCTGGGCGAATAACAGTCAATATATTGGTTGCTAGCCTCAGCCATGCGAATGACGATTCGATGAAAGATGTTTTTGAGCAAATGAATATCTCGAATAAGTTCAACAGAATCGCCGGGCTTGGATGGGTTACCATGCGCAGCATCGTGTCGTCTTTGCCACGCCTTCTTTTCTTTGTCTCCCATATCAAGAGATAAGCTCTCAAAGAATCGTTCATTCAATGTATCTTGCGATGGCTTATTCAAATCCGAAGCCTTTTTTCGCAACGCTTCTCTTTCATGGTCTTGAATAGGCATTGCATCGACTATTTTAAGAAATTCTTCTCTCAAAGATTTTGCAGTTCTTTTGTCTATGAGATTGGTTTTATACTGAGGTTTATCCATTTTCCTATACGCTTCTTGGAGTGCCTCAATACCCGCACCAAATTGCACTGGTTGGGTGTGCATCGGCGAGCACACGGCATGCCAATAAATCCAACTAACGTGTTGAAAGTTGAGTTCGTCGTATTGCGCAAAGAGAGAATTCACCGTCCGTGAAAACACATTTGGATCGATAAAATTCGAATATTTGCTACCTACTGGCGCTGGCGGCAGCGCCGGCAAGGAATAAGCTCTTTC
>ENA-ORXD01001840-ORXD01001840.1-sediment-metagenome-genome-assembly--contig:-NODE-1840-length-15798-cov-32.183894_pt1 | contig 15798 bp, 10 predicted proteins | sample MGYA00237862_ERZ511471 | MGnify/ENA metagenome assembly ERZ511471 | reverse complement strand
GTCTGTACGTCATCCTTCCAGTTCATGGACTACTCTTGAAACAACGCGGTGCTCATATATCTTTCTGAGGAGTCTGGGAGGATGGTAACTATCTTCTTTCCGGGGCCGAGCTCCTTGGCCAGCTGCAGTGCGGCCCAGACGGCCGCGCCGGACGATATCCCGGCCATGATGCCTTCTTTTCGGGAGAGGTCCTTGGCCGTTCGTATGGCATCCTCGTCGGTCACGGTCATTATGCGGTCCACGACGTCGAGGTCCAGGGTGGCGGGAACGAAACCGGCACCGATGCCCTGGATGGCGTGGGCGCCAGGTTCTCCTCCGGACAGAACGGGTGAACCGGCCGGTTCGACACCCACGATCAGCACGTTCTTCTTCCTCTCCTTTAGGTAGCGACCGACGCCGGTTATCGTCCCGCCAGTGCCAATTCCGGCGACGAACGCGTCAACGTCTGGAAGGTCATTGAATATCTCAGGGCCGGTGGTGAGGTAGTGCGCCTCCGGATTGGCAGGATTGTTGAACTGGTTGGGCATGCAGTAGTTCGCACCGGAGCACAGCTCCTTCGCCTTGACGATCGCGCCGACCATGCCAGCATGGGCAGGGGTGAGGATGACATCCGCTCCTAAGGACCGGAGCAGCTTGACGCGTTCAACGCTCATGTTCTCAGGCATGGTCAGAATAAGACGGTAGCCCTTGGCCGCGCATACCACTGCCAGACCGATTCCGGTGTTGCCCGATGTGGGTTCTACGACCTTCATCCTCGGCTTCAGGATACCTTGCTTCTCGGCGGTCTCGATCATGTGAAGGGCGACGCGGTCCTTGACGGAGCCGCCTGGGTTGCGGCCTTCGATCTTAACGAATATTGAGGAAGAGTTTGAATCAACAATTTTATTGAGAAGTGTGAGTGGAGTATTTCCGATAGAACTGGTTAGGTGACCTTTCATAATTACCTATACCTGGCCATAATACCAACTCTCCCCATATTAATATGGTATGGTCATGGTGCGAATCTTTCCGAGCATTCCATTGTACATATTCATTAGATGGTCCATTATTGGTCAATAAAAAAAGAGCACTTATTTATTTTTAACATATATATTTTAGTCAAAGAGAGTCTGGAAGAATATAAATTTCATGGACTATGATTTCTAATGAAAATGGTGAAAATAGTAATATTTTAGATATTCTAAAAAGATTATACAAATGAAAAAAAGAGAAAGAACGCAAAGAATACCTTAATCTCGAGGGAAAATTATGGAAGGCCCACGTCATAGGTGTTCAGGCGTATGAGAAGTTGAGAATGACAAAAAATGAATACTCTCAGAATTTCAATAGATAACTTCGCTTGAAAATCTCTGGATAGAAATTGAGATGGAAAACCTGATGATGAAGATTTTCTAGAATTTTTTAACTTTTAAAATTCAAATTGATTTTTTTTTAAAACCCATTCTATTATTTAGTTGCTCATAGCAAATTTTTTTCAGTTGTTTGTAGACATTAGTTTCGTCGAGATTGTGATCCTTAGCAATGTGGGATGAAACAATCCAATCAATTTTATCAATTATTTCCTGCCCACAATTTTTATCAATTTTTATCAATTCTTCACCCAGTTCATCAAGTTTTACCAATAAGGTCTCATTAAATCGAGGAATTGGAATTCTTTTCAAATGAGATGCTTCAACCTTGAGGGCTCCACCACCCATTGGCGTACCTATACATTCTAGTACTGCTCGAACCCAACAACTGTTCAAGAAAGCAAATAAAGCCTTATTTGAAAAATAATTCGAGTTGTTACTGATTGTAGAAAAATTAGCATCGACTATTGATGCTACATCCATTGAATTAATAAATGCCTGGGGATGGCCATAGTTCACACGTGACATTAATATATGACCAAAATGACGAGATTGTAGATTCAAGGAATACCAGCTTCCGGGGGAAGGAGGCACCTTCGAATCATTTTCAATTAGTGGAAGGACAGTTGGGATAGTGGGCCATCGAATATTCGGATGAACAGCTGAAAGATCTGGGATTTGTACTTTCTTACCATTCCTCTCAACAATGGTGTGTTGACCAGATTCAATATATTTACCAATACAAGGAGGGAGGATGGAAAGATTATCTCTTGAATCCCATGCATTTTGCCAGCCAATTGGATATTTTCTTGTTTTTAAATAATCGTCCATTATTAAGGATTTTCCTGTATGGATAAGATAATTGTATAGCATTTCTCTTCTTACAGAATATTGCAGTAAATCGTTTGAATACCTAACCACTGGTAACATGAATTTCCGAGGAAATAGTGCCAATCTAGAGCCTAATTCAGACGAGGTCTGAACTAGCATATATTCTGTATCAGAATTAAAGCTCCCATCTGGAATTAGTGTTGTTATTGTCTTGAGCTTTAATAGAATTAAAAAATATTTTTCTTTGTTATCATTTGGATGGGCGAGTATCATTCGGACCTGTTTTCCATCCATTTTCATTAACTCGGTTATTTGGGCGTCATCCAATTTTTTTACGTAAAAAAAAGCATTACATCCAGTTCGAAGACCTTGGTTAATATCTATCCCCAGGTCGTTAAAGAAAACAAAGGTATCATCCATATCTCGAGGGATTGCGAGATTACGAATAATCATCTCCGGTATCATTTTTGTGGAATTATTATGACGTATTATTTTAATATCTGAATCATCATAATTTTCCAGTTTGTCAATGCTTACTTTTCCTCCATTACCGGAATATTGATTTTCGGTTAATAATGCATTTATTAATGATCGCTCTGTAATGTTATCTTTAGTCCAGTATAAATTTGATTCACCTCTATACATTTCTCCCAGGATGAAGTCGGACAGATCTGCAAATCCACATTTGTCACGTTGAGCATCATACCCTAAATCCTCAGCGATTTTCTTATAAACCTTCGGGTCAGAAAGATCAAATTCCTTTCTTACCTTGATTATTGGTATCTCCCGCCCAGAGCTTCTTTCAGATAATGGAATTTGCAACTCGTTAAATGATCTAATTTTAAAGGTCATCAACGATGTCGGTTGAAGTGCATCTTGGAACCAATTTCTTCCTTCCTGTTCGATAATCAAAACAGGCTCCAGCATTCTGAGCATGTAGTATCTTAACATGCGCGCATAATCTCTTGTTCGCCAGCTGGAGGTTGTAACATAAGAGACTATGGAACCAGGTTTGGCTATTCGCCAGGTTAATAGCCAAGATGGAAGAGAAAGATCCGCTAGTCCGGAGTAACCTGTAACCATATTTAACCAGATTTTTTCTGAATTCGAATAGCAATCTGATTTCTTTCCATTGATTAGTTCAATTCCTTTTCGGGCTAATTGATCAATATCATCACAATCTGTAATTAAATTCGAAATCAAACTTGTCCTAATTATGATTCCAGCAATATAGGAATCCGATTTACCTCCAAGCGCTCGTTTGAAGGCATTGAACACATCGGGGGAAGACGTTTTTATCAAATTTGGTATATTTTCTCGTCGTACATATGGAGGGTTACCAATTACCGAGTCAAAATTCTCGGTTTCCTCATCATTTATGTTTTTATTTATCATCCGTATAAAACTATCTTCGTTTATGATTCTCGGTCTAGTTGAAAATCTTGAATATTCGTAATTCGGGGGATATTCAGCTACTCTTGCGATTAGGGGATCTATCTCAAAACCAGTGACTTTTATTTTTGATAGAACCCCAAGAAATTCTGCCCTCTCTATAGCCGCCCAAATCAAGTTGCCTGTCCCACACATTGGGTCTGCAATAGTTCCGGTATGCGCATTAATTGAAGACGCGCATACAAGTGATGATATTGGGTAGGGTGTAAAATATTGACCAAATTGTTTACGATGAACTAGCGAAGACGCTTTATCAACGATTTTTCGAATTAAAAGTCCAACATCCCTCTCTTCTGAGTACGATATATTTGACCGCTCTGACTTAAAGCGACTCAAGGTACTATTGAGTTGAGAAGATAATTCTTGACCACTAGATTTTGAATTATATATTTTAATAAGCTCTTTATATAATAATTCAACATCCATGAGCACCACTAACTATTTTTCTCCTTTCTCCGCACACGATATAGGTTGCCATCAATATCAAAGTAGTTTGATAACATCATATAGAAACGTTTAGCATCAATCGGCACTTTTTGTCCTTTCTCTAAAAATATTTTGATAACATAATTGTACAGATTCTGCCTCGTTCTGTTTTTAATATCATCATCTGGTAAATCAGATAATCTTTTTTGAATAATTTCAATCAGGTCATGTTGAACATTTAATGCACCATTCCCATTATTTGCAGAGGTTGTTTTTCGCAGAAGAATTACCGCATCGCCCTTTACAAATCCTTTTGTAGTGGTTTGTTTAAAACTTCCTTGAACCTTATCCAGTGTCGATATTGTTTCGATTTGGAAACCGGACGAATTGATCGATTCAAAAATAGTGTCCCAAATTTTCGCTTTGCTCGAATGAAATATTAGAGTCATGTAATGATTCGGTTTCAATATTCTATTAAATTCCTTGAAGGCCTTGGTAATTTTATTCTGATAATCATCCTCGAGTTTTCCTTGATATTTACTTACGATTGCCTCATCATCCGAATGTGTTATTGTTCCTAACCAGGCTTCATCTATGAAATTAACTTCAGAATATTGGATGTTATCCCCAAATGGTGGATCGGTAAAAATGTAATCGACCGTTGAATCCCCCAACTCAACATCAAGGGAGGAATGGCATTTTACATGCACCTCTCCTTGGTGCCCTCTCATTTCTCGGAATGCTTCATTTATTGGGTTCAATTTTTCAGAAAGGCCCGATATAATGTTCTTTTCGACTGGTAAATTGCTAATGTACAAAACACCTGGTTGACTACTAGTAACCACAAGATCCTTCGATTTCTTTTTACATACAACTCTCGTCATCAATGTAGAATGAGATGAATTATAACTTGAAATCCAGAGTTTTAAGCCCTTTTTAACATCGTCAGGATAGCTTTCGGCCAACTCAAAAGCGGAAGCCAATAAAATTAAATTTCTCCTGGTATAGAAATGGTGCAGATGAGTTATTCCGAAATGGTACCCTCGTCTATGCAGTTCCCCCCATTTTTCATTCTCTTTTTCCATCATTGGGATTATTGGGACATTGGCTGGAATTTTGATTTCATTAATTTTTTCAATCAGTTCAAGATCTTGATCATTAATCGGTCTTTTCCAATACGTCTTACCAGTTTTTCCATATACTATTGCCGGGCTCCTTTTTCGTCTTTTGACCATTTTATTAAGCAAATCATCATAATGATTCTCAATTTCTCTTGGTGCTCCCGAGATTGGCACCAAGGATCCACACTTGGGGCAATGAAACCTTGTCAGGATTGTCGGGGGATTTTGAACAACAGCATTGTCCCAGAATGAAAAAGGGTGAGAGCATTTTGGACAAACAATATGTTCGGTCCAAATCGTATATCTGATGTTTCCAAGTTCATTGTCATTTTGAGCTTCGTACATCCATCCCCATTTTTTCTTAAGAGTTATTAACACACCTTCTGCAGCGTTTCGAAATTCATCTGGGTCTGGAGGGTTAATTATCGTATCACTTACGAAGGAGGCTAATTCACTAATATCGTATAGATAACAATTTCTGGGGCCCCATTGATTTTTAATAGATTGAGCAATATTTATTTTATTTACCTCGAATTGCTTCTCTGCAAGCACAGTCGCAATACCAGTTGAACCGCTACCAGAGAACCCATCAAAAATTATGTCGTGCGGCTTCGTATGAACAAGGATGAATGGTAATATTGCATATGGATTAATTTTTGTAGGATAGTTATGGGCATTAAAAGTCTTCCCTGTCCGCGTACTTTTTATTGAATTTTGATATAGGGAATCAATATCATCATTTGTATAAATTACAGTTTTATAATTTGTTTGATCCGACTTCATTCTTCAAGCACATCCATTACAGCACTTTCAAGCGGCTCCCTCAATTCTGATAAATAGCTTTCCATCCTCATTCTACGGCGTGCAATTGGTTTTAATGGGTTTTCCATATATTCATCGACCCTCATTCGGGCTTCAGCTTCAATTGTTCGAGCAATTCTTACCACTTCCATGTGTAATGGATTTTCATTATTAAATTCTGGGATTGCATGTGTAACTAACTTATGAATATGCCTAGGTCCGAAATCACCACTCGCCTGAAATGGTTTGATCGCTCTAGATAATGCATGAGAATTTAATATTCCAATTAAATAAAACGCCTCATCCTCATTGTTCGTACCAAGTACATAGGTTGTCTGTTCAGCTATGAATGGGTATTCTAATCCATTCATTCTGAGTATACCCGCGCATGGCTTCGAACCACCAGCACCATAATGAATTGTGAAATTATAATTTGTGAAGTTTTGATCTGTTAGTTTATTACGTACATTTATTTTCGTTAATAATTCATCTTCAGAATAACTCGCCTCATGAGAAATTCTTGAAAACCAATCGGCAGTTTCATCATCTCCAGAGTCGATTAAATTCTCATTTGTCATTAACGAAATTTCACCATCTTCGCATTGAATTGGGAGTACGATCGTAGGCAACTGTTCTTCAAGAATCAAAAAGGGGAGAACGACATTAGATGTAACAGTGGTAAATAAATATCGAATGCTGGCATGACCAGAAAATGTTCTTCCTTTTAGTATTTTATTCTTGGGATTTTGAGTTTCTATTTGTGAAGTACGGATGCCTACAACTCTTCTACGACTTATACTTGGAGATGTAATATCTATAAACAAACCGACCCTAGGAAATAGATCGGCTCCTTGTGAAAAACGATCTGGGTAGTGATTACGTACTTTTATTATGGGGATATTGGTATCTTCATCGACCCAAGCACTTTTCTCATCATATGTCCTCAAACAGATATTCCCCTGTCTCACTTCATCTAGTTCATCATCAATCTTGGACCAGAATCTTGAGGGAATTGTATTGTTTACAGTTGGATCAACGGTAGTTTTTTTCATAAATACAAGACATGCCGGGACCTTAAACGGTTTCTCGTCTGGAGGGCACAACCAATCGACATCATTAAAATCCCACACTTCTAATAATTTTATTGGGAAATCAGTTTTAAAATCTTGAATTCTGAAACGGTGATGATGGTCTCCATTAAAGAGCGCTCTGGGAAGGATGAAAGCCGCGAGACCATCTCCGCTCATGAAATGAATTGCCGTATGCAATGAAAAAACAGTACTTATGTCCGTATGTAAAAATGACTGACCCCCAGGTAAAATTTTTAGTAAATCCGCTTTCTCATTAAGCTGGTTCCTATACGGAACATCAGGGATGTGGCTCATCGCTAACCAAGGCGGATTTGTCGCAATCACATCAAAATTACCGGCCAGGAGCGAAGGACGATAACTATTTTGAATAATAAAAGCCCAGATTCCATTCCTTTTTTCGAATATCCTCTTCGCGAGTTCGTTGATGAATTGCGATAATGAGATGGCCAACACATTCTTCTTCTCAACAAGTTCTGAGTCCATACCATTCATTATTGAATCGAGGGCGCGTTCTACAATATTTGGAGATGATAACACTATTGGGGTTCTCATGATTTCAGCTTTCTCGGCAATTTCTTTTGCCTTTCGATGACCCCAATTTATTATTTTATCAAAAGAAGCCGCATTATTAATTATTACAGAAGGAAACGAAATTGAGCACTCATCAAATTGGATGGTGATTGTGTCTGGACCTACCTCTCTGTCATATTCTGGAATAAATAGCGAATCAGCGTTGTAAATAGGGATGTGTATTGGACCATCAGAGTACATCAATAAGTCCGAGTTTGAGAGTGTCCATATCGCTTTCGACGCAATCACTGCGATTGGGTCAATATCAATGCCAACAACGGATTTCATGATTGTCTGCAACTGATCATTCTCATCAATTTGCTTCGCGATTAATTTTGATCTAATATTTATTATTGCAGAATTAATAAATGTTCCACTTCCACAGGCTGGATCTAAATATTTAGGAATATGATCGAACTGGTCGAATATGTATGATATTATTTTTAAAGCTAAATTTTCCGGGGTGCTTCTTTGACCAAATATATCCACTCTTTCAGAGGGCATCAATTCTTCAAATATTAATCTTAAAACGTTTTCATCGGCAGCACCGGTGAAATCATAGCAACGTAAACTATGGAAAATTTGTTTCGACAATGGTAATAATTGTTCTATCCACGGTTGCTCTGTCACCCAACTAAAAAAGTCACGCTCAACAAAATTTTTTATATTTGCCTCATTAACAAAAAAATCTCCATTTAATATACTTGTAATCAGTGCATCATCAATCCTTTGTTGACGACTTTGTTCTATACCGGCTGCTACAATTAGTCTCGATAGTATAACTAAATATATCTGTTTAATATATAATATTGGAAAGTCAACATCTATTGCATTGTATGTTTGATATTCCTTCCATTTTTCAATCGCCAAATCAACCTCTGATGACTCCTGCGCTATCTCAACAATATCTGAAATGTTGGTTAGCATTCTTTGAAATAAGGCGCTGCTTTGTCCAAAATCGCGTTTAAGATTTATTCCATCGATTTTTAAAAGAGTTTCATCAAATAATATTCGTTGTAAAAATAATATTAATCCTTCTGCAGTTTCATCATCGTTATTTTGAATATTAAATATTTCTCGCCTTTTTAAACAAACCATATCTGCATTGTAAACCCCATCTGATGGTTCACAAGTGGGTATAGGCTCCCAAACTTCCCAGTTTATAATGTCCGATGCTACACAACAAAATACGGATTCTGGACCGTTCTGTGTCCATAAGCTAGCTGTATATCGTTTTAATTTTATTATTGCATCTTCATTTTTAGCTCCGTTCGACAAATTTGATTTAAATTCGATAATCAACGTCCCCATCAATGTATCAGCGAAACCACTAACGGACTCTGATAATTCTGAAGGAACAGTGTGTAGGACGGATTCCGCACCTGCTGCTAATGCTGTAATCTTCGACTGATAATCAGGATTTGGAAACATGCCAGCCAATCTAACAAGCAATAGCTCTTTTCTCGGGCGTTCATCGTAACTAGGGTTATCCAATATCGCACCAATAGCGAGTTTACAAGCATGGATACGATCAGTATCAATATCCACTCCAACCTCTATCGGCGACATTGCTTACCCGATGTATTAATTGAATAATTATAGGTTCTCAGTGAATTCTATCAGAAAATAATAATATGCATCAAATTTTAAGATTATTGACCTGTACTATGCATGGTGTTTTAATGTACTTTTTCAATCTAATACACATACAATCCATGATAAAATGGGCGCGGCCAGATTAATAACCCTTACAGTTGATCGTCTTCAATCCGATCTGTCATTTAATATCTTTGATATTATATTATCAAAGAAGTTCCACTCTGTTTTCTAAACAATATTTACTACATATTTCTCTTGCTTATACAGTTAAAGCATTCTGCAGTTCGGAAATTTTATAATTCTGAATATCCACAACAATATTGCGTCTGTGAGGTTGAGAAATTACATATTCAATTGAATTCCGAATTGCAGTTTGTCTGGTAACATCATTTTCATTTCTTGTTAATGCAAGTAAGAGTTCAACATTTTCAATACTGTAGGGATCATCCCCGTCCTCAGCTCCTATTTGAATATATTCCGCAAAGAATATGTTACAAATATCTCCGATAATTGCTTTTGGCGATAGCTGATGCTCTTCAATCTCGATTATCATGATTACTTTCTTCCTTAATGGGTCATAGATTCCAATATCAACTTTGGCTAGATTTCGGTATAATGATTTTTTGTTCTCTTCGCAATATTTCAATTTTGGAATTACTGCCTTTGCTCCCGGTGGTCCATGATGAAATTCGACCTTAAGACCTGGAAATTCATTTTCAATAATCTTTTTGATGTGACCACCAATAATATTTGTTTCAAACCCCTTTTTCTTTTGAATATTTTTCATTTGTTCACCCAATAAATATTACTCAATATTATATCATATGACAATTATTGTATATGTTATGATTATATAAATTACTCAAAGAATAATGAGTTTAACATATGTCTATATGGATAATACGTTATAATTAATATACCAGTAAATCAAAGGAATTCATGTCTCTGGCCAGTAAGTAAATAATGGATCTAAAAATATTATAATTTTGTAATTCAATAACTATAAACAATTAAAATAAGGCCAATATTTTTATTAAAGTAGTTCAATGCAGGAGATTATGATAGGAGGATTAGTTTTAAGTGGTATATTGGTTTTCATTTTCGGGCTCGTTTTACTTTGCATGGGATTACAAAAAGAAGGATCGCTAACATTTTGGGACGGGGGGCCTAAACTCGAAGGTTGGTTACCCGCCCTGATTTGCATTGCAGGGCTAATCATGATAGGATTTGGCATAGCCGACTAGGTCAATATTAATTCCTTAAAAGGGGCAATAAACCAATCAACATTCAATTCTTTTTTAACATGCTTGCCAAGGCGGAAGTAATTGGAACGTCAATCATTTCCAATTACTTTTTGTTTAAATTTTTTCCTTTGGCATCGTATCATATACAAAATTAAATAAAATATTTTCATATAAATTATCAATTTTTTATTCTTGCAATCTTTAAACCACAAATCAATATTAACTCCAGAAACTGGTATTTAATATGAAATGGATATAAATTTATAATTTATATCTTGACCGATCGTAAATAAATGACCTTTAGGAGACTTATTTAGGTGATTCGTAATTGGAATAAGAACAGAATTCTCAACAGATTTATCATTAACAAAATAATTTTGAATATCGTTTATAAGTTGAAATCTCGGAGCGCAATAGAATACATCTTCTTTATTGTAAAGATTGATTTATATATAATGTTGAGAATCAAAACAGGAATCATCTACCTTAAACCGATAAAATGACCCACCGTATTCATCATAATATAATTTATTCAAATTACTGCGTTTACTAATTAAATCATATATTTTATATTGAATAAATATTGAAAGCTCGATGTTGGATTTTTATTAGTTATTATATGATATACTTACCACGTAACATTTCGCTCTCATCTCGTTGTTGGTATATCTGGATTCACGATCATGCCTTTTTTATGATATGATTTTATTAATGCACAATTATAACTAAATTTAAACAAACGTTCACTGAATTGGGATTCCATCATTATCGTGTCCTCATTTATGAAAATATTTAAAATTCATATTTAACTATTAATCATGAAGATTAGAATAAAAATAAAACGGTTTCTCGGATACAAATTCTAATTTATTGAACACTCCTATTACGTAAATCGACGGTCAAATTCTGATATGCACACCTACAATCAAATTCACACGAATTCTATACGAATAGCAATGTCAGGTTTATCTGGCTTGATATTTTTTCGAGTTTTGAATGCTACCAATTTTTCTTGATCAACGGCGTCTTGAATCTCACTGTCCTTTATTGGAATTGAAAAATTTTTTAAAAAAAACACATATTCGCGATTATCAGACTTTATTCTCCCATATTTTTTTGCTGGATTATAAAATAAAATCACTCCAATGTTATGATTAACATCGCCATTGCTGATTTTAACTTGACCGTTTAGAATTGCTTGGTTTAGAGATCTATATTCAAATAAAAACTGGCTTCCAGGTTTTATGTATTTATTTGCATCTTCTACAAGGTTTTTTAATATTGAAACATCATATATTTCTTTTGTTGAATATGCATTAATAACATCTAAATACAAACTTGCAGCAAAGTCATTATCCACAACATGAATCTGGCCTCTAATTACAAAAGACTCCAAAGCCGATTCTAAATGAATAATTGCCAAATCAATTCTGTTGATAGTAGCATACGATACTGCCACTTCTTTATGTATCGCGCGTATGTGATTAACTGCTTTATCGGTTCCTTCAATCTCCAATGCCATTCTTGCCGAAGTTACCGCTTTTTCAATGAATTCGGAATATTTTATAACGTCTTCTCTTCTGATATAAGAGCGACTCCACGTTATGTAATTGTCAGAAAGAAAGGAATATGCAATCGCTTCTTGTTTTGGATAGGTGTATCCTTTTTCCGCGAGTGCATTATTCAATGCTAAAGCATGTTGAATATTTTCTTCCGCCATCTCATATTGCCCATCAAAGGAATAAACCCTACCAAGTTCCATGGCTAATTGGGCGTCTGTTTGATTAAGTTCTGAGGCCTTTTTATATGCAGATATGGATTTTTTAGTATCCAAATTCTTTTTTCTAAGTACTCCGAGGTTCCACCACACATGATAGTTTTCAGGATCGGTTTTAGTGGCGTGCTCAGAAATTTCTAATGCCAGATCCTTTTTATTCATGTATTCATAAAGAAATTTTGAATATTCAATAAGGACGTAAGATAAATCAGGAGACGCTGTCAGAGCCTTTTCATAATTTTCTTTCGCTCCTTCTATTTGATCTTGTTCGAGCAGTTTTTTTGCAATTTTAACAAATTGATATGCAATTTTATCGTTCTCTGAATTTATCCCTAAGGATACTAATGATCGTCTATTTTCAGATCTGATGCGTTCATCATACTCAATGTCCCTTTCTAATTTGATCGCTTTTGAATCAAGTGACTGCCTAACACTGGTCTGATTGTTTAATTTCATTTCGACATATGCTCTCGTTAAAGATAACATTTGAAACTTGGTTTGAACCCGACCCCCATTATCCGTTTCAATTACCCTATGAATCAGTGATGAAAGCAATAATTGTTGTATGGAGTTTGATAACTCCTCCGATCCTTGATCTGTAAAATACAATAAATGCTGGGATGATATGGGCTTATCACCATAAACTATCATGCTGAAAAGAATATTTTTTTCATTTTCTGATAATAGCAAATAAATATCATCGAATACAAATTTAGCAATTTCACTCTCACCAGAGTAAGACTTCTTTGAAAAAGCTTCTTCAACATCCTTACCCTTGTAGACCTTACCAATAGACCATTTAATCAATAATGGATATTGTAATACATTTTTTACAAGTCTCTCAATAATATAATTGTCTAGTTTGGAATGTTGATATAATTTTTTCTCCTTGCATATTAATCTAAAAAGGTGTACGGCATCTTTTGTTGGCAACGCACCAAGTTCTACCCTCTTCTCATATTCACCTAAACCTTTTCTACTCGTTATAAGGACCATGGATGGCTCTGGAATCTCACCGAGAAAATCCATCAATTCTAGATCAGAATATCGAGTTTCTAAATTATCAATAATTAGAAGACATTTCGTTGTTTTAAAAATATTATTTATCTTTTCCAGACAAAATTTATAATTTAATGTCTCATCTCTATATTTTTTATATGAGGTCGAATCCAAATTTTTTAATATTCTAGGCACCAAACTTTCAACGTCCTCCAAGTTAGGCGTTATAGAAATTATGCCATGTTCGGTTAATTTATTGGTTTTAGCGCTAAACCACAGAATTGCATCAAATGGATTGTTAGCAGAGTTCATTAATCGGTATGCCACTTGAAGTGCTACAGCGGTTTTTCCCACGCCGCCAGATCCAGTTATAGTAATGATATGAGGTCGTTCACGGTTAAGATATTTTAAAATGGTTCTAATATCCTCATTTCTCCCAACAAATCCTCCTTCCAAATCGTAATCCTCTCTCGGAAGATTGTTTAAGCATTGGTATTCTTCAAAAAATGCCTTTGGAATTTCGTTAGCATGATCCCTGTAGCACTCATCCTCAACATATTTTTTAACGCCTAAGGATTCGTGACCATTACATATAGAAATGACCAAATCCTTTAAAGAAATAAAATCCAGTTCTGAAAAACTAGATTTTTTTATATGAGCAATTTTATTTCGATATTCGTACAATTCAATGAGAACTTCGGAAAGTCTTTCCTTTGATATATCACCAAAAAAACCTTCAATGCATCCATTGTTATTTTTATATAAAATTATGTCATGCAACTCAATAAAATGAAGTGCCTCGAGAAACTCTTTTATGTCCCAATTAGAAACATCCTCAGACGAATTATCTTCATTCACCCTAGAAAATATTTTTTCCGGGATACCGTTTCTCCAGTCTTTTCCATAGTAGGGAAGAAGTATTTTTTCACTCACATATTCTCTAAGTGAATCTTCAAAACAAGCGACGAGGATTGAATAACCCCAAATTAAATGAATCTTATCGCTATCCCCAACCATTCTTAATTGATATTTATCTTAGAATATGATGTTTTCTAGTTCTTTATTAAAAACACAATTGATTAAAATAAGAATAATATGAATCTGGTTTATGCCCATGCAAATACAGCTTTATTCAATTATTTCGAGGAACTGACACTGTTCGAGCGTACCCCCTCCGGGCCTGCCACTACAAATATGCGGTCACCTCCAATTTTTTATCAGTCGGGAGGGTTTTAACAACGATTGATTTTTTAGAAATCTTAGAATAATCTCTTCATTTCGTTATTTGTATAAAATTATAGAAATATAGAATGGCCTTAGGTTATCATCCTGAAGTTATTGTTCAAACCGATAGGCCCACCAAATCCTTTTTAATTAATACGCTCCCCTCTAACAGAAGAAGCTCATGGAGACCTTTGAAGCCATCGATTCCCGCAGGAGCATCCGCCGCTATCAGGACACTCCCGTTGAGAAGGAGAAGATAGAAGCATTGCTGGAGGCGGCCATTCGAGCGCCGTCCTGGGTCAACAAGCAATGCTGGCGGTTTGTGGTGGTGACCGACAAAGATATCATAAAGAAGCTCACCGATGCGAACTCGATGATAAACTCCTGGCTTAAGGATGCGCCAGCTGTCATCGTTGCATGCGCGGACCCCAAGGACAGCGGGCACAACAACGATCTGCCCTACTACATGATGGACGTGTCCCTGGCCATGGAGAACCTGGTGCTGGCCGCCGCAGACATGGGGCTGGGGACCTGCTTCCTGGCAGCGTACGACGAAGGGAAGGTGAAGAAGGTCCTAGGTATTCCGGACAACGTGAGGGTTGTGACCATGACCCCGCTGGGATATCCAGATTTCCGGGAGACCTTGGGGGACAAGCTGAAGAACATCGCCACCAGACATGGTACAAGGAGACCGGTGAAGGAGGTCGCTCACTGGGACAGATGGTGATGTGATAGGAGGAGGAGGACGTTCCCTTAAGGCCGTTAACATCGATAATTAAATCCCCTCAAGGTTCGTATCTAGTAGCATGAAGGAGATCAAGGGCTCGATCATGATCAACGTGCCTGCGGAAAAGGTCTGGGCCACGATCACGGATTGTTCCTCTTATCCGGAATGGAACCCTTTCGTGACCCGCATGGACGGAGAGATGAAGGAGGGCGGCGTGTTCGATGTCGTGGTCAGCCTGCCAGGAAGGGACGATATCAAGTACAGGACGACCTTGATGAAGATGGAGAAGGACAAGGAGCTGCGGTTCAAAGGGAAGATAATGTTCCAGCTGTCCGAGGAGCACTCTAAATTTATCGAGCAGATCGAGGAGAACAAATGCGTGTTCTCGCAGAGCATCGTCTTCAGAGGATTGCTGTCCTACTTCGCCGGCGGCGTCATCAAGGACTCGCAGCTCGGGCTGAACAAGATGAACGAGGAGTTCAAGAAGCGCTGCGAGAAGAAGTGAAGAGTTAATGGAGCTGGGACCGAGATTTGAACTCGGGTGTGCGGATTACCGCCTTGTGGACTGCAGTCCGCCACATGGCCGC
>ENA-ORXD01001839-ORXD01001839.1-sediment-metagenome-genome-assembly--contig:-NODE-1839-length-15806-cov-4.409371_pt1 | contig 15806 bp, 11 predicted proteins | sample MGYA00237862_ERZ511471 | MGnify/ENA metagenome assembly ERZ511471 | reverse complement strand
TCGAAGGCGCCGTCGAAGATGCGCGCCCCGTAGGCGAACGTCAGGCACGCCGACGCCGCGGCCAGCGTCGTGGCCAGTGGAGCCAGCCAGCCGGGTCCCGGCGTGCCGAGGAAGGCGGCGAAGGCCTCCTCCTTGCTCACGAAGCCGAGGAACGGCGGGATGCCGGCCATCGACAGGGCGGCCAGGGCCGTCGCGCCGGCCGTCCAGGGCATCGCCCTGCGCAGGCCCGTGAGCTCGCGGATGTCGCGGCTGCCCGCCTCGCGGTCGATGACCCCGACCACCATGAACAGGGTGGCCTTGTAGAGCGCGTGGGCGAGGACGTGCGCGGCCATGGCGGCGAGCGCCGCGTACGTGCCGATCCCCGCGAGGGCCATGAGGAAGCCGAGCTGGCTCACGGTCGAGTAGGCGAGCAGCTCCTTGAGGTCGTGCTGCTTCAAGGCCAGAGAGGCGCCGATGACGGCGGTCGTGACACCGACCAGCACGATGATCGTCCGCCACGGCCCGCCGTAGGCGAACAGCGGCGTCATGCGTGCGACCAGGTAGACCCCGGCCTTCACCATCGTCGCTGCGTGCAGGTAGGTGCTGACCGGGGTGGGCGCGACCATGGCGCCGGGCAGCCAGAAGTGGAAGGGGAACTGGGCCGACTTGGTGAAGGCGCCGGCCAGCACGAGGGCGAGGATCACGGGGGCGAGCGAGCTCCCTGCCACGACGCCGGGGTCGGCGAGGATGCTCCGCACGTCGCCGGTGCCGGCGACGACCGTCATGAGCACGAGGCCGGCGAAGAGGGCCAGCCCGCCCAGGCCGGTCACGAGGAAGGCGCGGGTCGCGGCGGCCTTCGACGCCCCGCCGCCGCGACCGCCGATGAGCAGGTACGAGAGGACGCTCGTGAGCTCCCAGAAGACGAAGAGCAGCATCACGTCGCCGGCCAGCACCAGCCCCAGCATCGCCGCGCCGAAGAGCGTCAGCAGGGTGTACACGCGCACGTGCGACGCCTCGGGGTCGAGGTAGCGTGCGGAGTAGGCCATGACGACGGCGCCGACCGCGAGCACGAGGAGCGCGAAGAGCAGAGACAGGCCGTCGAGCACGAGGACGAGCCCGACGTCGAGCCCCGGCACCCACGACAGCGAGAGGACGACGCGCTCGTCGTCGAGCACGGCCGGGGCGTGCACGGCCAGCAGGCCGAGCGCGGCGACGAAGAAGCCGGCGAGCGGGTAGCCGGCGTCGCGCCCCAGGAAGCGGGCGAACAGCGGCGCGAGAGCCGCAGCGGCGATCAGCAGCAGCAGCGACAGGCCCACGAGTCCGGCCGACATGCTCTCCTCTCGAGCGACTCCGGTGGCAGCCGGGGAGAGTCTATCGTGCCCGCCCGGCGGGCCTCAGGTCCGCAGGGGCGGCGGGCGAGCCGAACGGTGTGCGGGCGAGCCGAGCGGGGTGCGGGCGAACCGAGCGGGGTGTGGGCGAGCCACGCGGGGTGCGGGCCGTGGCGGCCGGCTGCGGAGCTCAGAACTGGTTCGTGCGCAGCAGGACGAGCGTGCAGGCCTCGACCACCTCGATGCCGCCGGCCTCGAGGCGCTCGTAGGCCTCGGGGTTCTCCGCCCCGGGGTTGAAGATCACGCGCCGGGGCGCGAGCTCGACGATCTCGTCGATGACCGCCTCCTGCCGCGCCGGGGCGACGTACATCGAGACCGTGTCCACTTCGTCAGGTACGTCGCGGAGCGAGGCGTGGACCTCTTCGCCACAGATGCGCTCGTGCTTGGGCGCGACCGGGATGGCCGTGTGGCCCTTCTCCTTGAGGAAGCGCATCGCCTTGTTCGAGTACCGCTCTTCGTTGGGGCTCGCGCCCACCACCGCGACGTTCGACATGTCGTGACGCTCCCTTGTTGTCGCGCGGTCCATCGGTGGCCAGGGGCCGCCGGGCGCCGCTTCGGTTCGACGTTCGTGGCCGCGCCCGCGCTTCACCGCCGTCGGCGGGCGTGACGGTCATGAGCCCATGCTCGCAAGATACGCGAGACCGGCGGCGATCGCGGCCCCTGTCGGGTGCACAGGACGGCCATCTCGACCGCGTCGCCGTCGCCGTCTTGTCGACGTGCCGCCCGGTCGAGCGACGACGGCGCTGCGTGCGCTCCCGAAGGTCGCGCTCCCGCGGCTCGCGTCTTGACAGGCGCCCGTGCGGCCAATCATCCTATTTCCTACCAGCAACCCGGTAATTCAGGGGACCATCGTGGACATACCTCTTCGCACGCAGTACGCGATCCGGGCCCTCACCTGCCTCGCGCTCAAGCGAGGGGAGGGGGTCCTGAACGGCCAGCGCATCGCGGCGCTGGGCGGGATCCCGAAGAAGTACGTGGAGCAGGTCATGCGCGACCTTCGCCAGGCCGGCTTCGTGAACAGTCAGCGCGGGAGGGGCGGGGGCTACGTGCTCAGCAGGCAGGCCTCCGCGATCACCGTGCTCGAGGTCATCGAGGCGCTCGACGGCCCGCTCGACACGCTCGGGCGCTCGCGCAGCGGCGATCCCGGCGGTCTGCTGCTCGAGCCGGCGTGGGTCGCGGTGCGGGCCGCGCTACGCGAGGCGCTCGCCGCGGAGACGATCGCGACCATGGCCGACTGCGCCGCCCCCACGACCTATCACATCTGAGCCGAGCCGAGGGCAGGATGAGAGTCGCCGACAGCATCGCCGACCTGATCGGGGGGACGCCGCTCGTTCGTCTGCGGGGCGTCTCCGAGGAGTCCGGCGCGACGATCGTCGGGAAGCTCGAGTCGCTCAACCCCGGCGGCAGCCTGAAGGACCGCATCGCTCTCGCCATGGTCGAGGCGGCGGAGAGGGCGGGCCTCATCGACCCCGCGACCACGACACTGGTGGAGCCGACCAGCGGCAACACGGGCATCGCGCTGGCGATGGTCGGTGCGGCCAAGGGGTACAGGGTGCTGCTGACGATGCCCGAGAGCATGAGCGTCGAGCGCCGCCTGCTGTTGCAGGCGTACGGCGCCGAGGTGGTCCTCACGCCGGGGGTGGAGGGCATGCGCGGAGCCGTCGCGAAGTCAGAGGAGCTCTGCGAGACGCTGCCGGGCGCGTACAGGCTGCAACAGTTCCAGAACCTCGCCAACCCCCAGGCGCACCGCGAGACGACCGCCGAGGAGATCTGGTCGGCGACCGACGGCGCCGTCGACGTCTTCGTCGCCGGCGTCGGCACGGGCGGGACCTTGACCGGCGTGGGCCAGGTGCTGCGGCAGCGAAAGCCGAGCGTGCGCGTCGTCGCCGTCGAGCCCGCGGGCTCACCGGTCCTGTCGGGCGGCGCTCCGGGCCCTCACGGCCTGCAGGGTCTCGGCGCCGACTTCATCCCCTCGGTGCTCGACACGGGCGTCTACGACGAGGCGGTGGCGGTCACCGAGAAGGACGCCTTCGAGATGGCGCGCCGCCTGGCGCGGGACGAAGGCGTGCTCGTGGGCATCGCCGCCGGCGCGTGCGTGTGGGCCGCCCTCCAGGTGGCCCGCCGGCCGGAGCACGCGGGCCAGCTCGTCGTCGTGATCCTCCCCGACTCGGGGGAGCGGTACCTCTCGACGCCGCTGTTCCGGTAAGGCCGATCCGCCGCACGCATGCGAAGGGGGCGGCATGCCTCCGGCACGCCGCCCCCTTCGACCCCCGGACTCAGGCCCCGTCCGAATACGGGCCCGGTAGGTTCGCGAAGCGGCCTCCTCAGCGGCCGTGGGACGGAAGAGGCCCGCCGACCGTGCGGCGCTGGGCCTCGGGCGCGGTGGCCTCCGCCTCCGACAGCTGGCGGGCGCGCACGAACCCGACGATCACGAGGACGAGCAGGATCCCGGCGGCGGCGAACGCGACGACGGCGGCGACCCAGGCAACGGTCCCGACGGTCGAGAAGGCGTAGGCCTGCAGCAGCATGCCGCGCAGGGTCGTGCCCATGAAGAGGGTCTCGCGCTGCGCCTGCAACTCCGCGTTCTCCGGGTCCTCGCGCGACGCCGCGCTCACCTGCGAGTACGTCTGGCCGCCGGCGATCGCGTCCAGGTGGGACTGGATGTACCCGGCATACGCGTTGGCCTGCTCGCCGTTGACGACCTGCTGCCCGGCGTACTTCTGCAACTCTGGGTACTGCTCCGGATCCAGGGCGGGGCCGGCGGGCGGGAAGCTGATCTGCTGGGCGGCGAGCTGATCGCGTACCTGGGTCTCCGTGTAGGAGCTTCCCCAGGTCAGCAAGCCCCCGGCGACCACGAGCACGACCACCACGGCCAGCCCGATCCAGCTCATCCACGTGAAGAATGACTTGCGGCTCATACGGCCTCTCCTTTCGGGCCGGTCTCCGTGCCCGACACTGTATGGACTTCATATCTGCGACTTGCGGCGACCCTCGGAGAGCAGGTCGGATGACAGTAGTGACTAAATACCCAGTAGCACATCGGGTAATAGGTCTTTGTGTATGGAACCACAAGCGGCGCAGGTCGTCAAGCATTGGGCTGTTTTTAGCATCCAAAGCAGGCCGCGGCCCCGCCCGACGTGCCGAAGCCGCGGCCCTTCCGGAGTCCGCGGGCCGCGGAAACTGCGGCGTCTCCCGACGAGAACGGCGCCGGCGGCCTCGCGGCCGCCGGCGCCGTTCGCAGCTCACATTTGCGGACGATCCGCCGTTTCCGGGGTCACTCCCACGAGAGGCGGGTCACGTACCCAAGCCTCCGCTCACCCGCCGGCCATACCTCCGCCGGTGGGCTGGCCGGGCTGCTCCGGCCCGATGCGGAACGGCCGCATCATCTCGTTGTCCTCGTGCTCGACGATGTGGCAGTGCCAGACGTACTGGCCGGGCACGTTGAACTGGGCGCGGACCCGGGTCACCTGACCGGGGTAGGCCGTCACCGTGTCCTTGGCGCCGGTCTCCCAGGCCTCGGGTGGAGTGATGACCCCGTCGGTCTGGACCGGCGAAGCGACCTCGCCCGTCGCCGGGTCGAGCACCAGCCCTTCGCGGTTGACGACCTCGAACGCCACCTCGTGCACGTGCATCGGGTGGGCGTCGCCGGTGGTGTTGTAGAACTCCCAGACCTCGGTCGCGCCCACGGCCGGGTTCTCGGTCACGGGCTCCATCCACAGCCGCTCCGTCCAGATGCCCGTCGGCGTGGTCGCGTCGATGCTGTCGGGACCCACGGTGCCGAGCAGCGCCTCGATCGGGCCCTCGACCATGTCGCCGTTGGCGTCCACGCCCATGCCCATCTTCTCGATGAGCGCCAGCGGGCGGGTGACGCTCGCCGCCGGCAGTGGAGCGATGGCCGGCAGCACGAGGAACTGCGGCGGGGTGGTCGGGTCGGCGGCCAGGGCAGGGACGACGCGGAACTCCATGATCTGCCCGGTCGACGCGGGGTCGGCCGGCGCGAAGTCCACTCCCGGGACCCCGCCGCCGAACGGCTCGTCCGGGCCGACGTTGCCGAGCACGTAGTTGCCCGCCGGCACGTTGGTGAAGTCGACGATGATGTCGGCCCGCTCGGCCAGCCCTATCAGCAGGCGGTTGCCGTTGCTTGCCGTGAGGTTGAACGGCGCGCTCAGGAAGCCGCCCTCGTTGCCGATCTGCCACGCCTCGACCCCGGGGATGTCGTTGAAGTCGAGGATCAGGAAGCGTGACTGGCTGCCGTTCAGGACCCGGAACCGGTAGCGACGCTGCTCGACCGTCTGGAACGGCCAGGTGTTGCCGTTGACGATGATGGAGTTGCCGAAGAACTCCGGGTTCCAGATCGGGGAGAATTCGCCGTCCGGGATGTGGTCGCCGGTGATGGTGTCGAAGAACTCGCGCGTGTTCGGGTAGAAGAGGGAGCCGTCGGCGTTGAAGGCCCGGTCCTGGATGGCGAGAGGGATCTCGTAGTAGGTCTTGTTGGGCGGGAACTTGTCGTTCTCCATGGGCGCCGGCCCGGGCAACACCGCCGGCGTGCCGAAGCGGGAGTCGAGCACCGCCGTGTCGCCCGCGGGCCCGCCGCGGACGATGTAGAAGCCCGCCGGGCCCGCGTACACGTTCAGCCGCGTCATGCCCAGCGTGTGGTCGTGGTACCAGAGCGTCGAGGCCCGGTTGTCGTTGGGGTACTCGAAGGTGGCATAGCCGGGACCCCAAGTGACGCCGTAGGCCCCCGCCGCCTTGCTCCCGAAGAAGTCGTACCAGGTGCCCGCCGTCGCGTAGTCGGCCGGGATGTCGCCGGCGTCCGGCAGGTACCAGGCCTCGGCGTAGCCGTCGCTCTCGTCGCCGACGCCGACGGCGCCGTGCACGTGGGTCACCATCGGCACCGGACCGGTGTACGGACCTGGCGTCGGTTGACCGGTGAAGTCGGGTCGCGTGTCGCGCGCCATGATCCCGCCGGGCGGGTTGGCCCAGTGCAGCGTCGGGTCGACGGGCAGCAGGTGCGGGAGGTAGCCGCCGCCGGCGTTCACCAGGCCGTTGATCCACTTGACCTGCACCGGCCGGCCCGCTTGGGCCTCGATGGTCAGGGAGGGGGCGTTGTGCAGCAAGAGCCCTCTCTTGCTGGCCGACGCCACCGCGCCGTAGCCCCAGACCGTCGTCGGCGGCAGGCCCGCGGGCAGCATCTGCTGGGCGAACTGCTTCATCGAGATCTCGTAGTAGTCGGCGGGCTTGCCGCCCTGGCGGTTGATGGTCCCGGCCCTGGGCATGACGGGCGGGATGAGGAGCGGCGTCACGAATTTCGTGACCCCGGCCGGGTCGAGCGTTCCGCCTGGGATGGCGGCGTGCGCCACCGGCGTGAAGCCCCCGAGGCGGGAGCCCACGTAGAAGCCCAGGAGACCGCCCCCGCCGAGCTTGAAGAACTGTCGGCGGGACATGTGCGCTGCCATGGTTACCCCCTTCTGTCTCGGCCCCGCACATCACGGCCAGGGGCCGAGGACGCTGTTGCCTTCACTTCGCCGCCACGCGAGGGACGTCCTCAGCGTGCCGCACGAATCAGGAGCGGTTCTCTCCTGTTTTGGTGGTTGGGAAACCGCGAAACCGTTGACGACCGTACGACGACTGCCGGACTCGCCGGGCGACGGTGCCCGTCGTGCCGGGCGAAGGCCGGGCGGGGCGGGCCACGCGGGCGGGCCCGACACGGTCCCCCGGCCGAGGCCCGGCGCATTCACTAGAATGGAGGGCACCCGGCCCGACGCAGGCGAGGAGAACATGGACGCACCCGACGTCGACGAGTGGATCCGCGCCGTGAAGGCGCAGCCTGACGCCGGCGGGATCGGCATGATCCTGTCGCACCAGGGAGTGGTTCGCGGCACCAGCCGGTCGGGCGAGCCGGTCACCGGCATGGACCTCGCCGTCGACCGGGCACGGCTGGCCGAGGTGCTGGCCGAAGCCGCGCTGTGGCCGGGGGTCGTCGCCGTGCGCGCGTGGGTCAACGAAGGGTCCCTCGCAGTCGGCGACGACATCATGAAGGTACTGGTCGCCGGCGACATCCGCGAGCACGTCTTCGACGCGCTGCAGCGCCTGGTCGCGCGGCTCAAGACCGAGGTCGTCTCGGAGGCCGAGACGCACTGACCCGTCGTAGGAACCCCCCCGAGCGGGCACACTCCGCGCAAGGCCTCCGCGCCGCGCGCGGGGGGAGTCCGGCCGGAGGGAGGCGTCATGGCCGCCATCAAGGCATCGATCACCGTCGACGTCCCGCTCGAGTTCGCCGACCTCGAGTGGAGCGAGTTCATGCTGCAGTCACTGCTGAGCGGCTACACGCGCGGTCTCACCGACGTGGAGCCGCTCATCGACGAGGACGACATGAAGGCCGGGAAGGTCGACCTCACGACCGAGGGCGACCGCCTGGTCAACGTGGCGGTCGAGCTCGACTACGCGCCGCGCACCAAGGACACGGCCGACGAGGAGGTCGCGCGCGCCCAGGCGACGCTCGAGCGCGACCTCGAGAAGTACCGGCTCTTCGTCCTCGACCGCTGCGAGAAGCTGCAGTGCCGCACGGAGTGAGCGCCGGCGCGATCAGCGGCTGAGGCGCCGGCGAGCGCACGCTCGCCGGCGCCTCAGCCGGCAGCGACCTCTTCGGACAGCCCGAACGCGTCCGCGACGGACCCGACCGGGGAGATGCTCCGCTCGCGGACGCGCCGCAGGGCCTCGGTGGCGGGCAGCTAGCCGAGGGCGCGCAGGCGCTCTCCCTTCTCGGCTCGCGGGCGCCGGGGCGGAGTGGCGCCTCCAGCCGCCGTCGCTATCGCGGGCGCGTCGGTGCAGGGAGGTCGTGATACGCCGGCGGACCGTCCCCGACGGCAACGTCCCCGCCCGGCCAACGGCTAAGGTTCTGCCGCCGTCTGCCGAAGGTCAATGGTAGCGGTATGAGGTGGGGTAGAGACAGATTCGCAGCGAGGGTCGCCCGCGCGGCGACCGTCCTCGTTCTCGGGACGGTCGCCGCGCTGGCCCTCGTCTGGGCTGCGCCGCGCACCAGCGAGGCCGTGGGCACGTGGGTCAAGGCACCGCCGAAGGTCACGACACGCACAGTGACGATCGGGCCGCGTCTGCAGGTCGGCCTCGCCGGCTCGGCCGATGCCTCGCCCGCCGTGCGCCTGCGCAGCGCGCGGGAGGCGGGCACGGTCACCCTGGACGTCGGCGACGACTTCACGATGCTGGGGCTGATATGTGATGCGCCGGCGACGGACGCCGAGGTCGAGGTGCGCGTGCGCACCAGCCTCGACGGCGAGAGCTGGAGCGCCTGGTACGCGGCGCCGCTCGAGGTCGCGGCCGAGGGCGACGGCGAGGCGCGCGCCTTCATCGATGCGCTCTGGACCGGCGAGGGTCGCCTGGTGGAGGTCTGCGCGGCAGGGGTGGGCGACGACGCCCCCCTCGCGCTCACCGGGGTCGAGCTCATGGCGCTCGACACCGACGGCGAGTCCGGCGTCGTCGCCAAGGCCGCCGCCACCCTTCGTCAGGTCGTCGCCACCATCTCCGGGGTCGGCCTCGCCGCCCCCGCGGCGGCGGCCGTCGAGACCCCCGACTGGGTCACGCGTGCCGGCTGGGGCGCCGACGAGACCCTCCGCAAGGAGGATCCCGTGTACGCGACGGTCAAGATGGCGTTCGTCCATCACACCGCAGGGGGCAACACGTACACCGCCGAACAAGCGCCGGGGATCGTGCGCGGTATCTACACCTACCACGTGCTCGGCCTGGGCTGGAACGATATCGGCTACAACTTCCTCGTCGACCGCTACGGCACGGTCTACGTCGGCCGCTACGGCGGGCCGGCGAAGGGCGTGGTCGGCGCTCACGCCTACGGGTTCAACACGGGCAGTACCGGGGTCTCGGTGATGGGCACTTTCACGGACGACGTGCCGCCGGCTCCGGCGACGGACGCCCTCGCGCATCTCCTGGCCTGGAAGCTCGAGGTACACGGCCTCGACCCGCTGGCGACAACGAAGATGACGTGCGGGGCGACGCAGAAGTTCGACGAGGGCGAGACGGTGACCTTGCCCGTCATCTCCGGTCACCGTGATGTGAACTACACGGCCTGCCCCGGGGATGCCTTCTACCCGAGGCTCGGCGCCCTGCGCACCGCCGCCGCGGCGCAGATCAAACTCGCCTCCGTGGTCCCCGAGCCCTACGCCGTGACCCTCGCCCTCTCGGCGAGCACGGTCGCCGCCGACACCGCGGTCACCTACTCGGGCACGGTCAAGACCGCGGCCGGCGCCCCGGCCGCGGGCACGGTCACCGTGCAGAAGCGCCTCGCCCCCGACGGGGCCTGGCTCGACTGGCGCACGGCGAAGCTCTCGGCGACCGGCGCCTACTCGGTCGCCGTGACCATGACCACGGCGCCGCGCGACTGGCAGTTCCGCACCCGCATGCCCGGCGACGGCACCGACAACCTCACCGGCCTGAGCCCGATCCGCGACCTGCGGGTCACCTCGACCGAGGTGCTCGCCACGACGACTCAGGAGACGTCGTTCTCGATCAGCGGTCGCGGCTCGGGTCACGGGATCGGCATGTCGCAGTGGGGTGCGCGCGGTCTCGCGAGTCAGGGCTCGGCGTACAAGGACATCCTCAGGCACTACTACACCGGCATCGGCTTCGTCGAGATCGGCAGCCCTACAGTCCGTGTGCTCCTCCGTGGCGGGTTGAGTGCCGTGAAGCTCACCTGCCCCGAGCCGTTCACGGTGCGCGGCAGCGCCGACACGGTCACGATCCCGGCCGGGGCGACGGCCACGACCACGTACGTCGACGGCAAGTACCGCGTGGTCGCCGGCGGCTGGTCGCGAGACTTCGGCGCTCCGGTCACCTTTGCACCCACCGCAAACCGCCTGACTGTGCTGACGACGACCGACGCCGGGGTCACCGGACCGCACCGCGGCACGATCCGCGTGGTGGCCTCGGGCGGGGCGCTGATGATGATCAACGACGTGGGGATGCAGTCCTACCTGCGCGGCGTCGTCGCCTACGAGATGCCGGCCTCGTGGCCGGCGGAGGCGCTCAAGGCGCAGGCATGTGCGGCGCGCGCGTACGCCGAGCGTGCGCGCCGCCACGCGACGGGGGAGTTCGACCTCTACTGCGATACCCGGTCGCAGCTCTACGGCGGCGTGGCGCGCGAGGACGAGCGCACCGACGCCGCCGTCGTGGCCACGGTCGGCGTCGTACCGAGCGTCGGGGGCGAGCCGATCCAGGCCTTCTACTTCTCGTGCTCCGGCGGTCAGACCGAGAGCGTCGAGCTGGCCTGGCAGACGAGCCCGTTGTCTTATCTGAAGGGCGTCGACGACCCCTACGACGACGCCGCGCCGCTGCACACATGGGGGCCCGTGTCGCGCACGGCCGCCGAGCTCGAGGCTGCGCTCGGCACGGCGGTGAAGGGCTCGCTCGTCGCCGTCTGTCGCGTCGAGCGCGGCGTCTCCCCGCGCATCGTGAAGGCCGCGGTCATCGGCACCGAGGGCACCACGTTCATCCACGGCAGCACCTTGCGCGCGAAGTTGACGCTGAGCAGCGCCTGGGCCACCTTCACGAGCCTGTCGATCACCCCGGCGGCGAGCGACCGGGTGACCATCGCTGCGGGAGAGAGTGTGACCCTGGAGGGTCGCGTTTACCCCGCTCTCCCGGCGGATGCCGTCGTCACCCTCTACGCCGAGAGCGACGGCGTCTGGCGCAGCCAGAGCGTGAGCACCGCCCGGCACACGCAGGCCCTGCCGGACGGCTACAGCACGGTGTACTCCACGTACAGCGTGACCGTCAGCCCGTCAGGCACGACGAGCTACTACTTCGGACGCGGCAGCGTGGCCTCGCCGACGACGACCGTGACCGTGACGGGGTAGGCGTCTTCGGGTGATGGCGGGGCTCTCGCGGCGGGCAGATGGTCGAGCCCGGGGAGTGGGGCGGACCACTCTGGCCCCGGGCCACGAAGCACTCGCCGCCGCCGACTCGTGAGGGGTTGGTGGCCCGCACGGGACTCGGTAGACTCTGCGCCCGTGTCTTCAGACCGGCCGAACGTCCGCCCGGCGAGCGAAGTGGCCGGACGGCGGCCAACACGACCCGGAGCGGGCACGTTCCCCCTCCACACAACGCCGATCCCGGCGGTGACCCCCCATCGAGAACGGGCACGTGATCGTCGTCGTACGACTGCAAAGGCTGTGGTGTGCCGCATCGCAGCGAGCGACAGACGGGAGACTGAGATGAGAAGACTCCCCGTACTCCTCCTGGCCTTCGCCCTGCTCCTGAGCGCGATCGCCGTCTTCGGCCGACCTCTGGCGGCATCGGCGGTGAGCGAGCCCCTGCCCTACGTCGTCACCCTCGAGCTCTCGAGCCCGCAGGTCGACTGCTATGAGACCGTGACCTACGCGGGCCGGGTGACGACCGCCTCGGGCGCCCCGGCCGCGGGCACGGTCACCGTGCAGAAGCGCCTCGCTCCCGACGGCGCCTGGCTCGACTGGCGCACGGCGCGGCTCTCATCGACCGGCGCCTACGCGGTCGCCGTGACCATGACCAACGCGCCGCGCGACTGGCAGTTCCGCACGCGCATGCCGGGCACCGCCGTCGCCACCACCGGCTTCAGCCCGATCCGCGACCTGCGGGTCGAGGTAGCGACCCCCGATACCCTCACTGCGTCGGATGCGGAAGAACGGGTCGTGGAGTTGGTCAACAAGGAACGCACGAGCCGAGGGCTCGCCCCCGTGCGACTCCACGAGGACCTGCTCGACGCGGCCCGTGCGCACTCGGGTGAGATGGCGCGGCGTCAAGTCCTCACCCATCTCAGCGCCGACGGCAGCACGGTGACGGAGCGCCTGATCGAGTACGGCTACACCCAGGGCGGCTACAGCTACTGGAAGGTGGGGGAGGATATCGGCTGCGGCGACGCCGAGACGCTCTTCGGCACGCCGGAAGGCATCGTGCTGCTGTGGATGGACAGCGCCGTCCACCGAGCGGTCATCCTCGAGCCCGTGTTCCGCGACGTCGGGGTGGGCGTAAGCACCTCGACCGACGGCATGCGGTACTTCACGCTCGACATGGGCAGGCGGATCCTGTGACCGGCGGAGAGGCCGAACCGTCTGCCGCGGTCGACGCCTCGGCGCTCCGGCTCGATCGAGGTCGTCAACGGAGCCGTTCGGAGAAGGCCGGCACCAGCTCGGCGTCCCTCCCGACCGACAGGGCTCCCCGATAGGGCTCCGACTTCACGGGGAGCCTCCGGAGCGTGGGACGGCCGGGGCTTGCTCCGTCAAGACGTAGTGCCGCAAGCCCTCGAGGACGCCCGCTGCGTAGCGACCGTCGGCGAAGTACACGTACTCTGAGCGGCGCAAGGCCTCGAGCTCGGGGCTGTGGTTGCCGACCACGATGGCCAGCGTGTCGCCGCCCAGCATCTCGAGATCGTTGCCCGAGTCGCCGGCCACGATGAGGTCGCCGAGCGGCAGGCCCCACTTGTAGGCGAGGTAGCGGATCGCGTGACCCTTCGAGGCGCGGACGGGGAGGACGTCGAGCGTCTCTTGCTTGCTCAGCACGAGCCGGGCCCGCAGTCGACGCTCGTCCATCCGGCGGCGCAGGCCCTCGGGGGACGGCGGCTCGTCGCCCGTGATGTAGTAGCTCAGCTTGAACTCGCGCTGTGCCGTCGCCTCCTGGAGGCGCAGCCCGGGAACCCCGGTGAACAGCTCGGCCAGCGCGTCGCGACGCCAGCGATAGCGCAGATGGTTCGACCAGCCCGCGTCGGGCGTCGACTCCGGGCCGTAGTGGATCTCGGTGCCGACCGCGGTGATGAGGACGTCCGGCATCGGGACGTGCCAGCGCCGCAGCTGCCGACGCGCGCTCTCGAGTGTCCGCCCGGTGGCGATGCCGAGACCGAGGACCGTCTCGTGCCGCCGTTCCTGCAGCCAGGCGACCAGCTCCTCGAGGCTCTCTCTGTCGCCGGTGAGCGTGCCGTCGATGTCGCTGATGAACAGGCGCTCGCGGAGCGGCAGCGAAGGAGAACGGACGTGAGAGCCGGAGGCGAGCTGGCGCCGCCGCCGCTTCTGGTCGCGCTGCAACAGGCGTCGGACCCTCTTGAGGTACCTGCCCACGTGCGCGTCCCAGCTGTAGTGGCGCCGCACACCGGCGACGCCGCTGCGTGACCAGCGGCGCCACTGCGCTCGGTCGGAGAGCACGGTCCTGATCGCCTCCGCGAGCTCCGACTGGTCCTCGGGATCGACCAACAGACCGTTGCGACAGTGCTCCACGATGTCGCGTGGGCCCCCGTTCTTCGTCGCGACCACGGGCAGGCCGCTGGCGGCGGCCTCGATCAGCGCGAGCCCGAAGAGTTCGCTCAAGGCGGGGTTGACGTAGACGCCGTGGCGTCGTGCCGCGAGGCGGAAGAGCCCGGGTACCTCCTCCACCGCGTGGCGCTTGGGGAGCGCCACCTTGCCCCAGAGGTCGTAGCGGTCCACGTCCATGAGGAGGCCGTGCAGGATGCGCCGTGGGCCGCTCTCGAGGTCGCGGACGTCGTCGCGCTGTCCGGCGAGGACGGCGAGGTTCGCCATCTCCTGCAGCTCCGGGTCGGTACCGTAGGCCTTCATCAGGCCGGCGAGGTTCTTGCCCACGGCCGGCCGGGCGACGCTGAGGATGAGCGGCTTCTCGGGGGTGGAGAGGAAGCGGTCGACGATCGCTGAGGTCTCGGGGCTCGGCTTGCCCCGTCCCGGCGGCGTGAACCTCGCGGTGTCGGTGCCCGGCGGGATGACCGCGATACGCCCGGGGCGGTGCGCCTCGTAGAGCCCGTACTGCTCCTCGGCCTCCTGCTGCGTGCTGGCGATGACGAGCGAGGCGTGTCTGAGCACCTCCTCTTCGGCGGCGATGCGGCGGGTGAAGCTGAAGCGGCGCTCGAGCGCCTCGGCCTTGCGCCCCGCGGCCAGGAGCCTCGCGCGCTTCACGCGCCCGAGGGAGTGGCTCGTGTGGACGAGGGGCACGCCGAGGAGCAGGGAGAGTTGGGCCCCGACGTAGCCTGCGTCCCCGTAGTGGCTGTGGATCACGTCGGGAAGCCGAGCCTGCGCCCGCAACACCTGAAGCGAACGGTCGACCATCTGGTCGAGGTGCCGCCACAGCGACTCCTTGCGGACGTACTGCTGCGGAGGGCCGAACGGCACCCGCAGGATGCGGGCGCCCTCGGCCAGGGGCTCTTCGGGTCGTGCGTAGTCTTCGGAGACCTCGGGGTCGTCGACGAGACGGGTGAGCACATCGACCCGTTCGACGCCGCGGTGACGGGCCAGGGCGCGAGCCAGCTCGACGACATAGGTGGTCTGCCCGCCGGTGTCGGCGTCGCGTCCGAGCTCCAGATCATGGCCGCGGACGAGGCCGTGGGCGCTGATCAGCAGGATGTAGAGGGCGTCGGTATCCATCGGAGATGGGGGCAGCGGGCGCACACCGGTCGCCCCACGTGGTGGACGGTGCGCTGGGACCGACCATATACCGTGTGGCGCTGCGCCGTCGGGAGGCGGCCGTTCGGCCCGCTCTGCGTAGCGGGTCGATTCGAGGCTTCGCGCGCGGCGTGCGACTCTGTCCGGTGTCACGCCGACCGCGGTGATGAGTGCGGGCGGTATCGGGGGCGCGACTCTCTCAGCCGCCGGCGATGAGGGTGATCACGACGGCGGTCGCACCGTCGTCCTCGGCGATGGTCGCCGCCGCCTCCATGCCATTCTTCTTCGCCGAGAGGACGGCCGACTCGCCTTCGCCCGTGCTGATCAGCATGTCGTTCTCGATCGTCCAGCCGTCCGAGGAGAGCTCGCCCTTGTACCACTCGTAGACATCGCTCACCGGGTCCGAGGTGCCGAGCGTCGCCGAGTACTGCGTCTGCCCGCCGGTCTCGACGGCGGCCGAGGCCCTCACGGTCGCGCCGCTGTAGATCGGGAACTCCTCGGGGAAGCCCTCGGCGAGGGCGCCCTCGCCTCCGGAGATGGTGGCCTCGCCCTCGTCGGTGGTGATGGTCACCGTATCGTCGTCGACTTCGACATCGCCGCCGATCGCCTCCCCGGCGACCTTCTCGGAGAGCTCCTCCGCCGCCTTGTCGCCGCCGCACGACCCGAGCGCAAGGGCGAGAACGACGATGAGCATCGCTGTGAGCAGTGTCTTCACGATCGCATCCTCCCGTTCTGAGACATCCGCTGTCTCTCCCCTTCTGTAGCGGGTGCACGGCTCCTGCCTCCGGAGGCGAGTCCGACGCGTCGCAACGGTACGACGCCGGGCGAGGGGACGCGGCCGGTCGCGGGGAGGCGGCCGGCGACGGCGTCGCCGGCCGCCTCCCCGCGGAGCTCGACCACCACGGTGCTCGGCGGAGCCGGCGGCAACGGCGCCCGGGTTGTCCCGGCGAGGACGCCGTCGTTAGCATCGTCTGTGCCAGTTCAACGGATGGCGCGCGGC
>ENA-ORXD01001838-ORXD01001838.1-sediment-metagenome-genome-assembly--contig:-NODE-1838-length-15809-cov-3.350941_pt1 | contig 15809 bp, 16 predicted proteins | sample MGYA00237862_ERZ511471 | MGnify/ENA metagenome assembly ERZ511471 | reverse complement strand
AAGGAGGAACGGGATCTTCTCCAGGCCCTCATCGATGACGTTCACGAACAGTTCGTCGACGTCGTGTCGGCGAGTCGGGCCCTGGACAAGGAGAACGTGAAGGGATTTGCCGATGGCCGCATCTTTACGGGGCGTCAGGCTGTAGGACTCAAGCTTGTCGATGAGCTGGGCGATCTGGATCATGCGGTGGGGGTGGCCTCCACGCTGGCAAAGCTGGACGGGAAACCCGAACTCGTCTATCCAAAGGAAGAGCGACGCTCCGTCTGGCGTTACATGATGGAAGAGATGGTATCGGTCCTGAAGCGCGAATTGGTGGAGACGGTGGTGGAGACAGGCCCGGGCTTGAGTTACATCTATGTTAGTCAGGGAAGGTGACGTTTCCATGACAAAAAGGGATTTAATCGGGAAAGTTCAAGATCTTCTGGAGGAATATCCCCGGAAGGACGTGGCTCACGCCGTCGAGATCGTCTTCGATTCGATGGTCGAGGCCATGAAGAAAGACGACCGGATCGAAATCCGGGGATTCGGCAATTTCACTGTCAGGACACGGGAACCCCGGCGGGGACGAAACCCCATGACGGGGGCTTCGGTGGATGTGCCGCCCCGGCGTTTCCCTTTCTTCAAAGTGGGGAAAGAACTGAAGGAACGAGTCGATCGCCGCGCGGAGCGCGAGGATGAATCAGGAACAGCCTGATGAGTTGATACGTTGACGAGTTGATACGTTGACGAGTCGACGCCTTAACCCGTTTCTCCATACCCTGTCGCCATCAACTAATTAACTCATCAACCAATCACTGGCTGCTGCCCCATGGACTACAAGACCATCCGAATCACCAGAGAGGACGGCTATGCCGTCGTCATGCTCAACCGGCCCAACGAGATGAACGCCCTTTCGCGGGAGATGAAGCGGGAGCTGGTGGATTGCTTTTCGGCGCTCGAGACCGACGACTCTGTGCGGGCGGTGATCCTGACGGGCGGAGATTTTGTCTTCTCTGCGGGGATGGACCTCAAGGAGATGGTGGCCGTCACGGACGATGAGGTCGACGACTACTTCAACCTGATCGCCAGTTACCTGCAGAAGATTTTCGCCTTCCGCAAGCCGGTCATCGCCGCCGTGGGCGGGATCGCTCTGGGCGGAGGGTTCAACCTGGCTACGGTCTGCGACCTGATCATTGCCTCCGAGAGCGCCATCTTCGGGCACCCGGAGCTCAAGTTCGGTCTTAACCCCCTGTTTAATCCCGTCAGCCGGCTTGTCGGTACGGCCAAGGCCAAGGAGATTGCCATGCTGGGAGAGCCCATCGGCGCCATTGAGGCCCTCCGGATCGGCCTTGTCAATAAAGTGGCCCCCCCCGATCGGTACATGGAGGAGGCGAAGGTCATGGCGAAGGAACTTGCCGGCCGGCCTCCGAAGGCCATCGAGGCCGTCAAGCGGATCTCCGAGGTGGCCCCTTTCCTGGACAAGTGCTCCGCACTCGAGTACGAGTTCGAGATTTCGGCCCTGCTCTTCTCGCGGACCGAGCGCAAGGAATACATGCGGCAGTTTCTTGATGAGCTGAAGCATAAAAAGAAGAAATGACGGACGCTTCGCGTCAGTGACCGGTGATCAGTGGAAGAGGAAACAGGGATTAAGAATTCGTGATGCGTTTTACACGGTAAGAAAAATCCTCCCCGTCCCTGTTTTGCGAAAGGAGGGGGTTCTGAAGAAAAAGAAAGCCCCGGGCTCGAATGAGTTCCGGGGCTTTTCTTTTTGTCACTCTTGTCACTATGCCACTGGGCGCGATCCCCGTGGCTTGCGCCTTGTATCAGCGGTAGTCCTTGTCGTAATCGGGCGAGGCGAAATCCTTGAGCTGGTCTCTTCGCTTCTTGTGCTGCAACTTTCTTAACGCCTTTGCCTCGATCTGGCGGATGCGTTCCCGGGTGACACCCATCATCTCACCGACTTCTTCGAGAGTAAAAGGACCGTAATTGCAGGCGACCCATGTGCAGTTGCAGAACATGTCGTTCTTGAGCCACCACTCGCAGACCGTATCCGGGCAGGGCTCGGTAATCAAAATCGTTTTTTTCTTGCATTTGTACATGCGTGTGACCGTCTCCTCTGGAGGGTTGTGACTATAGTAATAAGCATTTTGATTTTGTCAACGCTAAAGGAGCTTTTTGCTTCACTTTTTTCAAGGCGGTCTTTAACAAAAAGACGGTATGCGACGCCTGCTGGTCTCCATCCGGTTTCATGAAAACGATTGCACGCGCATGGAAGCCTTATTCCGCACAGCCGGGCTTCCCGGTAATGCATGAACCAAAAATGATTGCGCATCCTGACGGAATGTGCCCCCTGTCCCCGCAGCTTGCTGCAGGGTGGCGAGCAGAACAACAGATCATTAAATAGTAAAATAAATTATAAATTCCTGGCATCTTGATGCGAGGAATCTTAATGCATAGAGCCTCGCATGGTGGGAATTGTTGATGCTTTGGTTGCACAAGTTGCATTCATTACGGAAAGATTACGTCGGTTTTTTGACGTCGAGTAGATTTTGTAACAAGATGATATTTAACGATATTATATGAAAACGAGGTAATGCACAGACCCTGTTAAATATCTGTTTATAAGGGTGTTGGTCTATAAGGTAAGTGCGGGTTTGAAAAGAGGTTTTGTCAGATTGCCCGCTTTGGCGTCACGATGAATGTCGTTGTAAAAACGGATAGTTATAATATTTTGGTATGCAACCGCGACCAGGGGAAATCCAACGGATTTGCTGTTTATACTTATTTGTTCGCCTTTTTGACGTTTTTCGAAGCTTGGAACTTCTGTAGTCAACAGACAACAGCCAACAGACAAAGAAGCCTGCAGTTGACAGCCTGCATCCTACAGTGAAGATCCTTTGTTGGCATTTCTCTTTTGGCTGTGGACTGTCGGCTGTAAACTGCAGGTTGCAGGCTTCTTTGCGCGCCCCGCACGGGCCGATTCGCCTTGACAATTAAGAGTGAATGCATTAGCGTTACCCATCGCGCGAGCGGGACTGTTGATCAGGGGCATCCTGTTCAAATAGAGAAGTTTTGAAGGTTGGATAAGCCGGCAGACTGACAATGACTCCTTCCTTCTCCGAACTTCCTGCCATCTAAACGTCTTACCCTATGCTTTTAGAACAGCCCCCTGCCGACAGGATCAAGAGAGGGAGTCATGATTGGGGTTCTGGTCATCACACACGGCAATCTTGGAAGCGAATTGATCAAGGCAGCCGAACAGATCAAGGGCAATCTGAACGGCGCGCTTCACCTCTCGGTGGGTGCTACAAAGGGCCTCGAGGACCTGAGAAAAGAGATCACCGCAGCCATCCGCAAGTTGGACGCGGGGATGGGCGTACTGGTGCTTACGGACCTCTTCGGTGGAACTCCCTCGAATGTCTCTCTGGCCTTCCTGAAGGAGGGCAAGGTCGAGGTCGTCACGGGGGTCAATCTCCCCATGCTCCTCAAGATTCCGGATGTGAGAGAGAAGGAGACCGATCTGACAAACTTTGCGGCGCAGATCCGGGACTACGGAAAGAAGAACATCTATCTTGCCAGTGAGGTACTCAAAAAGAAGGTTGGTGAGAATTAAAACAAAGCCGGGAACCTGCCGACGGGATTCCGGCATTTTTTTATCCTTTGCGCACGTTATGGACACCCGATGGATTTTTCCCTCATCAGAGTCGACAGCAGGCTGGTCCACGGGCAGATCATTGAAACGTGGCTGCCCTTCATGAAGGCGACCCGGATTGTCGTCGTTAACGATGAGGTGGCAGGCAGCTTTTTTCGAGAGACCGTCATCCGGATGGCTGTGCCCCGCGAGGTGGAGTTGCTGATCTACGGTGTCGATGAGTTCGGCCGAACCGAGATGACCCACCATGCCGAAAACGTGAGGACGATCGTCCTCTTCGGCGGTGTGAACGACGTCGCGCGGGCGTGGGAAGCCGGATTCCGCTTCAAGAAGTTGAACATCGGCAACCTTTACAGCGAGAATTGCATGCTGCAGTGCTCCACCTCGGTATGCCTCGCCGAAGAAGACATTGCCCACACGCGTTTTCTTCTCGATTCAGGCGTAAGGGTGGAACTGAGATCCGTTCCTAGCGACAGGGCCGTGGACTTCCGGGATCTTCTCGGCAGCCGGCAGGGCTGAGAGCGGATGGTGGTCTCGGTTATCCTGTCAGGCGATCGGCGTTGACCACGGGGGCGGTCATGTTGAACGAGACAGCCATCGCGGCGGTACTGGGTGCGTTGATCTGCCTGGACAGGGTGGTCGTCCAGTTCATGATCTCCCGGCCCGTTGTTGCCGGTCCGCTCACCGGACTGGCCCTCGGGGACCCTCTCGCCGGTCTTGTAACCGGAGCGTTGCTGGAGCTGCTCTGGGTCGATCGAATTCCCGGTGGGACGTATGTGCCGCCGAATGATACCTTCGTCGCGATTCTGGCAACGGCCGGAGCCATTCTTGCCGCCCCCGCTTCGGGGCATCCTCCCCGCGAACTGATCGCTCTTGCCATCCTCGTGTTTGCCCCTGCCGGTTTTCTGGGGCAGAAGATGGAGATGCTGCTCCGAAAATGGAACGACGGGCTGGTTCTGCAGGCCACGGAAGATGCAAGGGCCGGCAATGCCGCCGGGGTCGCCCGACGGCATTTCGCCGCGATGGGGCGCTATCTCGCGGGATCCCTCGTTTTCCTGTTTGTCGCGCTGACCTGCGGCGCCTGGTTGCTCCGGGGCATTTACCCGAACCTTCCCGGGACAGTCCTCCGGACCCTCGATTTCGCCTGTACCATCATTCCGCTTATCGGCATCGGCGTGGCCCTGAACACGATCAAGCTAAGGGGATATGTTCCCGTATTCTGCGGCGTCTTTTTACTGCTTGCCATTGTCGCGCGATTCCTTTAAATTTTGACCGCCCGGACAATCAGTAAAGAAGTGTTAAGTGTCAGGTGTTACGTGAAAGACCCTTGCCATCTCCTGCTTAACACATAAGACATAACACATGACACAAGATCCGCGGATGGTAGTCAACATCAAGAAGATTGACGATCTCGAGGTCGGACCGATGACGGTGGACGATCTCGACGAGGTCATGCAGATCGAGCGGACGTCCTTCGTGGTCCCCTGGACCCCGGGCATGTTCAGGCAGGACCTCGATTTCCCTCTTGCCCGATGCCTTGCCGCAAGGCTCGCATCGACAGGAACGAAGCGGCTCGCCGGTTACATCCTTTGCTGGTTTGTCGCCGACGAGGTCCATGTCACCAACATCGCCGTGAGAAAGGATCTCCGAAAACAGGGGGTTGCCACACGGCTTCTCGAAGAGGCCCTGAGCAGGGCGCGCAAAGAGCAGATGCGCTATTGCACCCTCGAGGTTCGAGTGTCGAATGAAGCCGCGAAAGGGTTTTATCGGAAACTCGGATTCGAGCCCCGGGGCATCCGTCCGAAATACTACTCCGACAACAGCGAAGACGCCGTGATCATGTGGCTCGATCTTTGAACGGCGCAGCCGTTCAAAGAGAGTGGTCCGTGATCAGCGGCCAGTGATCAGTGAAGAAAAAAAAGGGATTCAGGATGCCCGATTCCGGCTGCATAGCGGCCTGACCAAACAGACCAGACAGACCAGATAGACCAGATAGACCAGGCAGGCGATGTTTACCAAAGAAGACATGACTGCAACCATCCTCTCGAACATAGAGGCCGCTCCCGGGCACTTTCTCATGACGCTTGCCGTAAGCATGGCTTTCAGAGACGCCCGGCCGGGACAGTTTGTCATGCTGCGCCCGGCCGGGCGCGGCTTTCCGTTCCTGGGGCGGCCGCTGGGGATCTATGGTCTTGCGGAAAACGCCAACGGCGCACGGATTGAGATCCTCTTCCGCGCTGCCGGGAGGGGGACGAAAGTCATCTCGACGCTGTGCGAGGGGGACCGGATCGAGATCCTGGGTCCGCTCGGGAATCGGTTCGAGATCATTCCCGGAATGAGGACGGCCGTTCTCGTGGCCGGGGGGATCGGAATCGCCCCGCTGGTCTTTCTGGCCGAAAGACTGAGTGTCAATGCCCCGTCGGAAGGGGTGAAAACGATCCTCTACATCGGGGCCCGCGATTCGGAGAGCCTCCTCGGGATTGACCGGATGAGAACCTTCGGCGCCGAAATCCGGGTCAGCACCGACGACGGCAGCGCCGGGTACAGGGGCCCGGTGACGGATCTTTTCCGGGATGACCTGACCTCTTTTGACGCGTCGAAAACGGGAGTCTTTGTCTGCGGTCCGAACCCGATGCTGAAGAGGATGGGCGAGATGATCGCGGATCATCCCGTCCCCTGCCAGGTCCTCATGGAGGAGCGAATGGCCTGCGGCATGGGTGCATGCCTGGGGTGCACCATCGAGGTCCGCACGCCATCGGGTTCGGAATACCGCCAGGTCTGTGCCGACGGACCGGTGTTCGATCTGCGCAGCATTGTGTGGCGCTAGAAAACAGTGGTCAGTGGCCAGTGACCAGTGAAGAGAAATCCCCCTTTTATCCCCCTTTGTAAAAGGGGGAAACAATCGGAAAATTCCCCCTTTCGTAAAGGGGGAAGGGGGATTTGATGAATTCAGCATTACGATTTTAGACGCAGTAGTGGCGATGAGCATTGACAAACTGAAAACTGAAGTGAAAATCGGAAGCCTGGTGCTGAAGAATCCGGTCATGACTGCGTCGGGGACCTTCGGTTACGGCGAGGAGTACGCGCCCTACATCGACCTGAACCGGCTCGGGGCCGTGGTGGTGAAGGGGATCTCGCTGGAGCCGCGCCGGGGAAACCCGCCGCCGCGGATCATGGAAACGCCCGGCGGGATGCTGAATGCCATCGGCCTTCAGAACGTGGGGGTGAAGGCGTTCATCGGCAACAAACTGCCCTGGCTGCGGCAGTTCGACACGAAGGTCATCGTCAATATCTTCGGCGAGACGCTGGAGGAATACGGGAAGGTGGCAGCAGCGCTCAGCGGCGTTCCCGGAATTGACGCCCTGGAGGTCAACATTTCCTGTCCCAACGTGCAGAAGGGGGGGCACGTATTCGGCTGTGACCCCGATGCATCCCATGACGTGACGAAGGTCGTGAAAGCGTCCACGGATCTCCCCGTCATCGTCAAGCTTTCCCCCAATGTGTCCGACATCACCGAGATTGCGCGCTCCTGTGAGGCCGCCGGCGCCGACGCCCTTTCACTCATCAACACCCTGTTGGGCATGTCCATCGATATCGAACGGCGCATTCCGCACCTGAGGAACGTCACCGGAGGCCTGTCGGGTCCTGTCGTCAAGCCCGTGGCGGTCCGGATGGTCTGGAACACGGTGAGAGCCGTCTCCATTCCCGTCATCGGGATCGGCGGGATCATGGAAGCCGACGATGCCCTGGAATTTCTCATCGCCGGGGCAAAGGCCGTGCAGGTCGGAACGGCGAATTTCGTGAATCCGAAGGCCACAATGGAAATCGTCGAGGGGGTCGAGGCGTACCTCCTCCGTCATGGCATCGGGGATGTGAACGAAGTCATTGGCTCACTCCGCACTGAATAGGGACGGGGGACGAGGGGGTAGGGACGAGGGAAAGAGCCACAAGACGCAAGTCAAGAAAATCCCCCTGTCATCCCCCTTTGCAAAAGGGGGACCGGGGGCGCATCCCGTCAGGGTGCGCAACCATGTTCGGTTCCTTCCCTGCCGGGCCGCCCCTCGAAGCGGAAATGGGCGGCGAAGAGGGGGATTTGGACGGGATAGACGGGAGAGACGGTAACATGGGCAACGCGGAAGTCATTGTCGAAGGCGTTTACTTGGTGGGCGGGCCGAATATCTCCATGTCGGAGGACGCCACGGTCTTTGTCGTCGATTTTTCCGGCGAACTCGTCATGATCGATTCTGGTGCCGGCCGGAGCGCCCGCACGCTGGTCCGCAACATCGAGGGGGCAGGCCTCGACCCGAAGAAGATCTCCACGCTCATCCTCACGCACTGCCACATCGATCACATCGGCGCGGCGCCATATTTCCGTGATCATTTCGACTGCAAACTGGCCGCCCACGAACTGGACGCCCGCGCCATCGAGGAAGGCGACCCCATCATGACGGCGGCAAACTGGTATGAAACGGATTTTCCGCCCACCCCGGTCGATATCCGCTTCAAGGGAGACCACGAAATCCTGCGGTTCGGCTCCGAAGAGTTGAACCTGCTCCACACGCCCGGACATACTCCCGGTTCCATGTCCATCTATCTGGACCGGGGCGGAAAGAGAGTTCTTTTCGGCCAGGACATTCACGGTCCTTTTCTGCCGAGCTTCAAGTCCGACGTCAGCCGCTGGCGCTCATCCATGGAAAAACTTCTTGCCCTCGAGGCCGACATCCTATGCGAAGGCCACTTCGGAATCTTCCGTACGAAGGAGCAGGTCAGGAAGTACATCCGAAATTACATGAGAGAGTATTCTTGAAAGGGTTAAAGGGCGAGGGTAGAGGGTAAAAGAAGCGTATTCACCCTCTACCCGCGATCCTCACCCCTCGACCCTTTCTTTTCCAGGTTGCTCATCCGCACCCCGATCAGTCTCACCCGTTTTTTCAGCTCGACTTTTTTCAGGCACTCGAAGACCGTGCGGCGGATTGTCTCCTCGGAATCGACGGGTTCCTTGAGGCTTATGGACCGCGTGTGCGTCTCGAAATCGCTGAAGCGGATCTTCAGGGTCACCGTGCGTCCCCGGTAGCCATCGTCTCGCATGGCCTTGACGACGTCCTTTGTGAGCTCGGCCATCGTTTTTGCGATCACCTGCCAGTTGCGCACGTCTGTCTCGAACGTCGTCTCCCGGCTCATCGAGCGGGGTTCCCAGTGGGTCACGATGGGGCTGTCGTCGATTCCCCTCGATGCGTCGTAGAGGTAGTGGCCGTAGGATTGGCCGAATTCCCCCGTCAGCCGCTCCAGCGGGAGGGCGGCGATCTGACCGATCGTGCCGATTCCCATCTCCTTCAGGCGGCCTTCAGTCTTGGGTCCCACGCCCAGGAGCTTCCTTGCGGGCATGGGCCAGATCCGGGCGGACACGTCTTCCTCCCCCAGGATTGTCAGCCCGTCCGGCTTCTGCATGTCCGAGGCGATCTTGGCCAGCAGTTTGTTGGGGGCGATACCGATCGAGCAGGTAAGTCCTGTTTCGTCGAGAATCTGCCTCTTGATCTCGAGGGCGATCTCCTCCGGCGGACGGTCGCTCTCCGAGAGGTCGAGGTAGGCCTCGTCGATCCCGACATCCTCCATGGCGGGGCTGAACCTGCGGAGCACCGCCTTGAAAAGGGCCGAGTAGCGCACGTACTCGTCATAATCGACAGGAAGGAATATGGCCTGGGGACAGAGGCGGAGAGCCGTCCGGAGCGGCATGGCCGAGTGGATCCCGTATTTTCTCGCCTCGTAGGAGGCAGTGGAAACGACCCCGCGGCTCGAAGGGTCGCCGCCTCCGCCGATGACGACGGGCTTTCCCCGCAGTTCGGGTTTTCGTCTCTCCTCGACGGCCGCGAAGAAAGCATCCATGTCCAGGTGCAGGATCCGCCTCATACAGGCGGGGGATTATAGAGGATCGGGGGCAGGAATGCAAAAACGAAAGTCGCGCGATGAAGACCGCGCGCTCAGTCTTCGTGGATCAGGGATCGCCAGATGTCCAGATAATCTTCAGTGACTTCCAGATCATGACCCTTCCGGGCATGATCGGCGGCTTTCTTGAGGACCTCTTCGACCGTGTTTCCGTGAACTTCAAAATTGCAGTCCATGCCCGCTTCGTCGAAACGCAATATCTTCATCTCGTTCAGTCTCCTGGCAATGGATTTCCGGTCCGACGGCATCCGCCGATGTCAGGGGTTCGGCATTCATCTAAGCAAAGGGCCTGCCATGTGGGCGAAAGCGGGGCAATGACTCGCAGTCACCATTTGCCGGGCCTTTGCGGATATCCCCCGGGGGGTCGGGCCGGGCCGGGGGATGACAAAAATGTCATGCCGGGTATGTTGAAATGGTTACATTGTGAGCCGCTGCCCTTGGGGACCGCCCATTTCAGGGGGTTTTCCGGCCGCGACATGGATGTCGCGGCAGATGTGATGAAAAGGAAACCAAAAAAACCCTTTTCAATGCCGGTCGTTGGTAGTAGAAACATACCCGTTCGAGTTCTCAAAGAGGGAGGCGCCTTGAAATCTTACCGCAAGGAATTGTGGCTCAACGTCCCGGCCCGCATGGCCTTCGTGAACATCACGCCCCAGGTGGAAGTGTGCCTCGGGGAGAGCGGCGTCCGGGAGGGGTTCGTCCTCGTAAACGCCATGCACATTACCGCCTCGGTTTTCATCAATGACGACGAGGCGGGCCTTCACAAGGATTACGAAGAGTGGCTGGAAAAACTGGCCCCCCATGAACCGGTCTCCCGCTACCGGCACAACCGCACGGGCGAGGACAACGGCGACGCCCATCTGAAACGGCAGGTCATGGGAAGGGAAGTCGTCGTGGCCGTCACGGGCGGTCGGCTCGATTTCGGCCCCTGGGAGCAAATCTTCTACGGCGAGTTCGACGGCAGGCGCAAAAAGCGCGTGCTGGTCAAGATTATCGGAGAATAAAAAAATAGTGTTTGAGTGCATGAGTGTCTGAGTGTCTGAGTGAATCAAAATCGATTTCCGTACCTTTTTCACTTAGACACTTAAACACTTCGACACTTAGACACTTCTTTTCGCAGAGGAGGGAAGTGATGGAGAAGGTCTTTTTTCCGGCAAGTGTCGTTGTCTTCGGGGTCTCAACGGCGCCCACCAACCTGGGGCGCAACATTGTTCTGAACCTGCAGCGTTTCGGGTTCAGGGGCGAAATCCATGCCGTGGGCAAGGACGGCAGCGACGTCAACGGAGTAACGATCTTCCCGGGAATCGACGAGGTGCCCGGGGTGCCCGACCTGGCCGTTTTTCTCCTGCCCGCCCGGCATGTGCCGGAGGCCCTCGATGCCTGCGGGCGCAAGGGAGTCCGCCGGGCCATCATCGAATCGGGCGGCTTCAGCGAATACGCCGATCAGGGCCGGGACCTCGAGAGGGAAGTCCTGGAAGTCGCAAGACGCTGGAACATGAGGGTCGTGGGGCCCAACTGCATCAGCATTGTCAATCTGGAAAACGGCCTCGTTCTTCCCTTTGTCCCCCTGGAGGACCGGGAGGTGCGAAAGGGCAACATCTCGATCGTGGCCCAGAGCGGCGGGATCGCCCTGGACTGCATGCGGCTGCTCTCCTACGAGAACCTGGGGGCCAGCAAGCTCATCAGTATGGGAAACAAGCTCGATGTCAACGAGAATGACTTTTTCGATTTCCTGCGTTCAGACCCCGACACCGGGGTCATCGGGTTCTATCTGGAGGACGTGGCCGATGGCGGACGGCTGATGAGGCTGGCGGCGGCAACCGAGAAGCCGCTCATCGTCCTGAAGGCCAACACGAACCCCGCGAGCCATCACGCCGCACGTTTTCACACGGCGGCGCTGGCCGGGGACGACGACGTCGTCACGGCGGCTTTCCGGCAGGCGGGGATTCACCGCGTGCAGAACCTCACGGAGATGATGGAGAGCTTCAAGGTCTTTTCGCTTCCCGTCATCAAGGGGCCGCGGCTCGCCGTCCTGGGGCGCTCCGGCGGGCAGGCGGTGCTGCTGGCCGACGCGGCCCACCGCTACGGGTTCGAACTCGCGAAGCTGTCCGGCGATTTTTTCAACCACGTGAAACAGCACGTCCGGGCCGGAGTCATCCGCATGTCGAACCCCCTGGACATGGGCGACATCTTCGACATCGATGCCTATGCCGGTATCGTGGAGAAGGCCCTGGCCGAGGACGGCGTCGACGGGGTCGTCTTCAGCCATGCCTACGTCGCCAACCTGGAGGTTGCGCCTTCCAGGCGGCTCCTCGAGTCCTCCCTCGCCCTTTCCCGTCGCTATGGAAAGCCCGTCATCCCCTGCATCATCCCCGATAAGCACACCTGGTTTTCCGTGAAGGAGGAAGCGGACACCTTCCTGTTCGAGGACGTCGACACGGCGCTCAAGGCCCTTTCGCGATCGCTCTGGCATCACCGTTTCCAGGCCGGACGGCGCGCGGCCGCAACGAAGCGCCCGGCCCGGTCGAAGAAAAGCCCGGTCCTGAGGCCCGGGTTCATGGCTCCCGACGAGGCCTTTGCCCTCCTGGGCTCCCATGGAATTCCCCATGCCGGGATTGAAGTCGCAGGCAGCGCCGATGAGGCCGTCAAGGCGGCGCGGCGCCTGCGGTACCCCGTGGCCCTCAAAACAGCCGACCCCGGTGTCCTTCACAAGACGGAGAAGGGCGGTGTCGTGCTCAACATTGACGGAGAGCAGGAACTGCGGAAAGCCTTCAAGGCCATGAAGGCCCGACGAAGCCTCGTCCAGAAAATGGCGCCGGCCGGCACCGAGGTCATCATCGGGGCAAGGAAGGACAACGAGTTTGGCCACGTCGTGCTCTTCGGGCTCGGCGGCATTTTCGTCGAACTGCTCAAGGACACGGCCATGCGCGTCGTTCCCGTTACGGCCAAGGAGGCCGGGTCCATGGTCCTGGAGATCAGGGCGGCCGGGCTCTTGAAGGGGTTCCGCGGCCGGGGGGCCCTGGATGTGAATGCCCTGGCACGCTGCATCGCGGGCATCTCGAAGATGCTCGTGGATCACCCCGAGATCTGCAACATTGACATCAACCCGCTTATTCTCTACGGTAAAGGGAAAGGCTGCATCGCCGTGGACGCCAAGATCGAGGTCTCTTGAAGAGGGGTACAGGGTATCGGGTACAGGGTATAGGGGGAAGAAAAAGAAAATCCGGTATCCTGAATTCCGAGTCTCCAAGGCCCCAGTATCCCAGTTTTCCAATACCCCATTCCAAGCAGGCGGGGCGCGCTTTTTGCACATCCCGCAATTCAGGGAGGCCTGTATGAGGCGTAACCTGTTCATGGTCGTACTCCTGGGGGTCCTGTTGAGCATCCTGGCGGGGTGCGCAACGGGCGGCGACGAGTCGACGCCCGGCGATACGATTTCCCTCTATCTCTCCGCCTATCTGGAAGGGCGCTACGAGGAGGCCTACCAGTTTCTCTCCGCGAAAGACCGAGAGGCGAAGAGCCTCGAGGCCTATATCAAGGAGAGGCAGGACCCCGGGACCTTCCTTACCCGTAACCTGCACCGTCTCATGCGCTGGGAAGTCCGGGAAGTGACCCTCGTAGACGAACGGAACGCCCGGGCCAGCGCGGAAATTTCCATTCCTGATTTTCGCGCCATCGTCGGCGAGGTCTCCGGAGCCCTCGAAGCGGCCGACTACCCGGAAAGCGCCCTCGAGAACGTGTCCTTTGTGCGCCGCAATGTGGGGGCCTTCGAACAGAAGTACCAGACCCAGGGCATCCCGAGAAGGACGCTCCGGGAGAACGTTGAACTCGTCAAGGAAGGCCGGCAGTGGAAGGTCCGGGCCGGCTGGGCGCGCAAAGGGCCTCAGGAGAGCGGAAAACCATGACGTGGGTACGGGAACTCCTCCTTTTTTCAGCGGGCATCACCCTTTTTCTCTTCGGGATGCTGCGCCTGAGCGAGGAGGTGCAGCTCTACCTCAGCAACGTCCGCATCCGCCAGTTCTTCCGGCTGGCCGTCGAGCGGCCCCTCTACGGCCTGGCGACGGGCATCGTCACGACGGTTCTTTTCCAGAGCAGCACGGCTACCTCCGTTCTCGTCGTCGGCATGGTGAGCGCCGGCCTCATGAGCTTCTACCGTTCGCTGGCGATCATCCTCGGGGCCGACGTGGGCACGACCGTCACTGTGCAGCTCGTCGTCTGGAAGATCACCGAGATTTCTCCCGTGATCGTGTGCTTTGGAGGCATGCTCTGGTTTTTCGCCCGGGAGAAGTGGAAAAAGATCGGCGAGGGGATATTCTATTTCGGCCTCATCTTTTTCGGCCTGGAGCTGGTCTCCATCGCAACGGCGCCCTTCAAGGACAGTGCAGCCGTCCGCAACCTGTTCCAGTGGGCGGATCACCCCTTGCTGGGGCTTGCGATCGGCGTGGTGGCGGCGTCGGTCATCCATTCCTCGGCCATCCCGATCACGATCCTCGTCATCCTGGCGCAAAACGACGTGATCACCCTGTACCATGCCCTTCCCATCGTATTCGGCGCCAACATCGGCACGGCGATCACGGCACTGCTGGCAAGCCTCGTGGCCAACATCAACGGCAAGCGCACCGCCCTGGCGCATTTTCTCTTCAAGCTGATCGGCGCAGTTTTCTGCATGCTGGCCCTGCCGCTCTTCATGCAGGCCGTGACGGTTTTCTCCGCGGATACCGCCCAGCAGATCGCTTACGGGCACCTTCTTTTCAACCTGTTCGTCGTGGCGTTCTTCTTCTTTTTCCTGCAGCCCTTCTCCTATCTCGTGGAGCGGATCATCCCCGGCAAGGTCGAAACGCTCCCGATCTGGCCCGAATTCCTCGACGACCGCTACCTGCCGGACCCGGAGACGTCCCTCGATCAGGTCCGAAAGGAGCTGCGACGCCAGATGTACCTCGTCAAACGGATGTGCGCATCGAGCATGAACCTCATCCCGCGCTTCGACGAGGGGAGGGCGCGCGACATCCGGTATGTCGAACTGGTCGTGGACAACCTGAGGCGGGAGCTGAACAGCTACCTGATGAAGATTTCCAAGGGCGGGCTGACCGTCGACCTCTCCAGGAAGCTCTTTGCCTATTCCGGGATTGCCGATGACATCGAGCGGATCGGCAACCACGCCGTCTACGTCGTCGGCCTGGCACGCGACCGCAACCGCGGGAATATCGAATTCACGAAGTGGGCCTTCGGAGAGATCGATGAGATCGCCGATCTGATCAACAAGAACCTGGATGATGCCGTTGCCCTGCTGGACGGGATCAGCACCGAGCTGATCACGAGGATTTTTTCCCGCGAAGACCGGATCGACCGCCTGGTCCGGGAAGCCCGCAAGCGGCACCAGGAACGATACCACACCGGCGCCTGCCAGCCCGAGGCGGGGCCCATCTTCGTCGAAATGCTCCTGCGCCTGGAGCGCATGTCCGATCACTGCGAGAACATCGCCGAGTACGCGAGGGACCTTGCGGCTGGCAAGTGAAGATGTGAAAAAGAAGTGTCTGAGTGTCTAAGTGTCTGAGTGAAGAAAAAGAGGGATTCGGGATTCTGGCTTCAGGCGTCGGGATCAGAAAATAGAAAAAGAGTCACTGCGAGCCGAGCCTCTAGAAACCCACTTCCCTAATCTCCCTCTCCCTTGAGGGGAGAGGGTTGGGGTGAGGGTGAAATGAGGTACGGGATCAGTCCCCCTCACCTCGGTCCTCTCCCTCGAGGGGAGAGGAAGACTAAGGTATAGGGTATTAACAGGCGTGGCAATCTTCGTTTGAGATGCAGTTACGAGATTGCTTCGTCACTTCGTTTCTCGCAATGACCACATTGGAAAAAGCGACGCTGCAAGCCTCAAACAAAAATCCCCCTCTTTGCCGCCCATATCCGCTTCGCGGGGCGGCCCGGTAGGGAAGGAACCGGACATGGTTGCGCACCCTGACGGGATGCGCCCCCGGTCCCCCTTTTGCAAAGGGGGATGAAAGGGGGATTTGGACGGGATAGACGGGATAGACGGGATAGACGGGATAGACGGGATAGACGGGATAGACTTTCTTCCCTGACGAAACAGACCAAACAGACTAAACAGACCAAACAGACTAAACAGACCAAACAGACTAAAAAGACCAAACAGACCAAACAGACGAAAGCGAAGCGATTGGGGAGGAACCATGATTCGGGAAATCGTACTGGACGGGACATCGATTGTGTGCTGGGT
>ENA-ORXD01001837-ORXD01001837.1-sediment-metagenome-genome-assembly--contig:-NODE-1837-length-15812-cov-9.029679_pt1 | contig 15812 bp, 15 predicted proteins | sample MGYA00237862_ERZ511471 | MGnify/ENA metagenome assembly ERZ511471 | reverse complement strand
AGGGGGTGCCGGTCCCGTGCGAACACGGAAGCTTGCCAACGTCCCCTTGGACATCACTGCGGGCTCTCCCGATCCCGGTAACACGTCTATCACATGATGTTATATAAATCAGATCGAAGAAAGGCCGACTGAAATCTATTGATATAATTTTCATTTTCAATATCTTATGGATTAATTATTGGACTAGCCACGAACATAATCGTGGAGGTGATCTCGGCGGGAATTGTGTTGTTCATCCGTCCCAAGTGAGAGCGATTTAACACGGTCACGATGTTACAAAACAATGATAATTAAAAAAATAAAAATGTTCAGGAAATCATTATGTTTGTAACGACCTCCTGAATGTTGGTAAGTTTTATTTCATCCAATAGTCGATGCCGGCCATGCCCATGGCGATCATGTTCTCATTTGAGCAATCCCTCGGGCTTTCGCAACCAGGCGCCAAGATGAATCCGCCATCCTGCCCGGCATCTTCTATGCATTTGAAGGACGCGCTTGTGATCGATTCTGGGGTGCCCTGCCATAGTACCTTCACCGGGTCGATGTTGCCCATCAGCGCCATCCTGTTCCCGACGTTTTTTCTGGCAAGCGCAAGATCGACCTTACTGTCGCAGCTGAAGCATTCAACGCCAGCATCAGGCAACAACTGCATCGTCTCGATGGTATCGCCACACATGTGGACGAAAATCGGGGCATCGGTCTTGCTCTTGACACCAGTGCAGACCTGCTTGGTGCCCTCGAAAGCGAACTCTCGGTACATATCCTTGGAGATCATATCCTCAGAAGCGGTCGGGTCGGACATCCAAAGGGCGGTGGCACCTGCATCGATACAGCGCAGTTGTATCTGCTCGCAGAATGCCGCGGTCTTGGCCATAATCTTGGGGATCAGTTCTGGATTGAAGTTGATGTCCATCATGATGTTCTCCGCCCCCCGGAGATGGGCGGCGGTCGTGAACGGACCCCAGGACATTCCCAGGACGTGGAAATCTTCGTCCATGGTCTCGGAAACCGCTGTAATGTTGTCTACGAAACCGGCCGTGAACTTCGGGCACTCCTTCGGCTCGAATGGATCGTAAAGTTCGAGGCGATCAATGTCCTCTGGTTCCTTGATCATCTCAGCCAGTACGCGACCGTAGTTGTCGTCCGGTTGTTTAATATTGAGGCCTACGTCAATTAGCTGTCCGTTAGTGTCCAGGGCAGGTTTCACAAAATCGGACTGGGTCAGCTTAGCGAACCTCAAGGCGAGTTTCGCGGATAATTTTGAATTGTAGCGCGCATCCACGAACTTATACCCACCACTGTGCACAGCAGTTATGTTGGAGAAATTTTGCACCGGGGTTCGTTCTGGTTTTTCAAACTTCAAGGCCATTTCAACTTGCATTCTATGCCCCATATCTCTAACCATGAATACACCTTATTTGCATAGTAAATGCACTACATAAATATAAAACTTGGTTCTTTTTTGGATGAAAAAATTGAAAAAAATGTGGTGATAAGATTATTATTTCGTGGATGGCCAATTTTTTCAATTCTCTGATGATGGTTTAAAGAAAAAACCTCCCCGAGTACCGGGGAGGCGAATATGAAGGATTTCGTTCTCTTGGACTACTTCGATGCAGAAGCAGCGGCCTCGATAGGTGCAGCCGCTTCCTTCCGGACCATAGGTCCGATCGGGAGAATCGTTGCACCGTAAACCTCGTTCAATACCTCAGCCAATCCAGTATAGAGAGCGGTGCATCCCAGGAGAACGCCTACGATTGCTGCGACGTCACCCAAGACGGCGATGCCAGTGAGGTCGTTCAGGGCCAGTAAAGCGAATCCGATCGAACCGAGACCGAACACTGCCTGCAGAGCCCTAGCGATCCTGAGGGTACCTATGAACATAGCGAAGGTGAACACGGTCCATAATAACATGAACCATCCCACGGCAGCCACGTCTGGTCCAGCAAGGCCGAAGAGAGGTAGCATCAGCATAAAGCAGAACGAGAGCCAGAACGCCCCGTATGAGGTGAAGGCGACGGTTCCGAAGGTGTTGCCATGTTTCCACTCTAAGATTCCAACTATCAACTGAACGACACCGCCATAGAACATTCCCATGGCCAATATCATCGTGTTCATTCCATATAGCCCGTTGTTGTGAAGCATCAGGACCAACGTCGTGAGCCCAAAAGCGCACAATCCCAACGCTCCCGCATTCCCAACTTTCTCCTTAGACATTTAATCCCTCCAATTTTGGGTTGAAATGATATATAGTTTACAAATATAAAGTATTATGTTTACAAATGTAAATGTTTACGGCAATAAATATTTTCTAAATTCTATATTATAAACATTTCGTTTATACCTAAGGTACAATTGTAAAGTAAATATAAAGATTATATACCTCTTTTATCATTATTGATCGACATGATTGAGGAGAAATATTCCTTGCTCATTCACATTCACGAACGGTATTCCTTACTTATGGAGAATATCGTCTGTGAAACGGGGCCCAGGAGATCCCCTCTCCTTTTTTCCTGAACGCCCCCTAAATCTTTTCCCTGTCCAGCATAGAACTTGATTGGATAATTTGTGATTCTGATAAGATACTGAAGTTAGAACAAGCCAATCAAAAATGGAAGTAACTAATGCAATAATTCGTGTGCATCCCTGGTATGCTTTTATATGACAAATATGTCATTAATACGATAAGTATAATATATTGAATTTACCTAATGATGAAGCATGGTCAAGTATTCTAGGCCCGCAGGGGATGCAATCAATGTCAATGTCCGGGTCCCCTCTGGCTTGATCGAAAGCGTCGATCGATACGTGGAAGCCGCTCAGTTCAAATCGAGGTCCGAATTCATCGTGGCTTCCATGCGTTTCTACTTAGACCACATGGCTTTTATGAATCGACACGAAGTTTATCGTTTCGAAGGTGATACTCTAAGACCTTCTCGGTTATCCTCTCACGGAAACGAAGAAAGTCCTTCTGAACGATCTTAGCGATTTCCGGGTCAGTTCCATTTTCGATCACTAGATATAACTTCATTCCTTTTACGAACAATTTTTCTTCTTCATCGTAATTTTCTATCATTCCTTGTTCACCCCTATAAGTTATATTTATTGAATCGAATCTTTTCGGAATCATGGATGTGTGCATATTAATAATTTTGTAAATGTAAAGTATTTGCATTATAAATTTTAAAAAATTATGAATTGGCGGCTCAATGATCACCCTAACGCATCAATAAAAAAATTGTAACCGTCATTCTTTGCAACAAAACAGTTACGCCCCATTTCTTATGGAAAGGCATGGGAATGAGATTTTGAGAACCTGGAAGGTCAAGAATGGGGACTTTTAGAAGGTTTAAAGAGAAATATCCATCATCACAATTACTATTGCGATCACCCACCAAAATATTCATACATCAGAATGTTCCCCTTTGAAGAGATGGGGATGATGACGATTCGTTCATCATGCCCGACCATCGCATCCTTTTCCGCCGCCAGGGCAGGGAGCACGTCCTTAAGGATTGTGCAAGGGCCATTGACCCCCGATCCATCCATCTCCGTGATCATCAGAAGGTCAGCGTTCACAATGTTCTCGGCCATGATCGGGACTATCTCCAGAATGTCCTTCATGTAAGGGAATTCCATGACCACCACGCAGGCGACATCGCAGGATGGGCACTCCTCTTGGATGATGTTCCTCATCCTCTGAAGGTCGCACCCTCCTCCGGTCTCAATCACCATCGAACGCTCCTTGTCGGGATCGCTGGCGACGAACACCTTTCTCAGCTCCCCTTCCAAGGTGCAGCAGGGGCAACCTCCGCCCATCTCCCTGACCACCACTCCATCATGGTCCGAGGGTAGGGAAAGGTCTTTCTCGAACATTTCGAACAACAGAATGTCGAGACGATCTTCAATGTTGGAAATGTATGCACTATTCGCTATCTCTCGAATAAGGCGTTCCTTGCCCGGTTCCGTAAAGCCCGAGATGACGATGACACGCAATCTTATCCTCAATTGCATTCTGCGTTGGATATATGTCTTTGTCGGTGTTTTTGTTATAAAAATTAATTACTAATTATAAAACATTATACTGGCATATTATAATAAATATTAAATATTATAATTATGTCCACCGGGATGGATTATCCCACCTAAGAAACCATTATAAGCCCGGCGACTTTTGATTAAGATTGGGGCAGGGATCGGTGCGGGAATCCCTGTGCCAGGAAAGGTGGAAAAATGAGCAATCAATTAGCGATAGCTAACTTGGAAAAAGCAGTTCTGGGTATGGATGAGAAGCTTGCCAAGTCAGCGGCGGACGAGGTCCTCTCCAACAAATTGGACGTCGTGGAGGCGATCAACAACGGGTTGATCAAAGGGATGAAGACAGTGGCCGGCATGTACGACCGGGAGGAGATATACCTTCCCCAGGTGCTCGCCTCGGCCAACGCGTTCTACGCCGCCTTCAATGTTCTGAGGCCGGAGATGCTTAAGAACACCAGATCGGCCGGTGAGAAGATGGTGATCTGCGTGGTCGAGGGCGACATTCACGACATCGGGAAGAATCTCGTCAAGACCATGATCGAGGCCAACGGATACGACTGCATAGACATGGGTCGTGACGTGCCGGTCGAGGACTTCGTGCAGAAGATCGTTGACGAAGAGCCAAAATTCGTGGCCATGTCCACTCTCATGACGCCCACCATGAAGAGCATGAGGCGGGTGATGGAAGGAATGGCGGAAGAGGACTGCCGGAAGGGAAAGTTCGTCCTCATCGGCGGGGGGCCGATAGACGAGGACTTCGCCCAGGAGATCGGGGCCGACTTCTACGGGAAGAACGAATCTGAAGCGGTCAAGTGGATAAAGGGGCGCTGAAGGGGGGGATAAGAAATGTCAAGAGAGATGACACCACTGGAAAGAGTGGTCGCGACCATCAAGAGGGAGGAGCCCGACCGGGTCCCGGTCGTGCTGTACTTCCAGTCCGCCGCCCAGTTCGCGGCGGTGCGCGAGGACTACACGTGGCAGGAGATGCTCAACAACCCCAACAAGCTGTATCGGAACGTTCTCTTGCAGTACGAGCACTACGGAGCGGACAACTTCTTCCTGCCCTTGGACTTCAGGGCGGACGGCGAGGCGCTAGGCAGCAAGGTGGACTACTCCCTCAAGGTAGGAGGGGGAATGCGCATGCCGGTGGTCTCGCAATTCGCCGTGCAGAGCAGGGAGGACATAGACAAGCTCGAGGTCCCTGACGTGCAAAGAGCGGGAAGGAACCCGGTGATACTCGAGGTCATCAAGAAGCTGAGCAAGAAGTACGGCAACAAGGTGCCCATAGTCGGTTTCGTCAATTCACCGCCGGACGTGGCCACCGATGTGATAAAGGGTCATTATTCGACCGTGCTGCCGATGATGGCCAACGACAAGGAAGCGTTGCACAAGCTGCTTTCCAAGATCACCGAGTATGAGATCGAGTTCGGCAAGGCCATGGTGGCCGCGGGCGCTCACGCCCTGGCCACGGTCGGCGGGGGATTCAACCACTTGACCATAGGGCCGGCCCAGTTCGAGGAGTTCGTGGCCAAGTACCAAGCCCAGATCGTGAAGAACGTCGGGGTGCCATACTGCTTCCATCAATGCCAGAACGCCACACCGTTCCTGGACTCCATGGTAGGGACAGGTACGGGTGCCATAGCCTTCCATGAGCTGGTCGACCTGCAGATGGTCAAGGAGAAGTACGGCAAGAAGGTCATTCTGGCCGGGAACGTAGGCGTGTCCGACAGCAACAGTGTCATGTACGGCGGGACGCCGGAGATGGTGGACGCGGCGGCCAAGAAGGCCATCGAGATCGGAATGCCGGGAAGTGGATACTGGCTGAGCGCGGGTTGCGAGGTGCATCACGCCCTGCCGGAGGAGAACATCTTCGCCCTGATCAAGGCGGCGCAGAAGTACGGCAGATATTGAGGTGATACCGTGACTGGGACATTGGACGAGAGGAACAGATTATTCGATGTGCTGAACCTGGAGGATGTGGACAGGGTGCCCTGCGTGAGCCCCCTGCAGACCGGGACTATCGACCTGATGAAGGCCACGGGCGCGTATTGGCCGGACGCCAACAACGACCCCGGTCTGATGGCGAAACTGAGCATGTCCGCGCATACGCTCGGTGGTATCGAAAGCGTTCGGGTACCGTTCGATGTCTCGGTGGACGCCACGGCGTTCGGCGCGTTGACCGGGAAGGAAGGGATAGACCGACAGCCGGCGATATTGGAGGCGCCGATTCGTAACCCGGATGCACTGGAGGCCGCGGAGATCCCCGACCCGACCAAGGCCGGCCGGGCGCCGGTGGTCCTGGAATCCATTCGGATATTGGCCAAGGAATGCAAGGACACGCCGATAATATGCGCCATAGTCTCCCCCTTCATGCTGGCCGGTCAGCTCCGGGGGAGCCAGGAGGCCATCATGGACGTGGCCTTGAACCCGGGCTTCATCAAAGGGATCTTGGACAAGGCCACAGAATGGGACATTGCTTTCGCGCAAGCGGCCATGGAGGCCGGGGCGGACGTCATCGCCATGATCGATGCCACGTCGAGCGGTGATGTGCTTGGTCCCCCTCAATACGCGGACTTCGCCATGCCCTATCAGAAGCGGGTGGTGGACGCCATCAAGAAGAACGAAGGATACACCATACTGCACATCTGCGGCAAGACCATCAAGAACATGCCCTACATGGTGCAGACCGGGGCGCACGGAATAAGCGTCGACCAGCAGATGGACATCGGCTGGGTGAAGCAGCAGCTCAAGGGGAAGGCCGCCACCATCGGGAACGTGAGTCCGACGTCCACCCTGCTGTTCAAGAAGCCGGATGACGTGGTCTCCGAGTCCATCCGCTGTATAGATGCGGGAACGGACATACTGGCTCCTGGCTGCGGGTTCGCTCCGGAAACTCCGCTGGAGAACATGCAGGCGCTATCGCGGACGGCTCGGGAGCACCGGCGGAAATGAGGGGGGAAACGGATGGAGCATGAGAGATACGGAGTGGCGATAGACATTGGCACCAGCGGCCTGAGAGCGCAGAGCATTGACCTGTCGACCAACAAGGTCATCGCCACGGCCATCACCCTCGGTCATCCATTGCCTGGGGCGAACGTCATGGATCATCTGCACTTCGCCATCGATGTCGGGAGGGACCTATCCTCCCAGCTCATCGTCCGGGCGCTCAACTCCCTGCTGACCAGGCTGCACATAGACCTCAGCAAGGTGGAGAGGTCGGCCGTTTGCGGAAACCCCATTCAGCTATCCTTGTTCCAGAACATGGAGATCCGAGACCTAGCCTATGCCGGGGAGAGGGCCAAGCAGAAGCTGGGCGTGGACAACATTCGACGGGACTCCAAGATACTGAAGGCGGCCGAGGTCGGTCTGGCCATGAACCCTGAGGCGGACGTTTACGTCCCGCCGTCCATCAAGCACGAGATAGGGGCGGACGCCCTGGCCATGATGTATAAAACTGACTTTTTGAACACTAAGGACGTGGCCATGGTAACCGACTACGGCACTAACGCCGAGATGGCCCTGAAGGTCGGTGATGAGATCTTCACCGGCAGCGCCGCGGCCGGGCCGGCCATAGAGGGACAGCACATCAAAATGGGAATGCTGGCCGCTCCTGGGGCGATATCGGACGTGGACGATCATGGTGGCGGCCTCTGGAGGACGACGGTCCTCAACCAGCACATTATCGCCGAAACGTCGGACGTGGTGAACCCCTTGACCGGGGAGGTGGTGATCCCCGGTAATATACCAATCAAGGGCATAACTGGCACCGGGGTCATCGGGCTCGTGGCCACCGGTCTCAGCACCGGGCTGCTTCGTCCCGGAAAGGTCCTTACACCGGACAAGTGCGTTCGGCTGCAGGGAGGGGTGGTCTTCGACCAGGATGACCTGGTGGAAGTGGGAAAGACCATAGCCGCCTTCACCGCCGGGCATATAACTTTGGCGACGGAGTGCGGGATATCCCTGAAGGAAATCAAGTCGATGTACATGTCCGGGGCGTCGGGCACCTATATGGACTCCAGGAAGGCCGCGCAGATCGGCCTAGTACCGGGGACGGTACAGAGGACGGTGCAAGCCGGGAACACGTCCTTGGCCATGTCCCGGGACATCGTCATGCGCCCGGAACTGTTGGACGTACTGCAGTCGACCGCCAACGATATCCGCGCCGCGCACATAATGTTCGCTAATTCGAAGGTATTCGAGAACGCTTTTGCGGTGGAACTAGGTGTATGGACACAGGGAATGTCCTTCGAGGGGGAGGACAAGATGCTCAAGCACTTCGGTCTGGAGCCAAGGCCTCCGTTGAACAAGAACATCGAGGCCATCAAGCTGGTCCAGCGCGACATTCAAGACCTGGGGGTTCATGGTCTTACCGTGGTGGATGATATCGGCATAAAGCTCTACAACGACATCCCGGATTGCATCGAAGACCTGCGCTGCGTCAAAGCCTGCGCTGAGGATGCGATCAAGGTCGTGCACTTGGATAAAGGGTGCCGGATCATCATCCGGTCGGACAAGTGCATGGGCACCGCCTGCCGGAGGTGCGAGCGAGCCTGCAAGAAGAAGATATTGAGGCTGGAGCTTTTCCAGATGTCCATCGGTGAGGTCTGATGCCCTCCCGTACCTTAGGAGTTATAAGCTGCCAGCTCTTCGAGGACGAGCTGGTGCACCTGGTCTCCCGCGACAGAGAGATAAGTGAGGTACTGGTGGTAAGGAGCGACGATGCCCAGGGACTATTACAGAAGCTGGAGCTGCATCCCCCCGGATGCCCCGTGAAGGTCATCGAGGAAGGCGAGATCCCCTCCTTCCCGGCGCCCGAGGGCTTTTCAATTTTACTCTGGATAAAGCCCATGGCCTTGCACAGCAAGCCGGAGAAGCTGAACCAGGAGGTCATCGACTGCATCGGCAAGCTAGAGGGGAGGTGCGGCGCGATCCTTCTTTTCTACGGGCTGTGCGGGAACGCCTTCCGTAAGTTCGATGCGGCCATGGAGAAGTTCTCCGTGCCAGTGGTGATCCTGCGGGACGGCAAGGGCGAGATCGTCGACGACTGCATCGGGACGGTGCTAGGCGGAACGGAGGAATACTACCAGATGCTCAAGCGCTCCTCCGGCACGTTCTTCCTGACGCCGATGTGGGCCGAGCATTGGAGACTGCTCTTCCACAAGGTGCAGATACTCCCCGACCCGGACGATATCGAAGGGGCCAGGTACATATTCCAGAACGTGGGCTACAAAAAGGTAATGAAGCTGGACACCGGGCTGGGGGATCGGGAGCGATTCGAGAGGAACATCGACGAGTTCGCCTCGATATTCGAGTTCGTTCGGGAGGATATCGGCTGCTCTTTGAAGGTGGTCGAGGAGACGTACGATAGGGCGAAGCGTATGTTCTAGTCGCCTCTGAGGCGGCCTATCCATTCCGCGTACGATCCCTTGGTGACGTCGAAGACGCCTACGACCGCTATCACCTCATTGTTGCGTACTAGCGGTACGGCCAGGACGGGCACGCCCCTATACTTACCGGCTTTGGAATGGGCCCGGACGATGCAGCCCCTGGCCAGGGTCTCCTCCAGCACCGGGCCGGTGTAGTTCGTCTCTATGATGCGCCCGTCCTCACACCTAACTCCATAGTGGTTCTTGGTCCGCATGGTGACCGGTAAACGTCCGACAAGCTCGTGTATCGCCAACGCTATGCACTTCACATCTTCCTGTTCGGTGTCACCTGTGATCATGCTAGTGCCCTCGTTCCAGCACCTCCTGGTCCTGGTGCTGAGGTTGAGCGCTGATGTTATGGCGCCTCTTTCCGCGTCCTCGTACCTGGCGGCGCCGGCGATTATGATGACGTCGCCATTTCTTATCCCGTATTGGGACTTCCAAGGTTCCAGGTCCTTCTGGTCCGGGAAGCGCTCATCTCTAGGAAAGGTCACCTTGCCGTTCCTGGCTACGAGGGTAATTGCTCCTTCGGCCCCTACGCGCACGGCATCGTCCCGCTGCTCCGTGCCGTTGTCGACGCGGTCGGCCTTTCCTCTGACCAGAACGGCGCACTTGAAGTCCGTTGGTAGGAGGTCAGGGATATCGTGGCCGATTATGCTTATGCCCGTCCCCCTCAGCTTGTTTCGTCCCTTCTGGGTGAGGACGCAGCCGGTCTTGGTCTCCTCCACCGCTCCCTCGGCGGCCATCTTGTCCAGCAAGGTCCGGGTGCTTCCCTCTCCCAGGCCGATCATTTTGGCGATCGCTCTTCTGCCTACTGGTCCTTCCCTGCAAATGAGATCGTAGCACTTCCAGATGTGATAGACGGTGAACTTGGGATCAGGTCCACCGGGATAGTACTCGTTGAAGGAGAGGGGCATGCTGTTCAATCATCATGCCCGCTAGATAATGATGTTCATGTACGAATTTTCTGGAAATTTCGAGGTCGAACCACTTTCAACTAATATATACATTTAGTAATAATATTATAATCTGGATGTTGATCTTTCGATTTGAACACAGTCATGACAAAACTGAGCATCAGATACCAGTTCGCTTTTACGAAATTCTCCCAATTACCTTTATCTATATCCGTATCTCTGGAACCTTCCGGATGGAACTCAATAAAGAGGATATCGTCGTTCTCATTCCCGCTTTCAATGAAGAGCTGACCATTTCCATGGTCGTGATGCTGGCCAGGAAACACTCTTCTCGCGTGATCGTGATAGACGACGGTTCGCAGGATCGGACTCGTTATTTGGCGGAGATGGCCGGGGCCGAGGTTCTTAGTCACTCGGTCAACAAGGGCAAGGCCGCCGCACTGATGACCGGTTTCGTTCGTGCTCGTGAACTGAATCCTGAGGTGACGGTCACGATCGACGCCGACGGGCAGATGGATCCCGAGCTCATCCCGACCGTTGCGGCGCCGGTGCTGCAAGGCGTGGCCGATCTCGTCATCGGTTCACGTTACATCGGGACGGACGTTACCGATACGCCAAAACACCGTCGGGTCGGGCAGAGGGTGCTGAACCGGGCGACCTCTGTTGGTACGACCGTCGACGTTACGGACTCGCAATCAGGTTACCGTGCTCTGTCGCCGAAGGCATTGAACAACACGAACTTCAACTCCGACCATTTCACCATCGAGTCGGAGATGATATCCTACTTCAGCGAGATCGGGCTGCAGATAACTGAGGTTCCGGTGACGGTAAGGTACGACGTGCCGAACGGGCACAAGCAGAAGCCGCTGGAGCACGGGCTTTCCGTGCTTGGAGGGGTGATATCGTACATAGGCTACCGGCGGCCGCTGCTGGTGTTCGGCGTTCCCGGGCTGGTGTTCTTCGTTCTAGGCCTGGTGTTGTGCGTCGCCACGCTGATCGGGGACCAGATGATGTTCGAATGGACCTTGGTCACGCAGGGGATAGCCGGGATATTCATACTGGGCATGGGGATATTCCTGTCGTTCGCCGCGCTGGTATTGAACTCGCTGGGGTTGGTGATGAGGAACGTGGAGAGGTCAATGAGGGAAAGACGGTAATGGCTCTCACATTATTCAAGTTCAGAGCGAATATGCGCGGTGGAGTTGGTTATAAGATTATAAAGGGAATTAGAAATGAATAAGAAATTCGATTTTTGGATTGACATAATCAATCCTTCCCATGCTCTTTTTTTTAACTCATTACTTAAAGAATTATCTGGTACGACAAATGTCACAATCAGGGAAAGAGCTGAGACGGTAGGTCTAACAAATCTTTTTGGGATTGATGGGCAGATCGTCGGAACGGATTCAACTCAACGATTGATAAAACCATTAAAGATGATTCAAAGGACAATTTCTTTAGTGAGGGCATCTGGGGAATTCGATTACGCGATCTCCTTTGAAAATGGCATGAGCGTGAGCGTTTCGAAGTTCAAAGGAAAGAAATCGATCATGTTCTGCGATAACGATTTAAAATTTTATCAAAAAAAATCATACGTCCAAGATATTGAAACGAAAATGAAGGCGATGGCCGATCACTTAATAATTCCGAAAGTGTGTGAAACCGCCTTTTCTAAAATGTTTACGAAATCGGATATACTGACTTACGAAGGGTGTAAAGAGGATATTTACATCGCAGATCATATCCCAGATGAATCACAGCTCGAACAATTACCGTTCGAAGAATTTGTGGTGGTCAGGCCCGAAGCCTTGGGTTCATTTTACATTACTGAGAAATCGTCTATTCTTCCTGAGCTTCTTACGACCTTAGAGAAGGAGAACATCAATGTTGTTTACCTGCCACGAGATAAGAACGATAATATATTCTCGAAATATGGGAAACCTTTAGTTCCGAAACATCCGATAAATGGGTTGGATCTTTGTTACTTTTCAAAAGCTGTAGCTACTGGTTCAGGAACCATGGCGAGAGAAGCTGCGTGCATGGGTAAGACGTCGATATCCTTCTTCCCAAGCAACTCACTTTTATCGGTGGACAGGTCATTTGTTGAACAAGGGAAGATGCTCCATTCGAGGGATGTTGATCTTATAATCGATCACATTCTGGCAAAATTTTATAAAAAGGCCGAATCCAGTTACGATCGATCAAAGGAGATAAAAAGGAAGTTGATTAAACAATTCAACGGTCTACTGTGAGGAACGATGACGGATCTGGATATTCAAACTAATCGTTTGGGACATGATATTATGGTTGGTAGGGAAAAATTGACAAATCATGAAGATGTTGCATCAACCAAAGACGATGTCCTCCTGATAATTACCCCAACTTATCCCAATTTGGATGATTCCTACTTTGGCGGATCCTTTGTCAAGAACCAGGTCGCTGAAATAAAAAAATACTATAAAAAAGTTATTGTTATCTCGCCAGTATTTAACTCGTTAGGCTACCGCTCTAACGATAGGTTGTGTAAAGATTACCAGTAAGAGAATGTAGATCTCTATTACCCTAGATGCTTCTATATCCCAATTTTTTGGTTGAGAAAACCACTTATTGATAATCGTTTTAAAGTCGTATACAAAGCAATCTCAGAAAACAAATTACATTTTGATTTAATTCACTCACATTTCACTTGGCCTTCAGGTTTTATTGGAATCAAATTAAAGGAAATTTTCGGCACACCATTGGTTACCACAATTCATGAAAACGGTGACTGGTTTGAACTTGAGATTCATATGCATCATCCAATGTTGGTAGCCGCTTGGGAGGGTGCAGATGCATTGATCAGAGTAAATAAAAAAGATTTACCCGTATTATCAAAATTTAATGACTCGGTGTATTCGATACCAAATGGTTTCTCTCATAAATTGTTCCCCATGGATTCAAAAATTGCATGTCAGCACGTTGGTATTAATCACAATAATAAAATTATTTTTACACTCGGATTTTTAGTAAAGCGGAAAGGTTTTAATTATTTGATAGATACTATTAAAATAGTATATGAACAACGCAAAGATGTTATTTGTTATATTGGTGGGGCAGGTCCAGAAAAAAATAAATTAGTAAAACAAATAAAAAAATGCCATCTAGAGAAAAACGTTATTCTGCTTGGTGCTATCCCCGATGATCAATTAAACTACTGGATAAATTCTTGTGATATATTTGTGTTACCAAGTCTAAATGAAGGCAATCCGACTGTCATGTTCGAAGCCTTAGGTTGTGGAAAACCTTTCATCGGAACAAAGGTAGGAGGAGTACCCGAGATAATCTCATCTGAGAAATTTGGATTATTGGTAGAACCCGCTAACTCTAAGGATATGGCAGAGAAAATTATTGTTTCATTGGATCGAAAATGGGATCAACAAAAGATACTCGACCACGCTGCTCAATATACGTGGGAGAACATTGCGAAACAAATAATCAGAGTCCACGAACATGTGCTTATGGAGAATTCCGAATGAAGAATGTATCTATAAGAATAATTGAAGAACTGGTGAGATATTAGGTATATTCATATGCTGAATCTTGTTTTTTTTAAAGGTGTGAAATAATTACAATTCGAACATTATTGAAAGTCGACATTATGAATTTATAAACCACAAATATGAACGTGTGAAAGGTTATGATAATTAATTCCCGCATCAAAAAGATTATATTCAGTACTATTTTTTTTCTCCTTAGTGGATCCATAATATATTGTATATCTAATGAAACAGATTTTCAAAGATTCCCAAATATTTTCATTAGTTATATAGAAATGGTAATCAATAATCGAATCGGAACTGATAATTTATCATTTTTTCCTCTTTATAATGATTATTTGACTAATTCATCCTCTTTTTCACTAACTGCCCAGAGTATTATAACCACAGAGTCATATTATCCAAATATTGTTATTTTTTACCTCAATATGTATTTCATCACTGGCATCGAACCTCAGTTATTGATTATCATACCATTTGGAGCATTAATTATTCCAATTATTTATTTAGCCATGTTAAAATCAATATCAAAAAATATATTGAACAATTGGGCGATTTTTCCATTCTCAATTATTATGTTATATTCTATCGTATATATATTTACAACTAAATCGATTGATTCTTTTTATGCAGCAACACCCGGATATGCTTTGTTTTTTTGCATTGTAATATGTTTAATAAAATATTATACATTAACTAATAATAAGTATTATTATATTATATTATTTTTATTACTAATCGGTTTAGCCCATTATTGGCATTCTGCTCTTATGATGGCTTCATTTTTTATTGCTGGTATTATTTTATGTAATATATTTTTATTCATTCTACATAAATTATTAAAACACAATCTGGAAGAACCTAATAATATTATTAAAACAAGATCGCTAACAATTCTAACCTTTGTTGTTACAGCTGCTTTTATCCATCTGTGGCAATCAAGTTTTTTAAGGGAATTTGTGGAAGACGTCAGTATCAAACAATTGATAAGAGAAATGTACATAAAAATTATTGGGGGTGTACCTTTTTATGTACCATACCAATATGATTATCGTAGCAATTTGTCGGGTAATATTTATTACATCTCTCATATGATAATATATTTTATTCCGATTCTTATCTTTATTATAACTTTGTGGTTAGTGATTCGTAATTATAAGTCAATAATTATCATAAAAAATGGCGATTTGTCTTTATGTTTATTCCTAGGAATATTCATCGCTCAGATTATATTTACAATAGGATACTATCTATCCGATGCTATAACTTTCATTTATGTACCAATATTATTTTTCCCCGTCTCAATATTAATGTTGTCTTTCATCCCCAATTATAGGATACCTAAGAAAATAATTATTTTTACTACAATCCTAGCAGTGACAATCTTATTGACATCAATGATTTGCTTAGTTAGTTTAGTTGCATCAAATCATGCAGGTGAGAATTCTGAGATAAAATATAATGATACGGAAGCAAGTTTTCTATGGAGCTATTCCAAAATTAATAGAGAACAATCTATTTATTTGGATTTTAATTTATTAGGAAAATATTTACAAAGAGAGTCTGAAATTCAACAACCTATAATAAAATATTATTATATAAATTCAACTATATATTCATACATACTAGTTGATCAGAGTGAGTACCACTATGATGGATATGTAATAATGGACTTAGCATCGATAAATAATGGCTTACCGATTCATATCATGGATGCCAGAGCCACTCTCAAACCCGAGCCGGAACAATTGATGGTTTCAACTAATTCAAATCTTATTTATTCAGATTCAAATATTGGTATTTTTCAATTGAGATAAAATGGGTCTGTCCGGATTTGAACCGGAGGCTATAGGTCCCGAACCTACAAGTTTACCAAGCTAACCCACAGACCC
>ENA-ORXD01001834-ORXD01001834.1-sediment-metagenome-genome-assembly--contig:-NODE-1834-length-15835-cov-4.065364_pt1 | contig 15835 bp, 10 predicted proteins | sample MGYA00237862_ERZ511471 | MGnify/ENA metagenome assembly ERZ511471 | reverse complement strand
TGCGTTTGGGACGCAGAGGTCGGCGGTTCAAGTCCGCCCACCCCGACTTTTTTGTTCATATAAGAATCTCATCACGTATCCTTGCCTTTCATACTATAATCTCATCAATCACTTTTTTGGCGGCAGATTGAAACCACCCTTTCTTTCGATCATCATTCCGGCTTACAATGAAGCCAGCCGGCTTCCCAATACATTGCTTCAGATCGATGCATTTATAAACACTCAACCATATCAAGCCGAAATCATCGTAGTAGAAAACGGCAGCAGTGATGATACTTTGATGGTTGCCCGGCAGATGATGGGGAAAGTGAGCAACCTGAAAGTGCTGCATGAAGAGGAACGCGGAAAGGGCTGGGCAGTGCGACACGGCATGCAGATTGCTCGAGGTGATTACCGTTTTATCTGCGATGCTGACCTTTCGATGCCGATTGAAGAACTGCCGCGCTTTTTTCCGCCACAGTTGCAGGATGCAGCAATCGCCATTGCTTCACGCGAGGCACCCGGCGCCCAGCGTTTCAATGAACCCCAATATCGCCACCTGATCGGGCGGGTGTTCAACGGACTAGTGCGCCTGCTGCTGCTGCCGGGACTGCAGGACACGCAGTGCGGTTTCAAATGCTTCCGCGCGGATGCAGCGCAGCGCATCTTTCCCTTGTTGACCGTCAAGGGCTGGACTTTTGACGCGGAGGCGCTTTTTATCGCCCGGCGCTTGGGCTATTCTATTCAGGAGATCCCCATCCCATGGCATCACCACCCTCACAGCAATATCCGCGTGCTGCGTGATTCTTTGCAAATGGGGAGAGATGTGCTCAGAATCCGTTGGAATGCGTTCAAAGGAATCTACCGTACTGAAAATGAAAACCAATCACCTGCCAGATAAACCGACCATAGAATATGAGCAGCAATTGTGGGAGGAGGGGTTCCGGGCTGTAGCCGGTTTAGATGAGGCTGGGCGCGGCGCATGGGCGGGACCAGTTTATGCCGCGGCAGTGGTGCTGCCCAATGACAAGCGCATCTGCGAACTGCTTTGGGGAGTGCGCGATTCCAAGCGTATGACCGCCAGGCAGCGCCAGCGTTGGCAGGACTGCATTAAATCTGCGTCGGTTGCCTGGGCGGTAGCCAGCGCCTCTAATGAAGAGATCGACACCCTCGGAATTCTGCCAGCTACCTGCTTGGCTATGCAGCGCGCGATAGACGAAATCACCAATCCGCCAAGCTACCTTCTGATCGATTACATCAAGATTCGTGATTGCGCCTGCCCGCAGCTCTCAATTCCAAAGGGCGACTGCCTTTCCCTCAGCATTGCAGCGGCTTCGGTGCTGGCAAAAACCAGCCGAGATGCGTACATGCTGCAGATGCATGCCAACTACCCGCACTATGGTTTTGATCGTCACAAGGGTTATGGCACTGCCTTGCACCAGCAGGCTTTAAAGGAGCAAGGTCCCTGCACGCTTCACCGCATGAGCTTCCGGCCGCTGAAACTCTGCTCTTAAAAAAACGGAAGGTAAGCACACTCCTTCCGTTTTAGATTTCTAATTTCTAAATTGGTAATTTGCTAGGCAGGCTTTCTTGCGCTGATCACATATTTCACCAGCTCAGCCGCAATGGAAGGTACCAGGAACAAGGGGATCACCAAGCGCCACTCTTCCCAACCCATAGGCAGCGTGTTGAAGATGTTCTGCAGGAAAGGCACGTATAAGACCAGCATCATCAGTGCCGCTGAGGCTAACACCGCCCAATTCATCCAACGATTGGTGAACAATCCGATCTTCAGGATCGGGTACCGCTCTGAACGGGCGGTAAAAGCGCGAATCAATTCCGAGAATACCAGCGTAACAAATGCCAGGGTTTCCGCGTAGCGCGGATCAGGATGCGATAGGCCAATGGCATACGCAATCAGGGTCGTGCCCGCTATGGCAATAGTCTGCACGATTACACCCAGCAGCATAAAACGGTTGATGATGGGCTCCTTGGAAGGGCGCGGTTTCTGGTTCATAATGTCCGGATCGCCTTTCTCGGTACCCAACGCCAATGCCGGCGCGCCGTCCGTTACCAGGTTCAGCCACAAGAGCTGGATAGGTTCCAATGGAGAAAGCAAGCCCAAGGCCGCAGCTTTGGGGAACAAGAAACGACTGAACATGGTCGGAATAAAAATAATCATAATCTCAGCCATGTTGCAAGAAATCAGGTAATACACAAACTTGCGGATGTTGCTGTAAATGATGCGACCCTGTTCGACTGCGGATACGATGCTGGCGTAGTTATCATCTGTCAATACCATATCGGCAGTTTCTTTGGCCACGTCTGTACCGGTAATGCCCATTGCAATACCAATATCCGCCGCTTTAATGGCTGGGGCATCGTTGACGCCGTCACCGGTCATGGCTACTACTTCTTCGTTGGCTCTTAGAGCGCCAACAATGCGCATTTTGTGCTCAGGCGAGACGCGCGCGAACACGTCAATCCCCTCTACTTCCGCCTGAAGGGTGGCATCATCCATTGCATCCACGTCTGCACTAGTGCAAACCTTGTGCCCGGGACGCAGCAACCCGATGCTCTCTGCAATGGCTTTGGCAGTGTTGGGGAAATCGCCGGTGATCATAACCGTGCGAATGCCCGCGCCGATGGCTTTCAGCAAGGCTGGCTTAACCTCTTCACGGGCGGGATCAATCATGCCCACCAGACCGGCGAAGATCAAATCCTTTTCCATATTTTCGCTGTCAACCTGTTCGGGCTTGGCGGATACCACGCGATAAGCCATGCCCAGTACGCGCAAGGCGTCCTTGGTCATGGCGTCATTGGCTGCCAGGACAGCCTGCCGGCTTTTCTCATCCAAGTCGCCGTGGGTGTTATCCATGCGCTGAATTCGATTGCACAGTTTCAGAACTACATCGGGAGCACCCTTGACGGCGATGACATAGGATTCTTTATCATTCTTCCTGCCGAAAGGAGAAAGGTCTTCCGCTAGGGGTTCTTTCACTTCGTGCAGGGTAACCATGCGCTTGCGCTCGGAATCAAAGGGGATTTCGCCAGAGCGCGGGTAGGCTTTATTCAATTCGGAGGCGCTAGCGCCAGCTTTTGCAGCCGCAACCAAAATAGAACCCTCGGTGGGATCGCCCACGATACGGTAACTAACGTTGCCGTTATCCTGCATCGCCTCCAGCTGGGCGTCATTATTGAGCGTTCCGATCCACAAAGCAGTCGAGATGCCCTTGAAATCATGAATATCCACCTTTGTACCCTCTGTCACGAAATCACCTTCCGGGCTGTAGCCACTGCCGGTGATCTCCAGTGCCTGGTTATCCACCCAGACACGCGTGACGGTCATGGCATTTTGGGTCAAGGTACCTGTCTTATCCGAGCAGATGACGGTAGCTGAGCCGAGTGTTTCCACTGATGATAGACGGCGGATGAGAGCATGCCGCTTGACCATTTCACGCATACCCAACGCCAGGCTGATGGTCACAACTGCAGGCAAACCTTCCGGGACAGCTGCAATGGCCAGACTGACCGCAATCATGAACATATCCAGGGCATTGCCTCCTTCGAGGATGCCGGATACGAAAACCAGACCGCTGATGACCAGACAGGCAATGCCCAGTGTTTTACCAAGTTGATCCAGGCGTTTCTGCAGGGGTGTTTCTTCTTCTTCAACGGATTGAAGCATCTTAGCGATCAAGCCGATTTGAGTGTGCATGCCGGTGCTGACCACCACGCCCATACCACGCCCATACGTGACCACAGTTCCACTGAAAGCTGTGTTCTTTCGATCTCCCAACGCAGCGTCCCCATCTATTACGGAAGCGGAATTCTTCTCAACGGGCACAGATTCGCCTGTCAGGGCGGCTTCTTCAATGCGCAGATTGACTGCCTCTAAAAGGCGTACATCAGCTGGAACGAAATTCCCTGTTTCCAAGAAGACGATGTCGCCCGGCACCAATTCGCGTGCGGGCAAAGAAATGCGATGCCCGTCGCGCAGCACCATAGCTTCTGGCGCTGCCATCTTCTTGAGCGCCTCCAACTCCTGCTGGGCGCGAGAATCCTGCACCACGCCCATAATGGTATTAAGCACGACAATCGTTATGATGGCTGCAGAATCCACGGTCTCACCTAGAAAGGCAGAGATGAGTGCGGCTACAATCAACAGTATCACAACGAAGTTATTCAGTTGTTCTAAGACCATTTCCAGGAAAGTGGTTTTCTTGCCCTCTTCAAGCTGGTTGAGGCCGTATTTCGCCAAACGTTCATTTGCCTCAACCCCAGAAAGGCCTTTTTCAAGACCGGATCCAAGTTTCTCCAGCACCTGCTCACGGCTCAGCGCGTGCCAGGTGACCTGCAAATCCGGATCGATGCGCGTTTCTGCCGCGCTGTTTTTCGCAGGCATATTATTTTCTCCTTATTAAATCGCTTGTTATGATTCTGGATTTAATTCTTGCACCCAGACGTACAAGGAAACAAGTTTAATGCATTTTTTATTCTGGTGCAATGCGGGTATTAGCTGGCAGATGCACACCTTTCGGGATTACTACGATGCCATCCCGCACGGTGTACAGTTCATCATCAATATCCGTACCCGGCGGGAATTGACAGATTGAAGAACCATTGCCGACGCTGGCATTTTTGTCTATGATCGCCCCGTCGATATCGCAATCTCGCCCGATGCCCAGATATCTATCTTGATCGGCTTCTCTGCCGCGCCTGAAAAAGCCATAATAATCAGCTCCCATCATAACTGTGTTTTTCAATTTGCTGCCAGCACGAATCTGACTGCGCAAACCAATGACTGCGCTGCGTATATCCGCCCCGTGGATCCAGCAGCCTTCAGCAACCAAGGCATCTTCTAGGTAGGTATCTTCGATTTGGGAACCGGGCAAGAAGCGCGGATGGGTGTAGATCGGCCAACCCTCGTCGATCAAGGAAAAGGGGGGATTCTTGCTGGCGATTGCCAAATTCGTTTCGTAAAATGTGCGGATGGTGCCGATGTCGGCCCAATAACCGCCATACTCATAGCCATAAACCTGGAAGTTTTCAATAGCGGCAGGAATGACATGTTTACCAAAATCTTCATAGCTAGTGTTTTCCAGGATTTGAAGGAGCACCTCAATGTTAAAGAGATAGATGCCCATTGAGCCGAAATAGGGCTTTTGAGCGTCTGATTGCTGGCTGAGCATTTCCGACAAAACCACTGGGTCGCTGGGTTTTTCAAAGAAGCGGGTAATGCGCTTGCTTTCATCACGCTTGAGGATCCCCAAGCGCGGTGCTTCTTCGCGCGTGACTGGCTGGACCGCCACGGTTACATCGGCTTGTTTATCCCAATGGAAATGGATCATTTCGCTGTAATCCATACGGTAAAGGTGGTCGCCTGCCAGGATCAGCACGAAGGGCATGCGCGCGGATTTAATCTCAATCAGTTGTTTGCGCACTGCATCTGCAGTACCCTGATACCAATCATTCGCCTGCAGGGTTTGCTCAGCTGCCCAAATCTGTACCCAACCGGTGTGGAACATATCGAAATTGTAGGTTTGTGAAATGTGGCGATGCAGTGAGACTGAGTTGAATTGGGTTAGAACGGCGATCTTGAAAATTCCAGAATTTATGCAATTGCTGATAGGGATATCAATCAGGCGGTACTTGCCAGCGATCGGAACGGCTGGTTTGGCTCTTTCTTTGGTCAATGGATATAGACGCTTGCCCTGCCCGCCCCCCATAATCACGCTCATCACATTCTCATAGGATCTCATTTTATCCTCGTCCTACCTGCCTTGACATACTAAAAAAAACGCTTTCGTCAACGCAGATATGCTTAAGTATACAGGAATTACATTTTTTCTTCGAAATGCAATTCTGTGGCAAAATACAAATATCAAAGAATATGAAGAACAATACTAATCAAAAGAGGAAGATGCCTTCAAACCACAGCGTCTTAAAAACTATTGAAGGAATCAATGATGTCTTTTCATCCCTGCGGGAGAAAATGGGTCAATGGCTGAATAACCTTTTCCAAGAACAAAAACTTACCCGCACTCGTAAAGCGGATGTATTAAGTTATTTAAATGAATCCTCTTCGCCGGGCGTGGATTTTTTTGTGCTCATTGTTCTCTCCTGCACCATAGCCACATTGGGTTTGGTCAGCGATTCTGCAGCAGTGATCATAGGGGCTATGCTAGTTGCTCCGCTGATGTCGCCTATTCTAGGATTGTCTATGGCATCCATTAACGGGCAATCGCGCCTTTTCCGCCGCTCATTAGCCGCCCTTACCGAAGGTGCCGGTTTGGCTATTCTCCTTTCTTTGTTATTGACCATAATCGCGTATCGCTTGCCCTTCGGAATTCAGGCGAGCATTCCTGACGAGGTATTGGCACGCACCAGCCCCAGCCCGATAGATCTCGGTATTGCCCTGGCAGGCGGTGCGGCAGCGGCTTATGCCCTGGCTCATCCGCGCCTGACTGCAGCCTTGCCTGGAGTGGCAATCGCTACCGCCCTCATGCCGCCCTTGTGCACAGTCGGCATAGGGATTGCTTTTCTGAACCCTGCCATCTTTCTGGGAGCCCTGCTACTTTTTGTTACCAATTTGGTGACAATTGCTTTTGCGGGCATCGTGACATTTGCCGCGATGGGATTTGGACCGCGGGGAAGCCAGGAAGATGAGAATATGTCACGCAGCGTTACCATTGCTGCGTTTTTAGTCTTATTAATTGGATTGCTGCTCGCAGGGGTGGCCTGGCAATCGATTAATGAGGCACATATGTATAACCAAGTCAGTCAGGCGATCATGGACAGCATCAGCCAGTACACCACAGCCAGTTTGGTTGATCTGAATGTCTCCACTGCTGCAGATGTTAAGGTTATCAAAGTAACCCTGCGTACGACCCATCAATTAGGGCATTCGCAAGTGCTCGCGCTTCAGTCAGATATTTCTGACCGTTTACAGAGTCCGGTTGCGTTTGAACTGGTAACTATCCCTATGCAGGTGCTGGATCCTCAGAATACACCCACACCTACTCCAACCCCAACAAACACACCTGTTCTATCGCCCACTCCCACTCTGACGCCCCTGCCCTCTTCAACTCCCACACCGACCCTGGAACCCTCTGCCACACCAGCGCCGGCATTTATAACCACATCATCCAGGCGCGGAGCAGATATTTTTGAAGCGCCAGAGGGCAACCTTTCATTTCACCTGCCAGAAAATTCTGCCGTATGGGTTCTTTTGGAGAATCAACAGGTTGTTGACGACCGCATTTGGGTGAAAGTATGGGATGTCTTCCAGCGCGGAGGTTGGCTGCCCGCTGCACAGCTTGATCTCATTTTGCCCTAATCTCATTGCGTGGTTCAACTCGGCGCAAAAGCAGCGGACCAAGACGGTCGATTAGTCCGCTGAACATGGGTTCAACCAAACGAGATACGCGCAGCCAGCCGGGCAGGTACATCACCCGCTGGGGATGCTGCAGCAGCTGCCAGATGGCCCAATTGACGCGCTCAACCGGTATGGCGAACCTCTCCGCTGGAACAGAACCGCCATTTTTCATGTTACGCGCTTGATTAAAGAAGGGAGTTTTAACCGGTCCCAACCGTATTGCGCTGGCGTGTACACCGCTGCCGCGCAGCTCGCGGTGTAAAGCTGTAGTGAACGCATCCACAAAAGCTTTACTGGCGGAATATATGGCAATGCCCTGATTCGGCAGGCTGCCAGCGATGGAGCTGATGTTGATGATATGTCCAGAGTGACGCGCCAACATTCCGGGCAGCATCAAACGTGTCAGGTGGGCGGTGGCAGCCACATTAACAGAGATCATCCTGGCGGCATCCAGCCAATCCATTTTGTGAAAATAGCCATACCAGCCGAATCCGGCATTATTGATCAATACATCCACTGGACCAACTAGTTCTGCAATCTGTTGCGTTAATTGCAGCCGAGCCTGCTCATCGCTAAGATCGTGAGCGAAGAAGTGCGCCTGCCCGCCCTGCTGTTGGATTGCCTGCGCGATCTCATTCAGGCGATGCTCACGACGTGCGGTTAACACCACCCGCAGTCCGCGAGCTGCCAGGAAATATGCACAAGACTCTCCGATTCCGGAAGATGCACCTGTGATCAGGGCGATTTTGCCCTGCCAATTTTTATCCATGCGAATGAGAGAGGCCGGCTCAGCGGATGCGCTGGTGTTTTTCGCGTACCAACCACCAATGCACTGTGTCAGCAATCGTCGTCAGCATTTTCCTTGGATAGTATCCAAGTTCTTTTTTGGCTTTGTGATTGGAAATATCCGAATTTCCCTGCACGGTTTCAATCGAATAGCCTGTGAACTTCGGGCGCTGGTGCATGATTTTATAGTAAAGCGTGGTGAAATGCGCGCCGAATTTCGCCAGCCAGGTGGGCAGTGTGATGGTCAGAGAGCGCCAGCCCAGCACCCGCTGAGCCATTTGCTTCAGCTCTAGCAGCTTGATATTCCAGCCGGAGAGGATATACACCTCCCCGCAGCGCCCGCGCCTGGCTGCCAGAATATGCCCGCGCGCCACATCACGCACATCTACAAAATCAAAGGCACCCTCGATCAATACATGCGGGCGCTTGCGCAGCCAGGTGCGCAGCAGATCGCCCATTTCGGAGCCGCGGTAATCATGCGGCCCGATCACACCGGTAGGGCAGACAATTACCGCGTCCAACCCATGCTGTACTGCTTCCAATACTGCCAGCGAAGCTTCGGCTTTGGTACAGTCGTATTCACCTGCCGGATTATGCGCATCGAATGGCACGCTTTCATCAATCTTGCCCTTACAATCACGGCTGAGGGCATGGATGGAACTGGTATACACCAACCTCTTCACGCCAGCCTTCTTGGCTGCAGCCAGCACATTGCGCGTCCCTTCCACATTCACCTTGCGCATCATGGCATTTTGCCCGGGCATAATCGAAATGACACCCGCCAGATGGAAAACCAGGTCAATACCGTACATGGCCTTCTCCAACGATTGTATGTCGAGCACGTTGCCCTCAACGATCTGTAGATCAAGCCCCTGTAGAGAGGTTGTATCTTCGCCCGGCAGGATCAAAACGCGCACCTCCTCGCCCTCATGGATCAATTCGCGCACCAGCACATTGCCGATGTGTCCGGCCGCACCTGTAACCAGAATCATGTTTGACTCCTTTGTATATTCTCCACAATCATATTCACGCCAGTCTTCGCGATCTGTTCCCAATTCGCCAATCCTGGCATCAGGATGCCCTGAAGCAATAAACCGACCGCAAAGGCAATCACCACCCAAGCAACTGCTTCTGCATCGGTTTCGTCAGTGATAGAACCCTCTTGCTTTCCTTCAGCGATTAAATCCGCGAACCTTTTTTGGTATTCTCGATAGGGCGCAATGGTTGCCTGCCACACGGCTTCATCGCGGCTGGCTTGAACCATGAATTCCATAAACATAGGCAGCTGACCGCTGGCGATACGAAAAACAGCCCCGATCATTTCCGCCATTTCCCGCATAGATTGCGGCACGCTTTTTACGGGTGAGCGCAATGACTGCAATTGTTCGTTCAACTCTTCCAGCCAAGTGTTCATGATCGCTAGAAAGAGTGCTTTCTTTGAGGGGAAGTGATGGTAGAAAGCCCCCTTGCTGACTCCCGCCGACAGGCAGATCTGCGCAACAGCGGTTGCGTCATAGCCGTTGCGGCAGAATTGTTGCACTGCGGCATCCATGATCTGCTGACGGGTTATTTCGCTGCGCTGTTGACTCATTATCAAAATACCGACCGGTCGGTATTATTTTATCGGAATCCGTTCTGCTGTCAAGCCTCGGAAATTTAAAAATCCAACCGTTTAACCTGCTGGCGCAACCAGGAAGCCGCTGCGCTTTGGTGACGCTTGACCACCAGTACGGTACAAGTCGCTTTGTCTGCTACGCGATCGGCAACCTTGCCGAACAAACTGCCATTCATGCCGGTTTCGTCGGCAGACCCGATGATGATCAAACTGTAGGGGTTCTCCTTCACCTCATTCAGCAATGCCCGGTCAACCTGGTCGGAAAACAACAAGCGCAGTACGGCGTTGCTGGGCAACTCGCCCAGCTCTGTTATAACCACTTCCTGCAAATTGGCCATCTGGTCTTCCAACAGTTCCACGTCCTTTGACGCGGGCAGCACGCGCACATAATCCACCTGAGCATTTTCTTGGATGGCGATTTCGTTAGCGATGCGAATAGCCAGTCGGCAGTGCACTCCGCTGCCTACCGGCACCATGATGGTGTGAATCTCTCTAAAACCACGGTCAGCCATCACGCCCAGGTTGGTTTTGATCTCCAGACTGAGCTTTTCGACCGCCTCTTCGGAGAGATGGCTGGACATGTGCTTTTCAGGCCATTTGACCAATACCATGCGGGTATTGCTGTCCAGTTCAACCTCGTTTTGAATGCTCTGGATGATGGATCCGCCCCGCACCATTTTGGTATACATCGGCACGTTGCGCTCTACCGCAAAATGAATGAAGCGCTCCATCACAGCCATACGCTGTTTTTTGAGGTTTTCCAGAGCTTGCTGGCTCTTTTCTGGTTGACCTGCTAATTTTTCTGAGATTACGGACATCAGGCAGAGATTAACATCTTGCTCGGCCTGCGCCAGAATGGATCCCAAGGCGATCAAGCTGTCAGAACCATGCGAATTCAGAAGCGGCACGATGATGCGCGAACTGCCCGGCACAGCTTCCTTTTGACGGGAACGCATCCAAGCGCGCACCATCTGCTGACCGAAGTAATAGATGGTAAAGAACAGGATGACTCCGCCGGTGAACAACAGCGGCTGGACATCAGAAAAAATAATTACCACAAAACAGGTCACAGAGGCAACAATGGGAGTTAGAGGGAAGAAAGGCGCTTTGAAAGGACGCTGGATGGCGGGGTATTTTTTGCGTATGCGAATCATGGCCAGGTTGGACCAGAACAAAACAAACAAATAACCTGCGGAGGTAATGAAACTGAGAAAATCTACCAGACCGATGATGGTGATCAGGGCTGAAACAAAACCGATGAAGAGCACCGCCATGAAAGGCACCCGAAAGCGGTTCAGGCGCGCCAGCGTATGCGGCCATAATCCATCGCGGCTGAGGGTGAAACCTTCGCGCGTGGCGCTTAACATGGAAGAGTTGACTGAGGTCAGGGTTGCTATCAAGCCTGCGAAAGCCATCATAGCAATGCCCCAGGGCGGCATGAATTTAGCAATCGCATCCGTCAGGGCGGTTTCAGATCCGGCCAGCTGCTGCCAGGGAACCACACCCATGGTGACGGTCATGGTTAGCGAATACACCAGCGTGATTAAGGTCAGACTAACCAGAATGGCGATCGGGATGGTCTTCTCGGGGCGGCGGATCTCTTCTGCGTCATCCGCGATCACTTCAAAACCGACATAGGCTGCGTAGATGAGGGCGATGGTTTTCAGCAACGAAGTAAAATTCTTATAACCGCTTTCATAAGCAAACAACTGCCCACCTGGCATGAGGGTTTGGATATGAAATCCGTTGGGCGAAATGAATCCGTAAACAATATAGATGCCGAAAATGGTCAGCAACAGCCCGCCCAGCACGATCTGGGTATTGCCAATGATGGAGACACCGCGGATATTGAGCAATGTAAAAACAATGATCACCAGGATGGCAGTGGGCACAATCGGAACAGTCGGGATGAACACGCTCAAAGAATAGGCAAAGCCAACAGCCGAAAGGGCGCTGTAAAAGGTGCTGGAAATGCAATCCATTGAACCCACCAGAAATGACAGCAGACCCTTGCCCCAGGCTTCGCGCACATAGGTGAGCGCGCCACCGGTTTCCGGATAGATCGTGGCTAGTTCACTATAATTCAAAGCGTCGCTATAGCATAAAAAACCACCGATGATGATCGCCAGCACCGCGGCGGAACCCGAAATGCCGGCGGCATGTCCGCTTAACACAAAAATTTCAGATGCGATGGTGCCGGCTGTACCCAGCATGATGACTTGAAATAAATTCAGCTGACGTTTTAAAACACGTTTGGACATGAACCAAAACCTATTTTTTTGAAGATTAAATGAAACCAAGTTTTCATATCAAATATTCTCAATAAACTTTTATTTTTGGGGGATTTATCTAAACACAGATTACTACAATAAATAATACCTATATGTGATCACAATAAGATGCGTCAAATTCCTGAAATGCAGATGCTCGGCATAGTGGTATAGTCTACCACCAATACCATAGGATTCCAGGGCGAATTTTTGTATTATTCTTTCATGGCGCCCATTCATTTGGAGTCACCTCAGAAACAGCTTTAGCTCTTGAATCAGCTTTTCAACAGCGTTGTTCCTTTTGAATGATATTCAAAAGAAGCATGGAAGATTTATCAATACTCCCTGTTATTTTTCACGCGATGACGAAGCCAAGAAACCGCTGCGGTCTGATGGCGCCTGACGACCAGAATTGGGCAGGACGCTTTCTCCGCCACCTGGCTGACCACCCGTCCAAATAAGTACTTGGTCATGTTTTCTTCATCCGATGAACCGATGATCACCAAATCATAGGCATGTTGCTTGATCTCACCCAGAATAGCGTTTTCAACATTATCGGAAAAGGAAAGGCGCAGGATGGCATTGCCGGGCTGCTCCTTCAATTCAGTGATGACAACCTCCTGCAAATATGCCATTTGGTCCTCAACCATCTCAACATCCTTCTCTGTGGGCAGAACGCGGATAAAATCCAGTTGGGCATTTTCCTGTTTGGCAATTTCGTCAGCCAGGTGGATGGCTAATCGTGAGTGGATGCCACCTCCCACAGGAACCAGGATGCTGCGTATACTTCCCAATACCTTGTCGGTCATCATGCCCAGGTTGGTTTTGATTTCACGGTAGATTTCGATCACGGATTCTTCCGATAGGTGGCTGGATGAGTGTTTCTCCGGCCAGGGAATCAACACTAGCTTGGTGTTGGGATCGGATTCAACCTCTCTCTGGATGCTCTTGGCGATGGTTCTTTCCATAACCATTTTAGTGTACATGGGTACATTGCGGTCAACCGCAAAATGGATAAATTTCCTTAAAGTTGCTTGTCGTTGAGCATCCATTTGTTTTAGATAATTTTCTCGTTGCCCATTGGCGCGCAGCAGGGCATCCGTGATCACTGTCGTCAAGCAAATATTGATGTCCTGCTCAGCTTGGGCGATGATTGTCCCTAAACGGACAACATTGTCAGAAACATTCGCCTGCAGCATGGGGATAACGATGCGAGACTTGCCGGGGATCAATTCCCTTTTATGGCTTTGCGTCCATCCGGCCGCGAATATTCTAGCATAGTAATAGATGGTCAGGCAGACCAGCACGCCCGCCAGAAACAGCAAGGATTGCAGATCAGAGAAAAAAATGACGATCAGGCAGGTGATCGAGGCAAGCACCGGAGTAAGCGGAAATAGGGGTACTTTGAATGGTCGGTTGATTGCAGGAAATTTCTTTCTTAGCGTGATCATGGCTGCGTTGGAAAAGAACAGGACGAACAGATATCCAGCGGAAGTGATGTAGCTGAGAAAATCCACTACGCCATTGATTGAAATAAGGATAGAGATTACGCCGATCAGAACAATGGCCATGAAGGGTACCCGCACGCGGTTAAGCCTGGATAGGAATGCTGGCCAGACACCATCGCGGCTTAAGGTGAATGTCTCGCGTGTGGCGCTCAGCATGGAGGAATTCACTGATGTCAAAGCGCCGATCATTCCCGCCAGACCGATGATCACCACGCCGATTCCCGGCAGGAACTTGCTGATGGCGTCTGATAAAGCCGTCTCGGAGCCGGCTATCTCAGTCCAGGGTAGTGTACCCATCGTGACCATGGCAGTCAGTGTATATACGATGGTGACGATTGTCAGGCTGATCAGGATTGCTTTGGGAATGTTGATATTGGGGTTGCGTACTTCTTCGGCGTCGTCCGCGATGACTTCAAAACCGACGTACACCGCATAAACCAGCGCGATTGTTCTCAAGAAGGCGCTGAGATTGGCGAAAAAACCGTCGAAAATAAAAATCTCACCCTGCGGAAATAAAACGTCTGGATTAAAACCAGTGGGCGATAGGAATCCATATACGATATAAACCACAAATGCGCCTACCAGGAAAATGCCCATCACGATTTGCGCATTCCCCACTTTGGTGACTCCTAAAATATTTAGGATCACAAAAAAAACGATGACGAGAATAGCTACTAAAACAATGTTGATGGATGGGAAAAACACACTCATGGAATATGCGAATCCTACTGCCGAAAGTGCACAATAGAATGTGCTTGAAATGCTATCCAGCGATCCAACCAGGAATGACAGCAATCCCTTGCCCCAGGCTTCGCGCACATAGGTCATTGCCCCGCCGGTTTCCGGGTAAACAGTGGCCAGTTCGCAGTAATTCAGCGCGATGCTATAACTCAAGAGACCACCGATGAGGATGGCCAGAAGGGCTGCCGGACCCATCACGGCTGCAGCGTGTCCTGTCAGTACAAAGATGCCGGAACCCAGAGTTCCAGCAGTACCCAACATGATGACTTGAAAAAGGCTCAGCTGCCTTTTCAATGTTCGTTTACTCAACAATATCTCCTTATAAATCCGCTTAAAAAAACAACAGTGACTGGCAACCCTCTCCAGGCCACTGATCTTGTGAAATATGTCCTGCTTCTTTTTGTGGATTTATCTTATCAGGTGCAGAATGCTACACCCGATTGGTTGTTTTGGCAATAGTATTAAGGATCTTATTTTTTTGTAAAAAAAAGCCCGCTTATCAACCAAATAGGCGGGCTGGTTTAGAAATCCTTATTGGTCAAAATTTCATTTGCAGGCTTGTATTGAAATATCTTTCTGCACTTCACCACGAGCTACTATGGTTTTCGCATCACCCTGGGCAATGAACTGGTAATGCATGACCGCATGATCAAAGGTGGTGTAATTGGCAATTTTATTTGATTGCAGAGTGATGCTATACAGATCGTCGCTTTTCTTGGACATGGCATGGCCAGCATCCCACTTGGTAATCCCACCACTTTCTTTATCCGCAAAACGCGTGAACATGATCAGTACGTAAATATCATCTGGGTTGGTTACCCGTGTAGAGATGGTGATTTCACGGCTGCCACATGAACCATCGCCATAATAGAACAAATCCTTATCATGTTTTATATCAAAGAAAGTAACTCCTTCTGGCGTTTCAGTTGGTTCGGGCTCTGTTTGCGCTTCTTCTTCTGCTTCCCCTTCGACAGCTTCGGCTTGCGGTTCCTGTTCCGCCTGGGTATCCGGTACTTTCTGATCTCCGGCAATGTTCACATTTGCCACAGCGTAATCGCTCCACACGCCGGAGGCGCTTTGGGCGCGCACGCGGATGGTATGGCTGCCCGCCAGGGTCGGCTGCCAGGTGTAGCGCAGCGCCACCACTTTTTGGTCTGATCCAGGCGTGGCAATCGAACTAACCACTTCGCCGTTGATGCTCAATTCAACCGCTGCCACACCCTCTTGGCTGCTGGCATGGTAGGAAATATCCACCGATGCCATTTGCAGTGACGAATTGTTGGCAGGCGCATCAATGCCAGCTTCCACTGGAGCCGCTTGTTCTTCAGCTTCCTGTCCCCCACTGCCGAAATCAACGCTGATGCCGGCAAACTCACAGGATTGTAAAACAATCAGGATAATTAGAACAAATACTAACCACTTCATTTTCTTCATCTCTCACCTCGTCGTTTCTGCCTTGTTTCCTTGCATGCATTATAGCAAGATGCGATAGTGTAAATCAATCATTGTTTGACGACTCTTTCTCTTCACTCAGAAATTCATACCAGTACGCCAGAAA
>ENA-ORXD01001831-ORXD01001831.1-sediment-metagenome-genome-assembly--contig:-NODE-1831-length-15857-cov-3.453929_pt1 | contig 15857 bp, 14 predicted proteins | sample MGYA00237862_ERZ511471 | MGnify/ENA metagenome assembly ERZ511471 | reverse complement strand
GGCCACCGTGCCCGCCTTTTCAACACCCTTCAGGTTTTTCTCGAGGGCCTGCATCTGTTTTGCACAGATCGATGTCCAGGCCAGGGGGTGGAAGGACAGAAGGACTTTTTTCCCCTTGAAGGCGGAAAGCTTGAAATCCTGACCATTCTGATCCCTGAGCGTGAAATCCTTGACTTTCGTTCCTACGGAAAGTGTTTTTTCTGCCATTTTCGCCTCCTTATGCCCCATCGATGCCGTGGTGTTCCTTCTTCCTGAACCAGCCTTCGGGGTCTGTGAAATAGTCCTCCGTGTCTTTCAGCGAGAGATAATGCTGCCGCTCCATTTTCGAGAGGATCTCGAAGAAGGCCTTCTCCTTCGGGTCCGTCGATGCATCCCGGAGCTGGGCATAGAATTTCTCGCCCCTGGCTTCGAAATCCAGGGCGGTCCGGACGGCCTTCAGGTCGTCGTCACTTCCCGGGGCGGACGCTTCGGCCTTCAGGAGGAAGTCCTTGAGGATGTCCTTCACGGCAGTCCCCTTGACGGTCACGGGAAGCGATTCGGGCCACTTCTTCTCCGATTTCCAGCGGGCGTGAATCTCCTTGAGCCGATCGTAGTGTTCGAGCTCGTCGTCGGCGATCTGCTTGAACATCGATTTGCCGAGTTTGTTCCGGCAACGTTCGGCGCTCTTGAGGTAGAACTCCCGCTCTCTCGTCTCGTTTGTCAGGGCTACCTCGAGGGCATTGAGACGCTCTTCCTTTTTCATCGGGCCACTCCTTTTTGATTCTTGAAGGGATTATCCTACGGTAAGTTCGCTATAAATTATAGCAGATCAACACGACGCCGGAAACGGAAAAATTGGCCGCCGTGAACGTCTGAACCGAAGGCAGCGAGGCGCCGCGAAAGCGACCCGGCCGCGCTTGAAATAGCCGATGGCCTGTGAGACAATGGCGCGGCTGAAAAGGACGTGAAGGTCGGCCCATGAGAAGCAAAATGCTCTACGCCCTGCTCATCCTTGTGCTCGGAGTTGCCGCGGCGCTCGCTTACCCCGTCGTGAAAATCAAGATGTCCGCCTCGGTCATCCAACCGGAACCGCGCTTCATCCCGGACTCGAGCGAGCAGGCCCTGCATGGCCACGTGCATGCCCTGAGCGTGGTCATCGGGTCCCGGAGCATCCGGGAATACGGAAAGATCCGTCAGGCCGAACAATACATCCGGACATATCTCGACGAGCAGGAAATCCCCTTCGAACTTCAAGGGTACGATCACGAGGGCAGTCGGTTCAACAACATCGTCGTCACCCTCGAGGGAGGTTCGCGGGGAGATGAGACGATCGTCATCGGGGCTCATTATGACACCACCTTCGGGACACCGGGCGCCGACGACAACGCCAGTGCCGTGGCTGTGCTTCTGGAGTTGTGCCGCGCACTGAAGGATTACAGGCCCGATAGGACCCTGAGGCTCATCTTCTTTGTTCTCGAGGAAGCTCCTGCCTTCATGACCCCCGCCATGGGCAGTTACGTCTATGCCATGCAGGCTCGCAACCGGGGTGAGAATGTCGTCGGGATGATCTCTCTCGAGATGGTGGGGTACTTCAGTGATGCCGAGGGAAGCCAGGCCTACCCGGTACCCGGCATGCACTGGTTTTTCCCCGATCGCGGGAACTTCATCGGGGTGGTGGGCAACGTGCCCTCCCGGGAGCTCACGCTTGCCGTGGCCGAGTCCATAAAGGCCGGCTCCAGGCTTCCAGTCGAGCATCTCGTGGCGCTGCCGTTCATCCCCGGCATCGGCCTGTCCGATCACGGATCATTCTGGAAGATGGGTTTTCGGGCCGTCATGGTGACCGACACGGCATTCTACCGCAATCCCAACTATCACGGAGCAAAAGACACGATCGGGACGCTGAGGTTCGACAAGATGTCAGAACTGGTCCGCGGAATGGTCCACGTCGTGGAGTTCCTGACGAAGGCTAAAGGCTGAAGGCTAAAGGCTAAAGGCTAAAGGCTAAAGGCTAAAGGCTAAAGGCTAAAGGCAGGAATGACTCTAGCGGTCCTGTGACGAGGCGGCGGCGATGTCGCGGACTTTCAACTGGATGTTCGAGGAGCCGTTCCAGTAGTTGATCTGCGGCGTGAAGGCGATGTCCAGCCGGACTCCCTCGATATCCTGGGCATAATCTCCCTTGTTGAACCAGATGGAGTTGCAGGAGACGCCGTCGCCGTAAACCCGCATCTTGAGATGCCTGTTGCCTACCACCGTGGGGTATGAGACCTGGACGTTGCGGGTGCAGATGATCGGTTCCGAGTTACGGGTCCCGAAGGGGGCCAGGCGGTCGAACTGGGAGACCAGTTCGTGGGTAATCTGGTTCAGGCTGCACTGCGCGTCAATGTGTGTCTCCGGGAGCAACTCCTGTACGACGAGTCCTTCCTTGACGAGATCTCCGAGCACCTCGCTCAGCCTCTCGATGTCGCTCTCCTTCACGGAGATGCCCGCCGCGTAACGATGACCTCCGTAAGAGATGAGCAGGGGATCACAGATCTTGAGTCCTTCGTACAGATTGAATTCGGCGATGCTTCTGCCCGATCCCTTGCCGATGCCGTCCTTGAGGCTGATGAGGATCGTGGGGCGGTAGAAACGGTCGACGACGCGGGAGGCCACGATCCCGATCACGCCGGGGTGCCATTCCGGGGAGGCGAGAACGAGGGCGCCCTTATCTTTCGCATCGCCCATGGAGTGGATCCGGGCGATGATCTCGTCGAAAATGGTCTTCTCGAGGCGCTGACGCTCGCGGTTGCAGGTCTCCAGACGCGCGGCGATGCGATGCGCTTCGGACGGATCTTCCGTAAGCAGGAGCCTGACGGCATCATCGGGCGTTCCGACGCGTCCGGCCGCATTGATCCGGGGAATGAGCGCGAAGGAAGCCACTCCGGAGTCGATGGACGTGTTTCCCAGGCCCGCCGTGTCCCTCAGCGCCTTCAGGCCCACCCGGCGGTCCTCGTTGATGAGATCGAGTCCGATCCGGGCAAAGATCCGGTTCTCGTCGACCAGGGGCGAAAGATCGCCGATCGTGCCCAGGGCCACGAGGTCGAGATAATCCCTCAGGTTCGGGTATGGACGGTTGGACCAGAAACCGATGGTACGCAACCCCCCGCGCAACGCGATCAGGAAATTAAAGACAATCCCGACGCCGGCGAGATGCTTGAAGGGAAACGAGCAGTCGCTGCGGTTGGGGTTGATGACGGCTGAAGCCTGGGGGATCTCAGACGGGACCACGTGATGATCGAGAACGATCGCGTCAATGCCCTGCGAGCGGGCATATTCGATCTCCTCCCGGTCCGAGACCCCGCAGTCGACGGTGACGATCAGGCGAACGTCCTGTGATTTCAACCGGTCTATGGCCGTCCGGTTCAGGCTGTAGCCTTCACTGACCCGGTCGGGAATGTAGTAAATCACGCTGTCGTGAATCAGGTGCAGAAAACGATAGAGGCATGCCAGCGAGGTGATGCCGTCGGCGTCGTAATCGCCGTAAATGGCAATCTTTTCCCCGCCCTGGATGGCCCGGATGAGACGCTCCACCCCTTTCTTCATGTCTTTCATGAGATACGGGCTGTGCAGGTCGTGAAGCGAGGAGTTCAGATAGCGGTTGGCCGTCTCGAGATCGGTGATCTGCCGGTTGATGAGGATCTGGGCTACGATCGGGCTGAGCTTGAATTCCCTAACAAACAGAGATTGGATTTCCTCTTTCGTTTCGGACAGTTTCCATCGTGTGATCGGCAGCATAAAGGCATGTTCTTCCATGGGGCCTGTTCGCCGGCCTTCGTCGTTTTGTCGGGCCAGTCGAGCCACAGGACATATTAGCAGCGCAGAGGTTTGTGTCAAGAGAAGAATTATTCCTCCTTGATCTTTGGCAATGCCGATGTTATTGATATCACGACATTTCGGAAGAGAAGGTCCATGATCGAATGCCGCAGACATTTTTACCGGATCCAGGCCCGTCACATCGCCCATTTCCAGTACATCATCGAGGGCTATGACGGGATCGCGACGGTGACAACCGTCGATCCGAAAGCCGCCGTCGTGATGCTCTGCATTCCCGAGGGTCTCGAAGGGCATGTCGAAAGCGTCCTGGATGCCGTGGCGCAAGGAGGGTCGATCCCTTTCCGGGAAGAGCTCGATTGGAAGAAAGGGGCTGGGGAGGAACCATGAAAAGAGTTGTATTGCCGCTCGTTGTTTTCGTCCTTGTCCCGATGCTGATGGCCATGGGGGTGTTTTCCGGTGAAGGATCGCCCGACAAAATTCCCGTCCCCGATAAAAAATTCAACGCCACCTTCGTCGACCAGATGGATGTCATCGCAGAATGCCGGGAGGTGAGCATCGACGGCAAGACCTTCATGGAAGGGAAAAAAGGGGAAGGGATCCACGCCGTGCCTTTTGACCACATCAGCCAGGTGAGCTTCCGGATGCAGGAAAACAAGCTCTACGGAAACGTGACACTCAAGGACGGAAGCAGACTGGAACTGACGTTGAACAAGGAGCACAAGGCCTACGGCCGGACGAAATACGGAACCTTCCAGGTGAAACTGTCCTCCCTGAAACGTATGATCCTGCAGTGAAATGCTTCTCAATACGCACACATGGCTGCTGAAGGAGTATGCCGGCGCACGCCTGTGCCGGGATAACCTTGACATCCTCATCTACAACGTGATTCCCGACATCCTGCCCATCCATCGGGACATCACGCCCGAAATGACCCACCGGATGGAGCGGCTCATATCCGTCCCACCCAGCCACCCGAAGGCGCGCTTCATCCAGTTCCATCTTCTCGTGGACGATCTGTCGCATCATGGCCACATCACGCAGAGAGGCCACGACCGCTCCGATCACGCCACGGGCGGCTATGCCTACCGCAAGGGCTGCGCCCTTGCCGCCGAAATGATCGAGATGCACGGGCGGCACAATGGGGAGATCCCCCTTGACGAAGCGCTGTACCGGTCGCACCTGATCATCGAGATGGCCGTGGACCTGGTGGTGTTGAGGCGATACCCTGGGGTCGTGGAGCTTTTTTCTCAAGCCGTGGAGTGGACCCTCGAAAACCGGCTCGAGAGCCTGGCCGGCACGCTGGCCTGGGCCTACTCGTTGCCGGAGGGGCTTGCGCGGGACGCCGTCGTGCAGGGCATGGCCGCGTATCGCAACGAGATCCTGCGCCGGTCGGTGAGCCTCGAGGGCCGGACGGATCTATTCCTCCATAAATTCTACGGGGGAGTTGCCGGAGAGCAGTTGCGGAGCGGCGTCCGGGATCTTCTGCTGAAGGGAATCGAAAGCGTTGCCGACGGGGATGAGTTCCTGTCGGCAACGCTCACGGAGATTGCAAAAGCAGGGTTTGACGGAGCTCTATAAGGCTTTGCGTACGGAGCCCGACCGCAGGCAGCGGGTGCAGACCTTCATCCGTTTCACGGAACCCTTGTCGTCAACGACCTGAAGCTTCTGGAGGTTGGGATACCAGATCCGTTTCGTTTTATTGTTGGCGTGGCTGACATTGTTCCCGACCACCGGGCCCTTGCCACAGACATCGCAAACTCTAGCCATAACAGACACCTCTCAATAAGAAATCAGTCAGACTATCTAAACCAACCCTGAGAATATTGCAAGTGTTTTTAATTCTTCATGGAGAGGGGCTGTCCCGTCGACTCGAGGACGAGCATCCAGATGTTGCCCTTGGGGTCGATCATCTTCCTCTGGGACGCCACGGCCAAGAAGGGCAGGTGGACGTAGGCGTCGTTGACGAGGCCCACGAGCATGCCCGTCTTGCCGGCCATCCCGGCGTGTACGGCATACTGGGCGAGGACACCGCAGAGAATGCTGTCGCTGGCATTGGCCGGCACGCTCCGAATGATGTAGCTGGGGTCGATGTACTTCAGGTTGATCTCCATCTTCTTTTTCCGGAAGTGCTCCTCGATATTCTCCTTCAGGAATACGCCGATGTCGTTGAGCCGGATGTTCCCCGAGGCGTCCCGCTTCACCGCTCCTTTTCGGGAGAAGAGGTTCTGCCCGGCGCCCTCGGCCACGATGATGACGGCGTGATTTCGGGCAACGAGCCGTCTCTCGAGATGGCGGAGAAACCCGTTGTTGCCTTCCAGATCGAAGGGCTCTTCGGGGATCAGGACGAAATTCGCATCGCCCTGGGCCAGGGCCGCCGAGGCGGCGATGTGGCCGGACTGACGTCCCATCAGTTTCACAAGGCCGATGCCCATAGGGGCGCCTTTGGCTTCCACGTGGGCGCACTGGATCGTCTTGACGGCCTCCGAGATGGCCGTGTCGAAACCGAAACTCTTCTGGATGAGCACCAGATCGTTGTCGATGGTCTTGGGGATGCCGATTACACCGATCTTGAGCCTTCGGCGTGCGATCTCCTCGGTAACGAGCTGGGCCGCCTTCATGGTGCCGTCACCGCCGATGACGAAAAAGAGGTTGATGTTCATCCTTTCCAGGGCGTCGACCATCTCGGAGATCTCCTGGTTGCCCCTAGACGAGGAGAGGAGGCTGCCGCCGAGGTCCTGGATGTCCTTGACGACATCCGGTGTGAGTTCGAGGAAGTCGTGGCCGTAGCGCGGGATCAGGCCCTGGAGACCGTATTTGACGCCGATGATGTTTCGGACCCCGTATCGGAAATGCAGTTCCATGACGAGGGCGCGGATGACGTCGTTGATCCCCGGGCACAGGCCCCCGCAGGAGACAACGGCCGCCTTGACCTTCTGCGGCTCAAAGTAGATCATCTGCCGCGGGCCGGCGACTTCCAGGGACATGGACTTGAGGGGCTTGGCCGGGAGTTCCTTGCGCAGACCGATGTTGATGTCGCAGAGGACTCGCTCGTCATCACTCTTGAAGTAGCCTACCGTGAGCGGCGACGGGATCGTCGGCTTGCCCAGGTTCTGGATCTCGAAATTTCCTGTAATCTTTTTCATCGTTCAACTTCCCCGGCTGCGAGGTAGCCAGCTTTCATGCCGGACAGGACTTCTCCCTCGAAGCCCAATCCTGCAAATGTTATTCCCCCGGTGATCCTGACGTTGCGCACCGGGGATCTGAGCGTGAGTGTCGCGAGAGAGGGTAGAGAAGGCCCCGGGAAACGATAGCGGGGATTCACGATTTGCTGGTATTGTCGCGAAACCTCGATGGAGCGATCCACATCCATGCAGTCCATGCTCTCCCGGAGAAATGGCAGGAATCTCTCGAGAGACCGGATCATGTCCTCTGCAGTGGCTTTGAGTTCCCCGTCCTCCGTGTGCAGCGGGGAACGGGATAACAATGCCGTCGCCGTCAGCGTCCGTTTCCCGCGGGGCGCAAGTCGCGCATCGTCGGCGACACTCGATTCCAGGAACAGAAAAGGACCCGTTTCGTGCCCGGCATCCGGGGAGTGCTCCGGGACAACGATAACGTATTCGCTCATCCTGTCCGGCAGCCCCCGGTTGTCGACGCCCATGTGCAGGGTGAAGGGATACTGTGCCGTTTCGACCCTGCGGAATCTTCTTGCGAGCTTGGATAGCTTCTTGTCTTCAGAAAGGAGAGTCACCAAAGCCGGGGATTTTGCGCTGATGATCAGCTCCTGTCCGACGACGCTGATCGGCTTGCCTTTCGGCTTGATGTCCACCTCGATCTTGGCTCCGGCACGGATGGCCGTGATGGCGCAGTCCGTGAGGGTTTCGCCACGGAGCTCCTCGAAGCGCTTCCGGAGCTGACCGATCATGAGATGCTTGCCGCCGAAATGATAGTACAACCCGCGCCAGGGCAGTGACAGCAGGTAGGCCGACGGGAGCGGCTTATCGTGGTTGACGTACTGGCTCGACAACAGGGTGAGCCCCGAATCGAAGACCGTCTCCAGCGAAGGCTGCCTTTCGAGGGAGCGGAGCTTGTTCCTCATTCGCCAGATGTCCCCCATGAAAAAGGGCATGTCGAGCCAACTCTTCATCAGGTCCTTGAAGGACCGGTCCGTCGATTCCCGGGCTTCCCGGATCGCCTTGTCCAGTACGTCACAGGTCCTGGTGACGGAATGGTAGAGGTCCTCGATTTTCCTGCCTTCGTCAGGGTACTCCCGGCTGATGTCGTTGATGAGGGCATCCCGGTCGATGTAGAAATCGATCCGGTGCTCCGGCAGGACGACCTGGAAGGCAGGGTTCAGGGGGGAGATCTTTGCGGGCTCCGGCAGCGGGATGTTGAGCTCGGAGAACAGCTTCGTGAAGATCTGGCCCGTGCCGAAACCGCTCCAGGGGAAGGGATCGATGTTGAAGGTATAACCCGAGAGGGTGAGGCTGTCACCGAGCGCACATTCGGAGAGCAACAAGGTTTTGCGGCCGTATCGGGCAGACAGCAGCGCGGCGATGAAGGAACTGAGGTCGCTGCCGATGACGATCACGTCGTACATGGTTTGAAATCCCTGGCCCCCGGGTGGGGCTCTTTCCTTATCGGCTCATTTTCCAAAAAGAGGGCCCTTTTGTCAAATGCGATCCTCGAAGACAGAGGGGGAGAAAGTTTGAAAGCACGATCAGTAGAGAAGCAGAAAGCCGGCGATTGACTCCCGGCCTGTCCATACTTATTTTCTTTCCAACTTCTCAGTTTCTTTATTCATTCGGACTCAGGCCCGGTACGCCTCTGCGGCAAGCTCCAGATTCAGAAATTCGTGACGGGGGGGTTGTGCCGGGGGCTGTCATCCGGCTGCGGGTGATCCAGAACGCGGACCTTGCGCCCCTCGACCTGAAGTTTTCCCTCGGCGTAAAGACGGATGGCTTTCGGGTAGATCCGGTGTTCTTCCTTCAGGATGCGCTGGGAAAGGGTCTCCTCCGTATCCGAGTCGTAGACGGGGACAATCGCCTGAATGATGATGGGCCCCGTATCCACCCCTTCATCGGCGAAGTGAACGGTGCAGCCGGAAAACTTCACGCCGTAATCAAAGGCCTTCTTCTGGCCGTGCGTGCCGGGAAAGGATGGCAGGAGGGCCGGGTGGATGTTCATGACGCGCATGGGGAAGGCGCGAAGAAAAAAAGGTGTGAGAACCCTCATGAAACCGGCAAGAACCACAAGATCGACGTCATGGGCCTTCAACGCATCCACGAGTTTCCGGTCGTATTCTTCCCTGTTGCCGGAGCCGCCGTGCTCGATTACGGCGCAGGGTATGCCATGCTTTCGGGCCCTCTCGAGGGCGAAGGCCCCGGGGTTGTTGCTGACGATGATCCGGATCCGGGCCGGCAGGTTCCCCTTCTCGATGTTGTCGATGATGGACTGGAGGTTGGAGCCGCTACCCGAAACGAGGACGCCAAGGTTTACGATTTTCGACATGAATGGCTCCCGGAATCCCGTTTCACGAAATGATCACAGGCGGGGAATCCTTCTGGCGTTTCTCGACTGAGCCGATCAGGTAGGCCTTCTCCCCCAGGGCGCCAAGCCGCTCGATGATCTCCGGGGCGGTTTCGCTGTCCACGATGATCATCATGCCGATCCCCATGTTGAATACCCGGAACATCTCCGCGTCTTCGATCTGGCCTTGCTTCCGAATGGCCTGGAAGATGGGCAGTTCGGGCCAGCTGCCCCGCTGGATCACGGCCGAGCAGCGTTCGGGCAGGATGCGCGGGATGTTGTCGGTGAAACCGCCGCCCGTGATGTGGACGATTCCCTTCACCCTGAAGTTCTTGATGAGGTTCAGGATGCTCCGGACGTAGATCCTCGTGGGCGCGAGGAGCTCCTCTCCGACGGGAAGGAGAAGGCCCTCCACCGGGTCGTTTGCCTGCAGTCCGCAACGGTCGAAAAAGACCTTTCGCGCGAGCGACAGGCCGTTGCTGTGGATCCCGCTCGATGCAAGGCCGATGATCTTGTCGCCGATGCCCACCCGGGAGCCGTCGATCAGCTTGTCCGCCTCGACGATGCCGACGCAGAAGCCCACCAGTTCGTAGTCCCCCTCGTCATAGAACCCTGGCATTTCGGCCGTCTCACCACCCAGCAGGGCGCATCCGGCATCCTTGCAGCCCTTCACGACGCCTTCGATCAGCTGCCTGCCCGTCTCGACGTCGATGGCGCCGGAGGCGATATAGTCGAGGAAAAAGAGGGGCTCTGCGCCCTGCACGATCACATCGTTGACGGACATGGCGACGAGATCGATCCCGATCGTGTTGTAGCGTTTCATCATCCGGGCCACGTTGAGCTTGGTCCCTACGCCGTCCGTCGAGGCGACGAGGATGGGGTCTGCGTACTTTGCATGGTCGAGGTGGAAGAGTCCCCCGAAACCGCCGAGGCTGCCCATCACTTCCTTTCGGAAGGTCGTCTTGACGAGCGGTTTGATCACGTCGATAAACCGGTTGCCTTTGTCAATATCGACCCCGGAGTCCTTGTAAGAAATATGCCCCCCCATGAGCGCTCCTGTTTTGTGGATATAGACGATAGAATGGATGGATAAAGACCATTCGGTGGAAAATCGGCTGCAACATACCCGAAAAAGTCGAATAAGTCAATGTGATCCTGTGCCGCCAGGGCACGAATCGGAGCGTCGGGGACAACTCGGGCTTGAGAAAATAGAGGAACTTTGATAACCATATCGGGACGTTCCGCATGGTTCGGCCTTGCCTTTCCTGCATGGGCAGAGCCGGAAAGCGACAGGACGGCATCGAAAAGTCGCCAAGGGACATGAAATCATGGAAACCTTGAAACAGGCCCTGGAGAAGATCGAAAACCCCCTGCGGTTTTCGACCGGGAATGCCTACCGGAACCTGGCCATCGTCCGGGATCTGGAAGGACCCCTGCGCAGGAAAATCGCCGATCTCCGGGAGATGGCCCGGCAGAGGGTGAAGCACCCGGGAGATGCCGCCCGCTTCGAGGAACTGCTGGCGCAGATGGACGATCTCTTTTCAGGCTTCGAGAAAGTGTCCCTCGAGGAAAAACAGGAAAGGGTTTCCGGGGGACTCGCCCGGGTTGAAATGATGAAAGCCCTCCTGGCCGAATGGTCGGAGCCCGGTTACGGGCCTCCGCCCGAGGGGATCGTGCGGGACGTGAGGGAATCCCTCAACGCGGCCGTCGGGAAGCTGACCCGACCGGCCCAGTTCGTAAAAGGGGTGGGCCCCAAAGTGGGGCAGTTGCTTGCGCGCAAAGGCCTCAACACGGTAGAAGACCTTCTCTATTTCCTTCCCCGGAAATACGAAGACCGGCGTTTCGTCAAAACGATCGAAACCATCGAGGTCGGCAAAAAAGAAACCGTCATCGGCGATGTCGTCCGGGCGGAAATCCACCCCTACAAGAAGAGAAAGGTCTTCGAAGTCGTGTTGAGGGATGATTCGGGCACGTTGAAGGCCAAGTGGTTCAAAGGCAGCTTCACCTATCTTCGCAATGCGTTCAAGCCTGGCCTCCGGGTGATCCTCACGGGTAATGCCCGCCTCTTCCAGTTCCAGCTCGAGATGATCCACCCCGATTTCGAAATCCTCGAGGAGGGCGAGGATGCCCAGCTGCATTTCAGGCGGATCGTCCCCATCTATTCTGAAACAGAGGGTCTCGGACAGAAACACCTGCGACGGATCCTCCTGCACGCCGTCGAGGAGTATGCGCGGTATGTCCCCGGGCCGATCCCCCGCGACATCTGTGAACGGCAGGGCCTCGTCGATATTATCGAAGCCGTTCGCACCGTCCATTTCCCCGGTCAAGCGGAGGATATCCGCCTGCTCGACGACATGCGGTCGACGGCGCACAAGCGGCTCATCTTCGACGAGCTGTTCTATTTCGAATTGGCCATGGCCCTCAAGCACAAGGGAAACATCCTCGACGAGGGAATCGCCTTTCGGACGGAGGGGGAGCTTTCGGGCCGGTTCATTTCCATCCTGCCCTTCGGGCTCACCGAGGCGCAGAAGCGTGTGATCGGGGAAATCCACGGGGACATGGCGAGGCCAGCCCCCATGCACCGCCTGCTGCAGGGGGACGTGGGGAGCGGAAAGACCGTCGTGTCCATGGCGGCGATGCTGACGGCCTGCGAAAACGGTTACCAGGCGGCCATCATGGCGCCGACAGAGATCCTCGTCGAGCAGCACTTCCGAAACATCAGGCGATGGGCCGATGCCCTGGGGATGAAGGCGGTGATGCTGCTGGGGAGCACCCGCGTCGCGGAGAAGAAAGACAGCATCCGGCAGATCGAAGCGGGAGAGATTCACATTGTCGTAGGGACCCACGCCCTCATCCAAGGGGGGGTGGAATTCAGGAAGCTGGGTCTGGTCGTCGTCGACGAACAGCATCGCTTTGGCGTCGTACAGCGGGCGGCCCTGCGAGCCAAGGGTTCAAACCCGGACGTGCTGGTCATGACGGCAACCCCGATCCCACGAACACTTGCCATGACCGTTTACGGGGATCTGGACATCTCCGTCCTCGACGAGATGCCCCCGGGCAAGAAACCCGTCAGGACGAAAGTCTTCTTCGAAAGGGAACGTCCCCGGGTCTACGAGATCATCCGGAAAGAAATCGCCAAGGGGAACCAGGTCTTCATCGTCTATCCGCTCGTCACGGAATCGGAAGCCCTCGATCTAAAGGACGCCACACGGATGGCCGAGCATCTTCAAAAGGAAATATTCCCGGGACTGCGTATCGGTCTCGTTCACGGAAGGATGAAGGGTCCGGAGAAGGACGGGATCATGAAGGCCTTCAACGAACGGCTACTCGACATCCTGGTATCGACCACCGTGATCGAGGTCGGGATCGACATTCCCCAGGCCTCCCTCATGGTGATCGAGCACGCCGAACGCTTCGGCCTCGCACAGCTTCACCAGCTCCGGGGCAGGGTCGGCCGCAGTGATATCCCCTCTTACTGTATCCTGATGACCGACGCGAGAGGGTCGGAAAACGCCCGCAAGCGTCTCCGGATCATGGAACAGACCCATGACGGATTCCGGATCGCCGAGGCGGATCTCGAGATCCGCGGGCCGGGGGAGTTCATGGGGACGCGCCAGTCCGGTCTGCCCGATTTCCGTGTGGCCAACATCCTGCGTGACGGGAGGCTCCTCAATGATGCCCGGACGGAGGCCTTCCGGCTTGTCGAGAAGGACCCGCGTCTCGAGCGGTTCGAGCACGCCGCGCTGAGGGAGGTCCTGCTGTGGAAGTGGGAAGGTCGGCTCGACCTGGCCCGAACGGGTTGATGCACACGGATTTCTTTTGACAAAACAATCATTTTCACTATAATCAGGTTCTTTGTTTTTCCGCTTGCGACCCGTTGCGGGGACGAAGCACGGGAACAGGGGGAAAAGGCTTCGTGCCCCACGCAATGGAATCCTTTTCCTCATCACCTCTAACCTTTAAGAGGATGGGAACTCACGCCATGAAAACCATCTATGCAGGGCTGATCGGCTTCGGCAACATCGGTTCCGGCGCGGTGAAGCTGCTCATCGAAAACGGCAGCCTCATCGAGCAGCGTCTGGGGGCGAGAATCGTCATCAAGAGGATTGCCGATCTCGATCTGAAGACGCCCCGCCCGGTGGCGGTGGACAAGAAGCTCCTGACCAAGGACGCCAAGGCAATCCTGAACGACCCCGAGATCTCCATCGTCATCGAACTGGTCGGAGGCTATGAGCCGGCGAAAAGTTTCATGCTCGAGGCCATTCGCCAGGGAAAGCACGTGGTGACGGCCAACAAGGCCCTGCTGGCCACCTACGGAAACGAGATCTTCAAGGCCGCCGAGCGGCACGGGGTGAACATCGGATTCGAAGCGAGCGTCGGGGGCACGATCCCCGTCATCAAGACCCTGCGGGAGAGCCTTTCGGCCAACCGGATCCGTTCCATCTTCAGCATCCTGAACGGCACGACGAACTACATCCTCACGAAGATGACCGACGAGGGGAAGAACTTCAAAACCGTGCTCCGCGAGGCCCAGTCCCTGGGTTTTGCCGAGGCGGACCCCACCTTCGACGTGGAGGGGATCGACACGGCCCACAAGCTGGGAATCGTGCTGGCCCTGTCCTACGGCAGGAGGGTAAAGCTGGATGACATCTACCGGGAGGGCATTACGGGGGTGAGCCAGCAGGACATCGAGTTCGCCAAGGAACTGGGTTACAAGATCAAGCTGCTGGCCATCGCGATTGAACGGGGCGGAGCCATCGAAGCGCGAATCCACCCCACTATGATTCCCTTCGATCACCTGCTGGCGAGCGTGAGCGGCAACTACAACGCCCTGCACATCCGCGGCGACGCGTCGGGTCCCGTATTTCTCTATGGGCAGGGCTCCGGCATGATGCCGACGGCAAGCGCAGTCGTCGCCGACCTGATCGACATCGCACGGGACATCCTGAAGGGGGTGTCGCGCCGCATTCCGTCGCGCTCGCTATCGGAAGACAGGATCGAAGACATCGCACTGATGCCGATGGATGATATCGTGACGAACTACTACTTCCGTTTCTCCGCTCTCGACCGGCCCGGCGTGCTCTCGAAAATCTCCGGGATTCTCGGGAAGTACAACATCTCGATTGCCGCCGTCATCCAGAAGGGCAGGGCACAGGACAAGGCGGGCGCCGTCCCCGTTGTCATGACGACCCATGAGTCACGCGAGAAGGACGTGCGGTCGGCCCTGAAGGAGATCGACCGGCTCGCTATCCTGAAAGGAAAAACGGTGCGCATCCGCATCGAGGACGACAGGTTGAAATGAAATACGCAGTGCTTCTGGGCGACGGCATGGCGGACTGGGCCGTCGAGAGCCTGGGCGGGAAGACGCCGCTGGAATACGCGAAAATCCCCAACATGGACCGGATCGCCCGGGAAGGGACCCTCGGCCTCATCGACACGGTGCCGAAAGGGTTGAAACCGGGCAGCGACGTGGCCATCCTTTCTGTGCTCGGCTACGACCCGGAGACTTGCTACACGGGGCGCGGGCCTTTGGAGGCCGCCAGCATGGGCGTCCATCTCGATCCGGGGGATCTGGCTTTCCGGTGCAACCTCGTCACCCTGACGGACGGGCCGGACCCGATCATGGCGGACTTTACGGCCGGGCATATCAGTACGGACGAGGCGCGTCAGATCATTCTCGGGCTCGATCAGTCGATCGGCTCGGGGCGCCTGAAGTTCTATCCCGGTGTGGGCTACAGGCACTTGCTCGTCTGGAAAGGAGGCGGGCCGGTGGTGGAGACCACCCCGCCCCATGATATCACAGGGCTGGCGACGGCTCCGTACCTGCCGAAAGGCAAAGGCGCCGATGAGGTGATCGAGCTGATGCTGAAGTCCCGGGAGGCTCTGAAAAGAGATCCCGTGAACCGTGCAAGGGTCGAGAGAGGAAAGAAGGAGGCCACTTCCATCTGGCTGTGGGGCCAGGGCGGCAAGCCCGTCATGGAGCCCCTCACAAAGAAATTCGGTCTACGCGGGGGCATGATCTCCGCCGTGGATCTCCTCAACGGACTCGGCGTCTATGCGGGGCTCGAGGTCCTGAAGGTGGATGGGGCCACGGGGTACATCGACACGAATTATGTCGGGAAGGGTGAGAAGGCCCTCGAGGCTCTCGAGCAGAACGACTTCGTCTTCGTCCATGTGGAAGCCCCCGACGAGATGGGCCACGAGGGGAACACGGAAGGCAAGGTGAAGGCCCTCGAGGATTTCGACGAGAAGGTCGTGGGGACCGTCCTGAGGGGAATCGCACGTTTCGGCGATTACCGGGTGCTCGTGCTGAGCGACCATCCGACGCCCGTGGCAAAAAAGACGCACGTCTCGGAACCGAGCCCCTTTGCCGTTCTGTCGTCCGTCCCGGCGGACAATCTGCAAAATGCCAACGGGTACAGCGAGACGGCGGCGCGCGAAAGCGGCATCGTCGTATCCCCCGGCTGGCAACTGATGGAAGGCTTCATCGGCAACTGGAGGAGCTTCCTTGAAGACAGGCGTCGTTAAGATCCGGGTCA
>ENA-ORXD01001830-ORXD01001830.1-sediment-metagenome-genome-assembly--contig:-NODE-1830-length-15868-cov-4.030714_pt1 | contig 15868 bp, 15 predicted proteins | sample MGYA00237862_ERZ511471 | MGnify/ENA metagenome assembly ERZ511471 | reverse complement strand
TTGTGAATTATATTCCTTTTCCACAGCCGCGTTCCGTGGAAAAGAGGCGCTTACAATGTAAAAAACCCCTCTCCGGAACGGAAAGGGGTAGAGGTGGAAATTTTCCCTGGCATAACCAGACGGATGCCGGGCCTTTACCAAACTACCCATGATGTTCATGATGACAGCCCAGCACTTCACACACTGCCGCCCGGTAGCGTTCATCCACCTGGATATCCGCGGTCGTCTGCATGCCTGCCATATCGCGCGTATCAAGGTGCCGCAGCGCCCCGGAAAGCCAATCCGCGGCCATCTCCAGGGGTACTTTGCCGGTATCAATGATCAAATCGAAGTAACGCGGCGCGATCCACTGCTCACCATAGAACGATTCCACAAAATCCGCCCGGACGCGGTCCCGCTTGCGGACAAACTCTTCAGCCTCGAAAGGGTCATTGATATTATGGTGGCCCATCATCCGCTTTACCCTGAGAGAGAAAGGTGCCTGGAAGCGCACGTTGAGCACATCGGCATAGTCCTGCAGGACCACAAACCCACACCGCCCCGTAATGACTGTGTTGCCGTGCCGCGCCAGGGCCAGCATGACCTGGTTGAGGGTATTGACCATCTCTTCACGGCGGCCCATGCGGCGCACATCAAACTGGTTCCAAAAACTGAGGGTTGAATCATACTCACGGTCGAATTCCGCCAGGCCCACCAGGCTCATCACTTGCCCGATATCTTCTTTATCCAGGAAATGATACCCCAGGGTCCTGGCAACCTGTTTGCCGACAATGCTGCCTTCGCTGCCTGACTCTCTTGATATGGTAAGAACAGCCATCCTATCCTCCTGATCCCAATAGATTGAAACTACACAACTGTTGTCGTCTGAAGAGTCCCGTGCCCGCTCTCCGGAAGCGACCCGTCTTCAGGAAACACATCTTATAGGCCTTACTTAAACTATACCGACCTTTGCGGTTCATGGCAAGTCGGTTGGTGTACAGATATTCCACCCAGTGTTTTCCAACAAACCCTTGCGCCCTGCGCACAAACTACGCGACCAGCAATGACACGAGTTCAGTGAGTTCCTGCTGCCCAAAACGAACAAAGCCTGTGCATCTTTGTAGCCCCGCGCGTGCGCGTTAAATCCAGCGGAGTTACAAAAAATGGCGGGCGCCAGACCCGTCATTTTTGATCATTCCCTGCACGTTCAACTCACTCGCCCAGCTTTTCGGCCAGTGAAGCGGCCCAGACGCGGATCGCTTCCCAGTTGCGGTAATCCCCCTCCGCCAGGATGCCATCCTTATCCCGCTTTGCCATAAAACGCAGCATCGGCGAAAGCTTGCTGTGATCCACTGCCCCACCGAACACCTCTTTATCAAAGGCTTCGTGGATATCCTCCAAAGGTTTCAGGAAACCGTAGGCTTTCTCGCGATTTTCCGGAGTATCTTCTTTCATCGCGAGTCCCAGGGTAAAGTACGCCGTAGGGACCTTCTCAAGATCCTCACAATATTTATTGGTAAATTTGACCGCTTCCGGCAGCAGTTTCCCCATCCGCACCGCCGTGCCGATCACCACCGCGTCATACCCTTTTGTGTCCCTGACTTCCTTGCAGGACCGCACATCCACCAGCGCGCCGGACTCGCGCAGAACCCGCCCCACTTCTTCTGCCACTTCTGCTGTTGAACCAGCCCGGCTGGCATACGCCACCAGGATCTTTTTACTCATATCGCACTCCTTTCCTAATATCCTTATTGTACAGGCAAAAACACCCGTCTGCACAACCCACGTAGAACGATACGCCAGCCCGGATCAACCTCCCGGCCGCCCATTCATCCTTAAACACCTATGCGAAACAGGAATCCTACTCCTGTTCAAAAGGAATCAACGGCACCGCCAGGGTGTACCCGATCAACAGCAGCGAGCCGTACACCTGGTTGTACCAATTCAGCGTGGCAAACGGCCCACCCAGCGCGAACACCCACACCGCGAACGCGGCTGTTGAGACAACAATCTGCCAGATGGCGGCCGGTTTACCCTTCTTTTTGGTTTGCTGGTTGGTCCAGAAAGCAGTGAACACCAGCCCTGCCGCGGCCACGATCCACAGCAGCGTGGCCTGCGAAACACCCTGCGCCGCGGAGATGAGACCGACCGCCGTGGTATAGGCTGCCACCACATCTCCGGGGATAAACCCGACCACTTTATCGGCATAACTGGATATTTCGACTTCGCCGTCCCCACCCGCCTGCGGCGCTCTGGTAATGATTCTCCGGCTCATAATTTTCTCCTTTCTGGAATAATCAGTTTGAACAAAACGTAAATTTTCCTGGCGCGCGCACTTTTCATGGCTGGCGGTCACTTCCCGTTCAGTTTATCGCGGATCTGTTCGTAAATCGCGGAAAACAGGATGCCCTCCCCTTTGGTGATCGCCCCGGAGATGCCGGCATGGTGCACCGCTACCAGTTCCCAATCTTCATTGAAACACGGCGCACCGCTGGAGCCGCCGGCCACGCTGGCGACATACTGGATCTTGCCGCTTGCCGGCAGCACCCGGGTGACCCCGTTACGACTGAGAGCCACCTTCATTTCCCCGCAGCCCGGATGCTGCAGGATGTTGAGCGCGGAACGCTTTTCCGGCAGGTTGAGCTGGAATGGAAGCGGGGTTACGCCTTCCAGCTCGCCAACCGAATCGTCCGCGCGCAGCAGGGCGTAATCCAGCCCATCCCAAGGAGAGACTGCCAGCACCGGGCCAGTCTCCGCCAGGGGAATCACTTGCCCATCGGCGGCATCCTCCAGGTCGGATTTGTAATTTCCAAAGCGCAGCAGCATGTGCTCCGCGTTCTCCTCCGGGTCTTCATCCGGTGTGCGCTGCAGGACATGATGGTTGGTCAGCACCAACCCCGGCGCGACCAGGAAACCCGTGCCGCAGCGCCGCAAAGGCGGGATCTCCACCTGGCACACAGCGTATGCCCGTTCAGTAGCCTTGCGCAGGAAATCCACGGTAAAGACCACATCCCGCTGGATGAAAGCCTGCAGCGCCAGCGCGTCGGTGGGTCCGTCCCATTCAAATGCCGGGACAGCCGGCGCGTCCATCACCCGCACCTCGGGAGCCGCCGCGATGGGAATCTGGTAGCGCATGCGGTGCTGCTCTGCCAATGCCGGGTCATTGATCAGCCCGTAGGCTTCCACCACCACCGCGGTAAACCGCAGGTCTTCCAGATCCAGGTACTGCCCTAATTCGAGCAGTAAACTGGCGAGGGTCTTGACCTGCGGGTCGCCGGGGATGCGCCCTCTGCTGGCGGCAAAAGCCACCAGTCTCTGGGCATCGTACCGGGAATTACCGCTCAGACCTTCCTTACATTGGATCTTCCACTCTCGCGGCCACGAAGTGCCATCGATCAACATCTCAAAAAACATGCGCGGACTGCCGCCAGCCGTGGCCGCCGCCGTGCGGAGGATTTCCACCAGCTTTCTCTGATCACTGTCGTGCAGCTCAACTTTCGGAGGCATTGTGGTTCGCCTTTCTCCGGTGTTGCCCGGCGCGGGGGAGCGCGATTAAACCAGGTGATAGGTTTGAATCAATTCATCCACCTGTTTGGTGTCATCATCATCAAGCCCCATCTCCCGGAAGCTTTCCAACAGGTCCCCCAGCCAGGTCTTCGTCGAGGATTCCAGGCGTCCCTTGCTGAGGGCAAAACTGACAATCCGGTTGCTCTCCAATTGAGAATCGCCGGAAAAGTGCTCCACATAGCTCTGCTTAATCCGCGGCGGCCAGTGGGTGCTGTTGATCAGATTGACGAAGAAAGTCCGGTTTTCCAGCAGGCTGTGGACGGCATTGCTCTCGATCATCTCCTTGATACATTCCACCCTGTCCTGATCCCCTCGCAGGTTGTCTAGCGTCAGCATGCCCGAATTGTCGGCCTTCGCCGGGGTGAAACGGTTCAAACGCAGCCAATATCTCAGATCTGTTTTAGCCTGATCTTTGTTGATCGTCATCAAATGCACGATATGGCGATTGCAAAAGACGCGTACAATACCAATCCCATTATTCTCCTCTTCCCAGACCGCGAACAGGGATTCAAACACCGGGTCATAGGCCTCAACATCAGCAAAAATGAACAACCCCACCGCCCCATCCCGCCGGATGCAATCCTGCATGTAGCCCAACTGAACCACAGTTTCGCGCCTTATCATCCGGGTTTTCTTGACATGCAGCAAAAGCAAATAGCCCTTCTCCAGCGGAACCTTGTAAACATCATATTTCCCGCCAAAGTTAGGCACCACATCCTTGCGCAGCTCGTAGTTCAGATCTTCCAGCACCGGTCTGAGGCAGTTCACCAGGCTGTCATCGAGCAGGTAATCATCCTGGTCGATACCCTCTTCCTCTTTTTGCGGAGTGACCAGCCTGCGCAGATTCGCGCCCGCCTGGCGGGCCAGGTTGGGGAACTCCTCCTCGCGGATATCCACCTGTGGTAATTTATCGACAATGCCCATATCAAACCTCGATTCGGTTCAGCGAAGCAGTTGGCGGGGTTGGGGTCTGCTCCAACCCAAGCCGGTTCAGGAAGTCCGGCGCGGCTTCAGGGTTCACCGCGCTCTCTTCTATTATTCGCAGGATATCGACCTCAGAAGTTGTGGAGATAAGAATCTCTTCTTCCTCTGAAAACGCGATCAAAGAGGGGTCCGGACTGGTGTCAACCAGCACGATCCACAGCCGCATGCTTTCCGGAGGATACCCGCGCTCAAACCGCAGCATAATGGCGGCCTGCCGAAGCTGCGAAGCGACCTTCCAATCCTGCGGAGTTTCGCCACTTCCGGGCGGATGGATCACCCGGACAGCCAGGTTAAGTTCTCCCTTCTGCGCCAGCAGATCAACATTGCTCAGAAAAGGCTCCATGGAATCACTGGTCAGGCCTGGATACATCTGCACCCGGTAGCCCGAGAACTCCAGCAGGATGGCGACCTTATCCACCAGAGAAGACACCGCGGCCGGCTTCGTCTCTGACGGCAGCGTTTCCGTATAAACAAACACGGTGCTGAAAAAGATAATGATGTCCAGCAGGATATAAAACAGAACATGCGTAATCCTATTAAAAAAGAACAGGGCTGCCACGCCAACCAGCAGGATAGCAACCACAATGAAGCCGGTAATTAAATCTTTCCTGCGCCGAGAAAGCTCCACCAGGTTGGAGCGCGGCCCAAATTCGACCGGGTACAGCAGGTCTATGTACTCCTGCACGGCCACGACCACATAGATCACCCCGCCAATCGCGGCCAGCACCAGCGTTGGGTAGTGGGCGATCAACTCCGCGTCCAGATTCCAACCCAGCCCCACCTTATCCGCCAGCCAGTTCACCCCCAAAATCAGCCCGCGCAGCGCCCAATATACCGCGATCCACCCACTGGCGACCATGGAGAAGGGAAAAACACTCCCAATCAGCGCCAGAAGGTGCTCCATGAAGCCGGGCTCAGCCGTGGTATCACGCCGCTCGGCCATGCCATACACCAGTCCCAGCACCAGCGCCCCGGCGGCAAAGTACGCCAGCAGCGCAGGCCGTTCAATGGTTAAAATCGCCGGGAACAAGCCAAGCACGGCTGCCACCATCACCATCACGGCAATCAGGAGGAGATTGATTCGTCTGCCTGGTAAGGCGGGTTGTGGAAAATTGTCTGTCATGAGTCACCACCCGGATGAGGGCGCGCGGCAGACAGCGTGAAAGACGTGCGCCATTAAACCAAAAAACCAACGCCTGACAGGACGGTCAGGTGCACTGAGGTGATGCGCTGCGATGTCAAACAATCATGAAAAAACGGTGCGGCCGCGTTGCGCGGAGATATGTTAAATAGTACAGAAAATCAACCCCCAATACAAGGGGCGCTGGTGGGAAGATTGCCCTGCTGCACCCTCGCGGACCACCCACAGAGACACCGCGGCAGGCCTCGCAACGGTTCGTGACAACTTCACGCAAAGACGCAACACTTGCAAGCAGGTGAGTACGCCAAGAAAATCTTTTATGTTTTAAAACAACCGCACTTCCGACGACCGCCCCACCATGTCATCGACGACCGAAGGGAGGACATCGTGCCCGAAGGGTAGAAATCTTTACTTAACTTCCCGGCAGCAATACCCTGGTTAGGCTGATCCGCCGCTCCTCCACGCCACTACAAGAACCGGAAAACAGGGCCGGTAAAGCAGCCCCGCATTGCAGTGATGCACTGTAATTCAAAAAAAATTTGTCAGAAAACAGTACAGCCGCGTTGCGCTGAGAAATTTTAAACCATACACAAAATTACCCCCATTTTCATAGGCGCGCCGCAAGCGGCGCGCCCTGTTTGCTTTTTATCTTTATTGATCCTTACGCGCTGCCATATTTCTTTTCGATGGGCACATATTCCACATCAGCATGGAGATAGGCCGGGCCAAAAACCTCCAGACCGCGGGGGGTGCGCCATTCGGCAGGCGCGGGCAGCCCGATCACGGAGACCTTCATCCCTTCATTGAAATAGGGGTTTAAATTGGGTTCGCAGCTGTCTTCGTTGAAGACAATGATCAGGTCCGGGATGGTGACATCCACTTCCCCATCCCGCCAGGAGATCATGTGCTCGTTTTTGAAATAGATCTTGTATTCACTGCCGGCGTAAGAGCCTTCCCCGCTGATGACCACTTCCCCGATGGTGAACCCGTCCACCGTGTCATAATGGTGGCTGGAAACGCGCCCCTGAAAGAGCACAAAACCCCCGCCCACCTCGGCAATCCGCGCCGCGACCGCGCCGCCGGCCTGTTTGGTTTCCCGGAAGGTTTTGCCGATTTTCCAGGCGCGAGAGATCGCGCCCTTGATGATGGAATCGCGCAGTGTTTTTGCCTGGGCGGGGTGATCTACCACCCCGATCCGGTTCTTACTGGCCACCGCCATGGCCCGCACCAGGGCCTCGGCGCGCAGGTCGTTGACCACACGCGGCAGGATGGCCACATCGCCAAACTGGTTGGCGCAGGCCAGGGGGTAAATCGGGAGGTCATGGAGGAAAAAGGTGGAATGCTGCAGCTCCGGCACCGAACGTCCGGCCGGGTCGGCATCCAGAATATATTTGCCCAACCAGGCCCCCACATACAGGGCAATGGCGGTGTTCCCGCCGCCCAGTTCGGTGGAAGTAACCCCATAAAACTCCTGGCCAAAGTATTCTTCCAGCGCCTTATAAGCCAGATAGGAATCCGGATCCTTCATCACCGGCAAATCCGCATACTGGGCATCCAGTTCCGGTGTAGATGGAGAAACACTGCCGCACATATACGGTGTGGCAATCCAGGCGTCATCGGGAACTTCCGAAAAGTCAACCAGGCAGAAGGTCTTGCCGGCTGCCAGGGCTTCATCAATCAGTTTCAAGCCCGCTTCCAGGGAACCGCCGCCGCCTGTGCCCAATATGGTGCACCCGTAAAGAATATCGTATAGATCTTGTTTTTGCAGGGTAATCATCTTGCCTTCTATCCTTTTTGATTTAAATCCGTTTAACCCTTATCCGTCAGGCGGTCTGCCAGCGGCTTCAGCTCGGGATGGACGACCACCCCTTTATCCAGCACTTGCACATCATCCAGCCACACCGAAGAATCCAGGCACAACCCATCACAATGGGATTTTGCCTGGATGCCGTCCGGCGGCGCGTCCACCGGGCTGAGGTACCCCAGGCCCCACTCGGTGCAGCCCCAGATGCGCTCGTCCTCCAGCACGTTCCCGCTCAGCTTCGCGCCGGGGTTGAAGCCGTAGCATCCGTGCGCCAGGCGGAACATATTCGGGTCATCAAAGCTTTCCAGCCAGGCCCGCAGTTCGTCGGCCTGCCTGCCGCCGTGGATGCGGGTTACCCGTCCCTTGCTGATATCCAGGTGGATGGGTTCTTTTACAAAGCCAACCGGCGGGGCGATGGTGCCGTCAAACACCAGCGTGCCGTTGATCGAATCAAAATCCGGAATAAAGCTGATCTGCCCGCCCATGAAATGCATGCCCGGCGTGTCGCACAGGCCATCATCGCAGGAAACGGTCCGCTCTGCCATCAGATTACAGGTGAGGTCATTGCCCGCCGGGGTGGTGATCCGCATTTGTTTCGCTTTTTGAGTCATATCGGTGACTTTGTGCATAAATTCAGAGAGCAGCGCCGCGTCAATCCGGCCGATCAAGCGCACCATCATATCCACCGTCATGCACACCAGGCACATATAGCGCAGCTTTTTGTTGTGCGCCATCGCGCGTTCAAATGGGGTCGAGTAGAGCAGCCACTGTTCATTGAATTCCACCCAGGCGTCTGCCGCGCTCAGGGCCGCGGTCAGCGCTTCCACCGGCAGCATCGGGTCGGCGGCTTTGCCGACCCCCAGCGGGGCAGCCAGGGTAATCACCATCGGTTTGGCGCCCAGGGTATGGGCGGCGGCGGCAGTGGCATTGACCACCCGCATATCGCTCTGGGTATCCGCGGTGATCACGAAGGTCTCACCGGGTTTCAGGCGGAACATATCCTTCACCAGGATATAAGCCGCTTTGTTCAACTCAAATTCATAATAATTACTCAACTTGTTCTCCTTCTACCGCGGTCTCTTCTTTCATCTCCAGCAGATGGCAGGCGGCGATATGCCGCTCGCCAACTTTAATCATTGGGGGCTCCACCATGCTGCAGATTGGCATCACCTTTGGGCAGCGGGTGCTGAACCGGCAGCCGGGCGGCGGGTTGATCGCGCTGGGAACCTGCCCTTCCAGGGTCTGAAGTTCATCCAGGCTGTTCATCGAGAGCGACGGGATGGCATGAAACAGAGCCTGGGTGTAAGGATGCGCCGGGGCATTGAACACCACCTCCGCCGGGCCTTGCTCAACCACTTTTCCCAGATACATGACAATAATGCGGTCAGACATGTAATGGACAACGCTCAGGTCATGCGAAATCAGAATATAGGTCAGCCCCAGCTTCTGTTTCAACTGCATCAGCAGGTCGAGAATCTGAGCTTGAGACAGGATGTCAATGGAGGAGGTCGGCTCATCCAGGACAACCAGTTTGGGCTCCAGCGAAAGCGCGCGGGCAATCGCGATGCGCTGGCGCTGGCCGCCGGAGAATTCATGCGGGTATTTATACACGCTGTCTTTCGGCAGCCCCACTGTATCCAGCAGTTCCTCGACCCGTTCGATCAATGCCAGCAGCGGCAGGTTGTGATGCACTTTCAAGGGCTCGCCCACCACATCTCTCACCAGCATCCGCGGGTTCAAAGACCAGAAAGGGTCCTGGAAGACGATCTGGATATGCTCCCGGACGGTCTTGCGGAGTTCCTTTTGTGAAAGGCTGGTAATGTCAACCCCATCGAAGAAGATACTGCCTTCTGTGGGGTCTTCCAGCCGGAGCAGCACATTGACCAGGGTGGTTTTACCGCACCCCGACTCCCCGACCAGCCCGATGATCTCTCCGGGCTGGATTTCCAGATCCACCCCATCCACCGCCTTCACCCAGGTTTTTTCTTTCTGGAAGAACGCGTCGGAACGGACAGAGAAGTACTTCTTCAGTCCCTCGATCTTTACCAGAGGTTCGCTCATAGGTTACTCCGATCCGCCAGGAAGCAGGCGACTTGATGTTCCCCATGCACCGCTTCCAGCATGGGAACCTGTTGGGTGCATTGATCTTCTGCCAGGACGCAGCGCGCGTAATACGGGCATCCATGCTCTGCTTCCGGTTTGATGGCAACACTGGCAAATTTTAATTTTTCTGATTTATCGCGCGGGATGGCTGAGATCAAGGTCTGGGTGTAGGGGTGCTTCGCGTTGTGGATCACCTCAACACTGGTCCCCTTTTCAACCATCTTCCCTTTATAGAGCACCCCAACGTTCCTGCACACCACATTGACCAGCCCCATATTATTGGCAATAAAAAGCACGCTGATGTTAAACTCTTTTTGCAGGTCGCCAATCAGCTTGAGAATGCCGGCCTGAATGGTTACATCGAGGTTGCGGGTGGGTTCATCGGCGATCAAAAATTCGGCGCCGCAAGACAGCGCGATGGCAATGATTACCCGCTGGCGCTGCCCCCCGCTCAGCTCATGCGGATACTTTTTGATCATGTTCTGCGCGTCAGACAGCCTGACCACATCCAGCATTTCCAGCACCCGTTTTTCACAGGCTTCACCCTTCAACCCCTGCTGCTTCTCGATCACCCGTGTAATCTGGTGGCCCACGGTAAACACCGGGTTCAAGGTGGACATGGGATCCTGGAAAATCATGCTGATCCGGCTGCCACGATAGTGATTGGCCATCTCGCGTTCTGATTTTTTGGTTAAATCCTCGCCATCGAACCAGATCTCCCCGCTGTGGATGATCCCCGCGGGTTTGGGCAGCAGGCCAAGAATGGTCAGGGCCAGCACGGTCTTTCCGGCCCCGCTTTCACCAACCAGGCCAAAAGTCTCACCGCGGTCAATCGCTAATTCTTCAATATTCAAAACCGGACGGATGCCTTCAAAGGTGTTGAAACCAACAGACAGGTTTTTTATTTCAAAATATTTCCGCACGGCAGTCTCCTTAGAATTTGCGTGTTCTCGGGTCCAAAACTTCGCGGATCCCGTCGCCGATCAGGTTGAACACCAGAACGGTAATAAAAATTGCCAATCCGGGGAATGTGCTGTACCACCAGGCATTCAGGAAATAGGTCCGGCTGGTGGAGATCAACAGACCCCATTCAGGGGTTGGAGGCTGCGCGCCCAGGCCCAAAAAACTCAGGGAAGCGATTGTGAGGATGACACCGCCGATATCCATGGACGCCTGCACGATTACAGGAGCGAAGGCATTTGGCAGAATATGATTAAAAATGATGCGGTGCACCGGTGTCCCAATCGAGCGCGCGGCCCGCACGAACTGGCGTTCGCGGATCGAAACTGCCTGCCCGCGGATAATTCGGGTGTACCAGGGCCACCATGAGATGACGATGGAGAGCATCGCGTTTTCAAGGTTGGGGCCAAGGAACGCGGCAATCGCGATCGCCAGCAGCAGGGGTGGAAAGGACAGGAACACATCGGTGATGCGCATGATGATCTCATCCGCCACACCGCCCAGCCCTCCCGCGATCGCGCCAAGCGGGACACCCACCAGCATAGCCAGGCCCACCGCGATCAGGGCGGTTTGCAGCGAAATCCTGGTACCGTAAATCACCCGGGAGAACAAATCGCGTCCCAGTTCATCGGTGCCAAACAAATACTTTGTCGATGGCGCCTGCAGTTTATCATCCGGATTGGTGGCGCTTATGGCGTGGGAGGGGTATGGGGCAATGACCGGCGCGAAGATGGCGACCAACACCAACGCGATAATGATCATCAGTGAGAATCGCTGCAAGCGGTTGCGGTTCAGCAGGTAAAACGACATCCGCAGTTCCCGGATGCTGGGCTGGAGCGTTTTAATAAAATCGAAAAACCATCTCATCTTTTTTCTCCTCTATGCTCTGACCCTTGGATCCAGCGCGATGATGATGTCCGCAACCAGGTTGAGTAAAACATACGAAAAGGCCGAGAAAATGGTCACACCCATAATGGCCGGGTAATCCAGACCGATCACCGCCGTGGCGATATAACTGCCGATTCCAGGCCATGAGAAAATCGCCTCCGTGAGAAAGGTGTTGACCAGGGTGTAACCAATCGAAAGGGCGACCACCGTTGAGGTGGAGCCAATCGAGTTTTTCAAAGCGTAAGACCACAAAACAACCCGCTCATTCAACCCATAGGAGCGGGCGGCGGTAATATAGTCTTCGCTCAAAATCTCCAGCAGCGCCGAGCGGGTCATCCGGGCTACCAAACCGACCGGGAACAGACCGATCGTGATCCCCGGGAGGACAATGTGCCACAACGCGTCAAAGAAGATCTTGAAATTCCCGGTGATCAGGGAATCAAACATCAAAAAACCGGTAATGTTGGGAATATCCATAGAGATCTTGATCTGGGTACTCAGCTGGCCCCCCAGCGGAAAGATGCCCAAAATGCGAAAAAAGATCAACTGCAGGATCAAACCCACCCAGAAGGTTGGCAGCGAGACCACCCCCACCGAGAACAGGCGGCTGATGTGGTCCACCATCTGGTTCTTGCGTTTGGCGGAGATGACTCCCAGCGGGATTCCAATAAAAACTGCCGCAATGGTTGAGATAAAGACCAGCTCAATTGTGGCAGGTAAATTCTCTTGAAGGTCTTGCATGATCGGGCGGCGCGTGCGCAGGGAATATCCCAGGTCGCCCTGCAGCAGGTCACCCAGGTATTTCTGAAACTGGATGTACAAAGGTTGATCCAGGCCCAGCTCGATAGTGGCCTGAGCGATTTGCTCCGGGGTGGCCCGCGGCCCCACCCATTTGGCTGCCGGGTCCGAGGGCACCACTCGGGTCAGGAAAAATGTGATCAGGGTGACACCCAGCATTACAAAAATCCCTAACAACAAACGCCTGAGAATGAACTTTTTCATTCTGGCTCCTTAAAACCGGGGATTGCTGTCCGTAAATCCGGTCAGGTGATTGGTTTCTGAAATTCGGGAAGTACACCGCGGGCGCGGCATACTTCCCGAAGTCTTTGGTACTGTTTTATCCCGCCAGATTACTCGAGATACATATTATGGAAGAACATGGTGGTCGGGTAAGCAGGGTTATAGGTAAAACCTTTCAGGTTGCTGACGGTGATCCACAGATCCTGCTGGTCATAAATAAACAGGCTGGCGGCATCTTCCAGAAGCATCTTTTGGGCATCTACAAACATCGATTCAGCTTTGGTGAAGTCGGTAGAGGTCAGCTCGTTGGCTTCATCAATCATGGCATCAAATTCAGGAACGTAGTAATAAGAAAGATTGAAAAGGACCTCTTCCTCACTGTGGAATGTGCTGTAGAGGAAAGAATACGGGCTGGGCAGGTCAGGCCACCAGTACATCATGAAGATATCCTGCCGCGATTCAAGGTCAGAGGCTTTGGCCAGCTCCCATTGGCTATCCCACGGCATGCTGCGGATCTCAAGTTCAATATTGAGCTTGGCCAGCTCCGATTTGTAAAGCTCGGCCGAATTCTTTTCCGCTTCATCGCCCGCCAGGTAGGTCAACAGCAGTTTAAAACCGCCATCGGCGTAACCCGCTTCAGCAAGCAGTTCTTTGGCTTTTTCAAGATCGTAATTATATTGAGGCAATGACTCATCCCATCCCCACAGCCCGTAGGGGACCGCGCCGTATGCCTGGCGCGCGTAGCCGCCCATAGCCGATTTGATGACCTCGTCATAGGGGAAAGCGTAAGCCAGCGCCTGGCGCACTTTAACGTCGTCGAGGGGTGGTTTTTGGGTGTTGAACATGCCGAGCAGGTTCTGGAAAGAAGGCTCGACATTCACAATCACTTTATCGTTCTCTTTCAGGGCATTGACATCGGAGTAGGGCAGGTAAGTGGTGATGGTGGCTTCGCCGGTCTCGATCATCTGGCGGCGGGTGGCCGGTTCGGTTACTTTCTTGAAAACGACGGTGGAGAAATGCTTCTCGCCCCAGCCGCCCCAATAGTCATCAAACTTTTCAAGGATGATTTCGTCACCCCAACTGGCGCTCTTGATAGCGTAAGGGCCTGTGCCGCACCCGGCAGTATCATCCATCCACTCGTTATTCTCGTCCACACACTTGCTGGAATAAACAAAAGCCGCGTACCCGGTCGTGGCGATCAGGTTCAACGGGGCGGGGTAGCTGAGGCTGAATTCCACCGTCAGGGGGTCCACCACAGTAATGTTCTCCACCGGGAACCAGATGTAGGAAGCGCCGGCTCCCAGAGCCATGGTGCGGTCAATGGAATACTTCACATCCTCTGCCGTCACCGCATCGCCATTCTGGAATTTGACCCCTTCGCGAAGCTTGAAGGTCCAGGTCAGGCTGTCATCGGAAACCGTGTACGATTCGGCCAGCCAGGGAATGGTCTCTTCGGCAACGGGATCATAACGCAGAAGCTGCTCGTAGATATTATTGTGAATTAAAATACCGTTCGAAAACTCGATGGCCGGGTCCCAGTTGGTGAGCGGTTCACTGTGCAGGGCGTAAACAGCGAACTGTTCTTCAGCTTCTGTCTGGGCTGGGGCTGCTCCACCGCAGGCAGCCAGCAAAACGCTGAGGGCAAGCAGGATTAAAGCAACAGATTTCATCTTCTTCATTTGGTTCCTCCGGAATAGATTGAAAAAACTTATATAACGCCAATTCATACGATAAACCAGGACATTTCCCCACAGCATATTGCGAGATCATCTTTCGAGTTCTTTCCCAACGCTAAAGCCCGGTATGCGATAACAGGGTATTCAGGATTTCGTCTTTACTTGAGCCCGATGAACTCCTTTCTTAGTTTATAATTATTCTTGTTGGCCAGGGAACAATGGAACTATTAAAATAATTAACCCATTAAAACAAATCTGAAGCAAAATGTCAACGTACAAAACCGGATGAGAATCCTCACCAAACCCGGATTTGCGGCGCATTTTCAAAACATAAAATAGGCTGTGATATTTCCTGGTTATTTATATCATGGTATTGGTGATCAAGGCTTTCAGATCATGCAAACAACCCGATTTGGTGCGCTGCGGGGATCTGATATTTGCTCAAATATGCTGGACTGCGAACAGGCTTATCTTGTTGGGTTTCGTTATGACCCTTACCAGGTTTGAACCAGCGATATGCCGCTTAACCCAATCTATGAAATAGAATGATTTAGCGACAGAGCCACGAAAAACATCATTTTCACAAATTGCGCTTGCCAGAAACACTGGCCGCAAATCAAACCCGACCATCAATAAGGAGAAAAAGGTATGCAAACACTTGAGGCCATTCATACCCGCCGCAGCATCCGGGCATTTACCGGCGACCCCGTTTCGGATGAAGACCTGCAAACCATCATAGAGGCCGGCGCCGCTGCCCCAAGCGGCGGCAACGCCCAGATGTGGGTTTTCGTATCCCTCCGCGACAAGAAGCGCATTGGCGCGCTGCGCGCGCTCGCTCCGGGGATCATTGGAGTTCCGCCGGCCGTTGTGGTGTTGTGCCTGGACAATCGCAAGCAGACAGCCAACCCGGAAGGCAAACTGTCCATGATGCCACATTATGATATTGGCACTGCCCTCCAGAATATCCTTCTGGCGGCGCATGAAATTGGCCTGGGTGGGTGCGCGATCGGCTCATTTCACCCCAAAGCATTGGCCTCCTTTTTAAAACTGCCTGAAAACGTAGAGCCCTGCCTGCTGGTAACCCTTGGCAAACCCAAAGTCACGCCTTCCCGCCCGCGCAAACGCCCCATCGAAGAGATCCATTTCCACGAAAAGTATGAGGGATAATCATGAACAACGAAGAAATGCAAAACGAGTTATTCAATCTCATTACCTACATGATCACCAGCGCCAGAGGGCTGTCTGACGAACCCGCGGACTACGGCACTTTCCGTTTGCTGGATTCGGCCGGGCGTCTGCTGGCTATCATGGAATCCAATCAACTGCTGGATCCTTTCCTCGCCAGTTTGAAGCAGACTGTGGATGAGGAACGCGAGGGAAATATGGACAGCGAACGGCAGCAGGAGCGCCTGGATCAGCTGATCTTGAAACTGGCCGAAGAATTGCAGAACCGGTTGGATTAACACATCAAAAAGGAGTTGTCATGTCTGGAAGAACACTGAAAACCGAACAGGATTGCAGGGATTTTATTACCGGGTTGAAACTGATGGGAACCGGCGGGGGAGGCTCGCCCAAATCGGGTATGGAAATGCTTTCCGCCGCGCTGGAAGAAGGCCTTACCCTTTCCTGGGTGGATGCCGCCGACCTGCCCGAGACCGCCTTCAGCTGCACCACCTTTGGCTCCGGCTCCGTCTCCGAAGACAACCCGGACTCCCTGGATGCCATTGACCGGCTGGGAGAGAAGCT
>ENA-ORXD01001829-ORXD01001829.1-sediment-metagenome-genome-assembly--contig:-NODE-1829-length-15874-cov-10.554852_pt1 | contig 15874 bp, 12 predicted proteins | sample MGYA00237862_ERZ511471 | MGnify/ENA metagenome assembly ERZ511471 | reverse complement strand
AGCAGGGCGGAAGAGTTGCCGCGTATTTCCTTGATAAGTTTCTTCAACTGGCAAATTTATACGATGATCGAAAAATCCAACAGTCAGGGCCCGAGGCTGATAAAAAAATTGCTGGTTCCCAATCTACCTGAATGAGGGGGGAAAAGGCGAAAGAATCCGACAAAGCAGCATTCTGCGTGGCCGGAAAAATATCGCCCGGAAAAATGTGCCGCTAATGTATTCCATTGCCGCCCGGCATGCAAGAGCTATCCCGGAGCCTGTTTCCTGCTGGTGAAATACAGTTTTGACCAAGGTCTAGACAGGAGCCTGCCTCTCCATCAGTCACCCTGCACGGAAACCGGTTATTCCATGTAACCCATCACGTCGATGACGACATGGGAATCCATGCTGCTGTACACAGTAATATCGGACAGACAGGCCGGTTGACAGATGGGGCTGACGGTGGCGTTGGCAATCGTTACGCCGGAAGGGACGTTGAGGATGCTGGCCGTGGGAAGGGGTGCGTCATAGGGATCATAGGGATATACCCGGAAATGGCCGGTGGAGTCAGCGGCGGTGGAAGTCAGGTTGAGGACAACCGCCCCGCTGGTCCACGATATGCCACAGTTCCCGGTCCCGCCCTGACTCTGGATGTCCGCGTCATAACCGTACACCATGAAGCTTCTTGCCGTTCCAGCAGGGATCTTGCCGCCCGCAAGCCGGGTATCGACAATCCGGCAGGGAGGGACCGGGACAAACCCAAGCCCGCCTCCAGCGGCTTCGCCCAAGGCTTCGCTTATATCTATGCGCTGCCGGCTTATGCCGTAGCTGTCCACGGTGACGCCCGAATTGTCAAAGCGCGTCTCTATTTCATCCACGGTTTCCGCCGGAAACTTCTCCTTCAGAACCGCCCAGGCACCGGCAACGTGCGGGGTGGCCATGGAGGTGCCGTTCCAGGAATCGTACCCGCCGCCTGGAATGGAGGAGTAGATGGACACCCCCGGCGCATACAGGTCGAGCTGCGGCCCGCTGTTGCTGAACGAGGCGCGCGTATCCACGGTGTCGTTGGTCGCCCCGACCGTGATGGCGGTCGATATGCACCCCGGCGCGCTGACCCCGTCCGTAAAACCGTTGTTGCCGGAGGCAATCACCGTCGCGATTCCGGCATCCTTCAGCAGATCGATTGTCTCTTTCCTGCTGTCCCAATCACAGTAGGTAGTGAAATAGCCGCCGCCCAGGCTCATGTTGACCGAGGCGATATCAAATGTTGTCCGCAGCGCGTACACCCGCTGGAGCCCCAGAATCTGGTCGGACACGTAAGTCATGACACAGGGAGTGGGAGCGCTCCCGCAGTCAGAGGTGCGATCAAACCTGGAAAAAACCTGGACGGCGATCAACTCTGCATTGCGGCCAACCCCGTCAAAGGTATCACCCAAACCGGCGGCGATGCCGGCAACATGGGTGCCGTGATCGCAGCCATAAATCCATTCGGGACAGGGCAGACCCGAATCCGGAGCGGTGGAAGAGGAAACGCCTCCCGGACACACCGAGGTGGCGATGGAATTGGTGGTTGAATAGCAGGCTTCGGCCACCACCTTGCCGGCAAGAAAGGAGTGATATTTATCCACCCCGGTGTCGAGGATCGCAATTGTCCAGCCGTCTCCGGTGTGGGGCGATGTGGCATGGCTCGGAAAGATATGCGGCACGCTCTGATCGAGCAGGGGGAACTCCGGCACATCTTCCTGGATGCCTGTGACGTCAGAATTTCCGGCCAGAGCCGTCAGACCTTCCGCCGTTACCGTGACCACAAACTGGGGAGTGAAGGGAAAACGGACCGGTCCTCTGGCCACCGTGGCCGGCGGCAGGGCATCAATGACCCTGGACTGGGCCGCACGGACCCTGTCCCCCAGCAGAGTGTCAAATTCCAGCGGTGCCATTGCGGTCCTGCCAGGCATTTGCGGTGGAGAAACCGTGACAATGATACGGACGGAACCTGAGGCTGCAGCTTTGTCGTGCAGGGCCTGAAAGCGGCCTGGCTTCTGGGCTTCTGCTCCCTGGCCGGAAGCGATGCAGGCGCACGCGAGCACAATGATGACCAGGAAAACCTTTTGCAAGCGGTCTGTTGTCATACCCGGCATGAGAATGGTCATCCTCCTGTCCGCCCGTTCAGTCGGCAAAGTACCCCATGACATCGACAAGCACTTCGGTGGTCATGCTGGCATAAATGGAAAAATCATAACTGCAGGCAACGGTGCAGATCGGCAGGATGGTGGCGTTGGCAATGGTGCTGCCCGAAAAATTAACGATCGAAGCTCTGGGCATGGCAATACCCCAGGGGTAGGCCCGCAGATGACCCCGCCCCCCCTGTTCGGTGGCCGTGATATTCACCACCACCGCCTCGGCGGCGGCAGGCACCCCGCACCCACCTGGTTTCCCTCCCTGCAGCGCAATGTTGTCTGTCTGGTCGGCACTGTCCCGGGCAAAGTAATTCGCGACAGTATCGGAACTGATGGGTCCGGCATAAATGTAGCTCGCTGTCCGCGTATCCACAATACGGCACGGTTCGAGAGGGTAATAGGATTTGCCTATGGCAAGAATCGTGTCTAATTCTTCGGTTTGATCCGCCGATGGGCCGGCGCTGACCAGCATGCTGCGCAGGTCGGCATAAGTTGATATGTCAAGCGCTGCGGTCAGTTCATCGGTATCGAGCCGTTCCAGCCAGACCGTAATGCCTTGGCGCCATCGCTCAGAACCCGTCTCTGCACTTGTATCCTGCCATTTGTCAACAATCATCCGGATGAGTTCCGCCCTGTACGCTGTATCTTCTTCCTGGGCATTGCCCCTGACCACTGCAAAAAACGACAGGAGGAAAATAAGTACGCAGATCGAATACCCCTGAATGTTGGAAATTCGCGTTTGTTTCATAGTTGGATGCGTTCCCTCATTATTCAGAGCTTGATTTTGTCATTCGTTCGTCCAATGCTGTACATCAAGGCCCGTCAATTGCGATGTTTTTTTTATATCATCCTGGTATCAGGCCAAAAGACAGCTTCTGGTTGAGGGCAATATATTCTCTTTGGCACAACTGTTCAATCGCCAGTTTAACCGGGCCATGGTTTTTGGGGCGACAATTCCGAATCTTCGCCCCAGGGAATTCAACCATCTGAAAGACAGGAAAAAATGGAAGAACGGATAACGGATATCACCCTCCTGAACGTTATGCATTTTCAGGACCGGAGTAAAACCGGTATCCACCCCGAGAAAATCATAAATCTCCTTTACAACCAATGGCTGTTCCTCTCTTAACCGGTCAAAGGTCACAAAATAAAACCGGTTCCGCTCGTAATACTGCAGATAGCGTTCTATCTGCCGGCCATATAATCCCGAACGGAAATAGAAATAATTATACAGGTATTGCGGACAATGTCTGGCAAAGCTTTCAGAAACACATCTTTTCTCTTCGGCTGCCATGGCTTTCTCAAATGTGCCGATCCATTCCAATCCAAAGTAAACCATGTGCTTATAGAGAGAAAAAGCCCGATCCGCCGGATTCCGCAGGAGGACGACAAATTTTGCCTCCGGGAAAAAAGCGCTGATGCTGCGTGCGGCTCCCGGAAAAGACATGTTGGAGTGCGAGGCCTCACCGATGGCTTTTTCAGAGGAAACCCCATTAAACAGATCAATGTAATCAACAGGGTTGGAAACGATCTGGAATGGTTTGCTGAAAAAAACCGGCTCCTTGACCGGTGACATGAAGATCTCCGGATGTTGCTGCAAGAAAGAATACAGCGCGGTGGTGCCGGACTTGGCCGCCCCCAGGATGAAAAAATTAGGTGTATGGGCCTTCTGTTTCATGCGATGGAATTTCCAGGCATTGGCAAGAGTACTGTCAGAAATAGAGATGCAGGCGGCATTACGGGCAGTCCCTGAACACAGATACTGTACCGAAATACGAAGTCAAGCTTACCGGCACCGAATATTGAAGTCGCAAGCTGTTGATCAATCATCGCGTACCGCGCAGTGATTCCTTTCGGTAAGTATGTAGATGCTTTTTCAGAATGTCGATTTCATCCTAATGATGGCAAGTTTCCGCTTGATCTTAGCGAAGTCCGCTTCCAACACGGTCAGGAGCTTGAAGTTCCTGCCTTTAGAGCATGGTTAAACCTGCCAGCTTTGGCAGTTGGTATCCAGATATCCAAGGTGGAACTTGGGAGGGACAGGCAGGCCGACCACCTTGCCCCCCCCCCAAACAAATACCCGCGCCGAAGCGCGGGTATTATAAGTCATTCAATTTACACATAGCAAAAATTAACGCCCCGTAATCCGTGCATAAAGTGCGGGTAGATACGTGACTTGGTGTGTAGCCTTGGTATCAACGGCCAGGTACACGAATGCAATGAGCATCGCAGCCCAAATTTGCCGTGTCGCCGGTCAGGTTATTGTAGATACAAAATGACCTCTGCAGGGAGCCATTTCGTCCACTTCCCAGGACATACGTATATCGTTGAACGCCTTGAGTTCCTGAACTGACCCATTCATAGCCTGCCGGACAATAGTCAGAATAGACTACCCCAATACCAGGACCTATATTTGCGTTTCCACCCACCCGCACATATTGAACTGGAGTTGCTTCCGGCTGCGAATAATACCCCATCACGTCAATAACCACATGCGTGGGTTGGGATGCGTAAATTTCCAGTTCCCGGGGGCCAACTGCATTATAGGTTTGAACAGCAGCGGCGTTGGCGATAGTCACCCCCGGCCTGAAGTTGACCAGGCTTGCTGTCGGTGTTGCGACGTTGGCAGGATAGGCCCGCAGATTGCCGCCAAAGGTGGAGGGTACCGCGGTCACATTGACCACTACGCCCCGCGGCTCGCCGACCGGTGAAGGACAGCCTGCGGCGTTGCCCCCTTGGGGAGTAATATCAACTGCTGGCCCATAAACATAATATTCACGGGTCTGGCCTGCGGTAAACGCACCGACGGCATTTCTCGTATCAACGATGCGGCAGGGAGTGACCGGGGTAAAGACATAGTCCATGGTTGTCGAACCCAAGGCCAGGGTGCCGTCCAGGTCAGTGCCGCCACCGAGGATCGTATTGATCTCCTCCAGACTGGTCGCGTCCCAGACGGCCAGGAGCGTGGCGTCGTCTACATACTCGAGAGTAGCCCTGAGCTGATAGGCGGTTGCGTCATCCGTGCCCCACTGCTGGACAAGTTCGGCAATCATGGCCTCGCGGTCAAGTTCCGCAGGTACTTCTGCGGATAAACTGCTGTCGAACCCCGTCGCATCATCGGCAAAAGCCGGGCCGCCGAGCAAAAACGCAAGGCCCAGCACCATAAGCAATGCCAACATTTTTACGCAATTTTTCATAGTCCCTCCTCCTTGTTTCTCTGATTGATGTGCCTTTCCCCCTGAAACATTCTGTTCCTGCCCAACTCATCTGATCAGGATGAGTCCGCTTGAAACAAAAATATCTATTGTTTAATTCTATTTTAAATTTGAATATGAAGTCAACCTGCCTTTCAAATATTTTTTTTCTGATCGCCACCAATCTTCAGCGGGAGATGTAAATGGCCTGTATTTAATTGATTTTATGTATGTCTTTCATTATTTCCTGCCTCAGGGGCATATCTCAGACCCCTGAGCAGGGAGAGTCCTCACATATATTCGACTGGTACATAGAGAGTTCAGAAGATAAATTATATCTCTAATCTGCCCGTCTCATTCCCATTGCCAAAGCTTGTTGAATGTGTTCACATACATCCAATATGACGACCTTTTCAAGCACAAACAATAAGTTTACCGAGGGTCAGTGGCACTCAGGAGAAAAACTTACCGATCAAAGGGAAGAGGCTTACCATGATCCGAAAAACTTTTTTTTGAGGGAGAAATGAACAGGATCCTCTGCACCGTCTGTCTTGGATGGCTCATCCTCTCAACCACCGGCGGCATGACCGCCGAAGGGACTCCCGGCATCACGGAAACGTCGGCGGCCGTCGCCTCCGTTATCCCCGGCAACAATGTCAGCGCCTATGCGGTGTTCACTTCCGCAGTTGAGCAGACCATGCTGGTTGTACCCGACGACAAACACTTTGTCCTTACCGACATCATCGGTATGGCCTCAATAGAGATACGAGAGGGGGATGTGACAAAAATAAAGGTCCAATTAGGCTGCAGTCCTGACAAAAACGCGATTTATTCCCCACCGGTCAGTCTTCGCTCCGGCATAGTCTTCGGCCCGGGAACAAAGGTGGTCGTCCATCCCTACCCGGTCGGCATCGGCCTGGATTCCTCCTACGGCTACGTGACCCTGTCCGGGTTTTACTATTGACGGATTGGACAACAATATGTAAGAGGACTGCAGAAATGATTCTGCCGGTTTTATTCTCCTCTGCATCCCTGTATACTTGGCTTTCCTCCAACATTTCCCTCCCAGCAAACCGGGGACTGACCGTTTGAAGATGTATCTCGGTATTTCATGAAGATAAACAAAATGGATCAGCCGCTGCGTCAGGCCCAAGTCGGTAAAATGAAGCCTTTTCTCGACAAAGGCAAATCCCTTCTCAAAGCCGGCGATTATGGCGGGGCCGCTTCCTTGTTGCGGGAGGCCGCTGAAAAGGCACCTGATAATATTGATATCCTTGCGGCTCTGGGACAATCCCTGGAGAAGCTGGGTGAACACGTACAAGCCAGGGAATGGTATCTGCAAGCACTTGCGATTAAACCCACCGCAGTGCAGATTCACCAGGGCCTTGCCAGGCTTAATTTACAAGGTCCCCATTACCTGGAAGCCTTGGGTCGAATTCACGCACACCTTCAGCCTGCAAGTTATGTTGAGATCGGCGTTCGTGATGGCGCCTCCTTCCGTCTTGCAAGCCAGGAAATTCCCGCCGTGGGCATTGATCCGAATCCCCTGGTTGATAAGGAGAAGCTTCCGGCTTGTCATAAAATCATCCAGGACACATCGGATAATTATTTCCAAAGCGGTCGATTGACTGCAGACTTGGATAACCGACCGGTCGACCTCGCTTTTATCGACGGGATGCACCTCTTTGAATTTGCCCTGCGCGATTTCATTGCCCTCGAAAAATCCGCCCACGCAGATGCGACCATCCTCGTGCATGACTGTTACCCCCTGAATGAACTGACAGCCCGCCGCAAGCAGGAAACGCCTTTCTGGAGCGGCGATGTCTGGAAACTGATTCTCTGCCTGAAGCAGTACAGGCAGGATCTCAAAGTCATAACCCTTCCCTGCCCGCCCACCGGTCTGGCGGTCATAACCTCCCTCGATCCGGCCTCAACTGTTCTCACTGATTCAGTGGAAAAAATATTCAGTGAATACATTGGCCTGGATTTCTCCACGATTGAAAATGACCGGGAAAACAAGCTGAACCTGGTCAATTTACGAGACGCGCTTGAAAGCCCTTATCTTAAACAGTAACCTGCTTCCCCCGATCAGCATTGAAATGGTGTAGTTCATGTCCGATACAGCAAACAAGCCGCTGTTGATTCTTTCCATCTTTGCCCCCAGCGAACACAATACGCTGTGGTACGACCTGCAGCGCCGTTTTATCAGCCAGACAACGACCGTGGAGTATGACTACGGCCTTTTTCTGAACGGGGTCGGTCCCGAAGAATTTGATCCGGCAGACATTATCCACCACTCGGAGACCAATGACGGCCACAAAGAGGCTTTGGCATACCTGCTTTCTTACGCCCGCCAGCGTGCCCATGACAACTACCTTATTCTGGATAGTGATTGTTTCCCCGTGGACAAAAACTGGTATATTCAATTGACGACGCAGATGCAGCGATTCAATAAAACAATCGCGGCGCCGTTCCGAGTGGAAAACCTGGATCTTTTTCCCCATCCTTGCGCCGTGTTTATTGCACAGAGGGAAATTCACAACAAACGAATTGACTTTCGGAACGACATCAGCATAAAAAATATGCTCGGAATCGAGGTGCAGGATGTCGGCACCGCCATGTACGGCATGGATGAAGTGATGCCCCTGCTGAGGACAAATCTTGTGAACCTGCATCCCGTGGCTGCAGCCGTTTATCACCACATGTTTTATCATCATGGCGCGGGCAGTAGGGATTTTAACTTCCGCGTCACCGAACGGTATAAATATTATGAACACTGGTGGCCGGGAAATGATCAGGAACAAAAGGCGCAGCATCTTCTCAGAAAGCTGAGAAAAAATCCCGAACAATTCCTGAACACGCTAATGGGCAAAAAAACAAAATTCCTTTACAGACTGTTCCTGCGGCATTAAATCTGTTGCCTTTCGTGTAAATCGGAACTATATCGGAGAATATGATTTAGTATCATTTGAAACAATTTGACTATCAGATGAGAGTAAAATTGTTCCTGTCTTTTTCCTGGAGTTCTTTTCAGAGCAGGATCGACATATTTGCATTTTGCTCCTATGCCCTGAATGAATAAAAATCCGTAGCCAATTGCTCTATATTTTCCTGTCATTTGCAGGGAGAAACACAGAAAGGACGTCAATTGGAAAAAAATAGTAATTTTATCACACCAGACGGTCAATTTTCAGCACAGGTACCTTTGCGGCAGAAAACCTCTGCGCTGCTTGACCGCACACATTACTGGACGCCCCCTGTTCCCCTGATAGAGCCACAAAAACAGACTCCTAATTCATCCCTGCGCATTGGGGTGATCGTTGGAGGCAGGCTATATGACGGCTTGCGCTTCGAAGGCGAGATTTTTCCTTTAACACCTGAAAACTGGCAGGAAATCCTGCTCTACGCGAATCTCGATATTGTCCTGGTTGAATCGTGCCCCGTCTCCGCCACAGGTCACTGGTACCTGTCTCATCTCGTACAAAATGAACTGCATGGGCAAATCCTGCAAATAGTCAACACAGCAAGAAAACAGTCTATTCCCACTGTGTTCTGGAATACCCAGGATCATCTTTATCACAATCATTATACATCTCTAACCGGCCATTTCGATTTTATATTCTGTTCCGACCCATTGGAAGTTGAAGCGCAGCGAAAGAAAGGCAGACATGCCGAACTCCTGCTTCCAGCCGTGCAACCGGCTCTCCATAATCCTTTCAGGACCGTGGAGCATGTTGATGCCTTTCAAATAAATGTACTATTTGACGGCTGGACCGACCTGATCCGCCTGGAGGAAAAACTCCAACTGCTGAGGGACATCATCCCCTTTGGTTTGCATATTATCGAGTCGCGGGGGCGGCTGCTTGATTCCAAAGTGAATGATCACCCTGATTTCAAACCTTGTATTCTGGGCTGCGTGACGCAACAGTCCAGAAGAATGGCATTGAAATATGCTGAAACCGTTATCGTATTCAACGATACTTCACTGACTACCACGAAACAGCAGTGGCGAGCCCTGGAATCCGCCGCGTTCCGGTTACCCGTTCTATACAGAGGGAATTTGCCGAAGGGTGATGTGAGAAAACATATACTCATCGAGCATAATAGCGATAATGAAATCCTCGAACATCTTGTTGATTACAAAAACAACCCTTTGCAAAGGGAGAAAGACGGTCACCTCGGTTGGCGCGAGGTCTTCAGCAAACATACATTTTCGCACCGGCTTCAGACAATTTGCCGCAAAATCAACATTTCCCATGATTGGGTGGAATACCCGCCCATGACGGTAATTACGCCCACATACAGAGAAGATTTACTCCCAAGGTGCATAGAAAATTTTGACAAGCAGAATTATCCGAATAAAGAGTTAATCATCATTTTCAACAGCAACAATGAAATCCCGCAAATACCAGGCGTTAATTTGAATAGAAAGGAGATTCAAATCCTTACTCAACCAAAGGAAATTTTTGTCGGTTCCTGCCTGAATGCCGGAGTGATGGTCGCCAAGGGCGACTTCTGCCTGCGACTCGATGATGACGACCATTATGGACCCCACTGCGTGTCGGATATTATGCTGCATCAGCGTGCAATGGATATTGATCTCTTTGGAAAGCCGACGCAGTTTTTTCTTTTTGAAGATGAGAAAAATGTATATCAACGCCCTTTCAGATTGCCGTCACTTTGCATTATACCATCCGATAAGCTTGACAAGTGGAATTACCATGTCGCGGGGAATTTATTAGGTGGAAAAAGAAAATTTTTTCTTACCTCGTCGTATATCGAACATTCGTTTGGCGCAGCCGATAGTAGTTTCTTGTATAATAATCATAACAAAAAAATCATTTACGCTTGCCTCGACAACCTCAATGTGACAATCCATCGAAATTCGGACGAAAAAAAACATACATGGAGAATGACTAAAGAAGAACTTTTGACAAGTTGTACCCTGCTGCCGGATATAACTATCAATGACATAGAAGTTTGATGGTGAAATATATTTAGCTTCATACATATTATGAATCGTTCACAATGAGAATTGTCTATATAACACGATCGGCATTCGGTGTGTTAGGCGGTGCAGATAGTTATCTGCTCCCCAGCTATGCTCAGCAATTTTTTGATGTTATTGTCCTCTCGCCCCATTCCCCCAAGACAAGAGAAAAAATTGTTTTCTTAAATCCCAGAATCAAGGTAATAAATACCTACTCAAGCAATATTAATGAGTTAGTAACAAACACTTGCATCGAAATAGATAGATTCAAACCTGACATAATTCATATATTTCACAATTTCTATCTCTTAAATTATGCAGTTGCCCTTAATGCTCTTTTTCCAGACATTAAAATTGTTATTGATTTCCGGTCTCCTCCAATAGTCAGCCAGTGGCGAAAACTTGTTCGTCTCCAATATTCATATTTTTTAGCGCATTTCTACGCAAACCATGTCTTTACACACTCCCTGAGAACACTGGGACAGAATCTTCCAATTCGTTTCTCCAAAGCTACTGAAATACCACTTGGCGTTGAACTCGATAAATTCAATAGAATTGACACAATACACAAAACAGAAAACTTGACCAGATTCATTTACACAGGGAGTCTGAGCAGGACAAGGCAAATTGATACTCTTGTTGAAGCTTTCATTGCTATTGTCAACAAAAGCAGCCTGCCGATCACCCTTGACCTATTTGGCGATGGAGATGCTCTGGAATATCTTCGCAAGATTGTCAATAAACATGACCTTTCCGAGAGGATTCGTTTAAAAGGCGCCATTTCACAGAACGAAATTTATAAAATTTTATGTAATTATGACGCGGGAATTGCTTACGTACCGAATGAACTGTATTCTGCAGCTCCGTCATTAAAGTCGTTGGAATTTGCCGCTGCCGGCCTGCCGGTTTTTGCGTCAAACACCTTAGGGCACAGAGATTACTGCAGGCGATTTGGGTTTAATTTTATTTTATTCAACAACTCGATTGATGACATTGTTGATAAGATATTGACTATGCATGATTCTGACGAAATAAAAAAGAGAGTTGAAATAAACAGCCAGATGATCAAGGCGTTTGACTGGAAAAATATCACAAAAGATAAATTACTGCCGGCATATCAAAATATTATCAAAAATTGATTTTTACAAAAATTTATTACATATTTATTAAAAATTGGAGATAAAAAAAAATTATGGGATCTATACTCATAACAGGAGGATGCGGTTTCATCGGGACTTCATTAATTGGTCAGTTGCAGATACAAGCTCCACACATAAAAGACATACGTATATTAGACAACTTATCTGAGGGATCAATGGATGACCTAAGCGAAGTTGCCGAATTCAGCGTTGTCTCGACTGAGAATTGTTCCAGTTCCCATGGTGTCGTGCTTATAGAAGGAGATATTCGTGATCAGAATACGGTCAACCTGTGCGCCGAGAACGTCGACTGTATAATCCACCTCGCCGCCAACACCGGAGTGGCGCCTTCAGTGGAAAACCCGCGCATGGACATGGAAAGCAACGTCATTGGCACCTTCAATGTGCTTGAGGCCGCCAGAAAGAACAAGGTGAAAAAATTCATCTTTGCTTCATCCGGGGCTCCAGCCGGTATGGTCACGCCTCCCATCCATGAAGAGCTTCCCCCTCATCCGGTCTCCCCTTACGGGGCAAGTAAATTAGCAGGGGAAGGCTATTGTTCCGCATATTACCATACCTTCGGCATTAATACCGTGTGTCTGCGGTTTGGAAATGTTTATGGACCGCGCTCCAAAAACAAGTCCAGTGTTGTCGCGAAATTCATCCGCCAGTCTCTGGCCGGTGAGATATGCCACATATACGGAGATGGAACACAGACACGAGATTTTATATATATTGACGACCTTGTTAATGCCATTGTCCTGTCTCTCTTCCAGGATATCGGCGGAGAAACATTTCAGATTGCCTCTGGAATTGAAAAAACAGTGGGGGAAGTTGCCAATATTATCAAGGGTGTACTTGGCCGACACGGCAGGGATATGACGATTACCCACGAATCGCCGAGAATTGGTGATGTCAAACGAAATTATTCAGATACCAGTAAAGCAAAAAAAATTTTAGGATGGCACCCGTTAACAGATTTACAATCAGGCATCGAAAATACTGTCAAATATTTCATCGATATGACCAATGAATAATACTGACTTTAGCAATATGAAAGCAAAGGAAATTGTTGTTGTCATAGGATCCGGAAGATCGGGAACTTCGATTCTTATGCAGATCCTGCACGGGCTTGGCATGTCTGTTTCAGAAAATTTGATTCAGGCCAAAGAGCAAACGCCGACAGGTGCTTATGAAGATACGGAAATTTTAAAAATACAGAACAGATTTATCAGTGAATTAACTCCGGAATCAATGCCGGTACCTCCAAATTGGTTTGATCACCCTCTTTCAGTTTCGACAATTCATCAATTGCAGGGAATAGTCCAGAAAAGAATGGAACAGGCCGCCACGCTATGGGGATTCAAAGACCCCAGAACTGCTTTTCTGATTCCAATGTGGACAAAAATATTCAATAATCTGAATATTACCCCAAAATATATTCTTACCGTGCGCAATCCAAAAAATGTCGTGAGCTCTATGAAACGACAGTACAATTCAGATGAAAGCACATCCGAACTTTTCTGGCTCACAAAAAACACTGAAGCTCTTTATCAAACAGGCGGCAACTGCTTTATTGTACATTACGAGGACTGGTTCTCTGACAAGGGATCAGAAATCACCCGACAGCTTCTGCAATACACCGGTCTGGGAAGATTATGGGACAGCACGAAAAATGCATCACACGTGCTGCCTGAAATTGTTAAACCAAATCTTAACCGGGCTGTTTATACTGATTATGAAGTCAAAAACAGACATGTCACGAAACTATATGAACAATTAGCACAATGCAATGGAGAAAACTTTAATCGCCGGGGATTAATGGATGTCGTCATGGACTGCCGCAAGGCGATGGATGAATTTTCCGGCTGGGTCAAAGAGGCGCAAAAATACTTTCAACGAAGCAATAAATTATATTCATCATCACAGGTAAAAAAAGAACAAGATAATAAAATCAAGAAACTGGAAGCTGAAAATTACAAGCTTGTAAATCTGAAAACAACATTCAACACGACTGAGAATGAAATAGATGGTGAATCCAAAAACTTAGAGATTGAGAATGAAATGCTCAAAAATAACCTTTACAAATCAGTATCTAATACGAATGCCCTGTTAAAGGAATGCAAAAATCTTAATGAGAGAATTGAAGAATTGCGTATCACAATTTCTACCCAGAATAAAGAAAATAAGAAAAAGAAAGATCAATTGCATTCTTGTGAAAAACAATTAAAAATATCAGAACAAAAATTTCTTGAAATCAAAAAGTCTACATCTTTCCAGCTAGGCCTGATACTTGTTAATGCTCTCGCTAAACCCGGGAAAAATACAATTATGGCTCCGTTATATTTATTACGGCTTTTTTCTTCGTCTTTGTTTTTAAGAAAATCTTAAGGGGAGAATCTCTTCGGGCAGGAGACAAACGAAAGGCAGATGGTCTTCCCCGCATCGGCCACCCTCGTGAGAGAACCATTCGATCCGGTTACCACTTTATGCCTTTGAAGATGACATCTTTCCTTATGTTATCTTTATGAAATTCAACGATTGCAAACATGGACTCCAGGAATTCGTCGTTTAAATAATGTGGCTTGACGCCAAGCTCCAGCAGCCCCTGGAACTTGGGATTGTAATAATGTTCCTCCGCCTCCTTTCGAGGATTTTCGACCCGATGTATTTCAACTGCATACCCAAGTTTCTTCCCTGTACGCAGCACTCTCTCGGCCAGATCATTTACCGAAAACGTTTCCATGATCTGGTTGTAGATCATAAGCCGGCCCGGATCTGCGGGGTTTTCAACAGTTCTGCGAACGCACTGCAGCGTATCCTTTATATTGAGGTACCCTCTGGTCTGTCCCCCTTTTCCATACACCGTGAGCGGATAGCCGGTGACAGCCTGGACGATAAACCGGTTGAGGACCGTTCCAAAAATTTCATCGTAATTAAATATTGTTTTCAAGCGCTCATCAATGTCTGTTTCATCGGTCGTAATGCCGTAAACAGGGCCCTGCATCAGGTCCGTGACCCGCAGATTCCACATCCGGACTCCAAACCAGAGCAGATCGGTGTCCATGATCTTTGTGGTGTGGTACAGAGATGAAGCCTGGCGGGGATACAGAAACGTATCCCTGCGCCCCTTATGCTCAATCTCCAGCCACCCCTCCTCTATGTCTATGTTGGGGGTGCCGTACTCTCCCATGGTGCCGAGCTTGACCATATGGGCGTGCGGCGCCAGGTCCCGCACCGCGAACATCAGGTTGTTGGTGACCAGGAGGTTGTTCCGGAGGGTGATATTGGCATACTTGTAATCCAGAAGAGAGTATGGCGCTGACGGCTGTTCCGCATAGTGAACAACCGTATCCGGAGGGCCGGAAAATTTCTTTTCCTGTGCCCATTGATACTTCACCCGCCCGTCAAAAAGAGAACGCATGACTTCAGGGTCAGCGAGGTCGCCGATGACGACTTTTATTTCCCTGCCGGTTTTTTCGTGCCATATCCGCGCCCGTTCGGGCAAAGTGGGAACGGGATACAGCATGCCGACGTCCAGTTCCGTGCAGGCATTGCGGCGGAAATAGTTGTCTACGGCGGTAACGGTATACCCGAGGTTGGAAAAATACATGGCCGTGGGCCAGCCAAGGTACCCGTCAGCGCCGAGTATGAGGATATGGGAATTTTGCATCTGCATTCCTGGATTTCAACATTAAACGGAAGGAAGAATAAACGCACGAGAACCACGAAAATGGGAAATGAAATTCATATCCTCTCATGAATATCCAGCAGATTGTTCCGCAGGAGGAATTTTCTCAATGCCTCTTTTTCAAGCGGCTCTTCATTGCTTGAATTATATGGATTGGTAACGGATATGGAGACTATGTCCGGGTACGTATACTCAATATTCTGATATATGCTGCGAAAGGCGGGGGGGACGGTGAAATATTTCTTCAGTTCGATGGCTCTTCGTGTTTCTTCCAGGCTCATGAGTTCTTCGTACATCTTTTCTCCCGGCTTGGAACCGATCACCGTGATCTCTATATCTTCGGGCTTGAAACCAAATCTCGGCGCAAGCTCGTCAATCATGACCTCCGCCAGGTCCTTGATGCGGATGACAGGCATCTTGGTGATAAAGACTTCACCGCCGCAGGCCAGCGCGGATGATTCAATGACCAGCCTGACGGCTTCCTGTATACTCATGATGAACCTGGTCATTGCCGGATCGGTCAGAGTCACCGGTCCGCCGCGGCGGATCTGTTCATGGAACACCGGAATCACCGAACCGCGGGACCCCAGGACATTGCCAAACCGGGTGGAGGCAAGAACCGGGCCGTCTTTGCCGCGCAGAGAACTGTTTGTTGCCGAAATCAGCCGTTCACCCATCAATTTTGACGTCCCCATCACATTTGT
>ENA-ORXD01001826-ORXD01001826.1-sediment-metagenome-genome-assembly--contig:-NODE-1826-length-15888-cov-4.325596_pt1 | contig 15888 bp, 16 predicted proteins | sample MGYA00237862_ERZ511471 | MGnify/ENA metagenome assembly ERZ511471 | reverse complement strand
CGTCGTTGCGTCTGGCCATCAACCAGTCCGGCCACCTGCTGACCTTGCAGAACATTTCCAACAATGTCGCCAAGGCACTGCGGGACACAGGATTTCCGGCCCAGCACCTCACCGTCGAGTTCACCGAAAGCGTCCTGATGCAGAAGGGGGAGGAGACCATCAGCCAGTTGCGCAGGCTCAAGGAGCTGGGTGTGCGCATCGCCATCGACGACTTCGGCACCGGCTATTCCTCGCTGAGCTACCTGAAGGCATTTCCCATCGATACCCTGAAGGTCGATCAGTCTTTTGTACGCGACGTAACGACCGAGCCAAGCGATGCCGCCATCACGCGAGCAATCATCGCCATGGCCCGTAGTCTGAGTCTGAATGTGGTCGGGGAAGGGATTGAAACGGAAGCCCAGTTACGCTATCTGCGAGAACTGGGCTGTGATGAAATCCAGGGATTCCTGTTCAGCCGGCCGCTACCGGAGGAGGACCTTCTGCGCCTGCTGCGCAATGGGATTTAACTCCACAACTGCCTTGGTCGGCGGGTTTCTCCCTCATTGACGACCAGGATGGCGCTCTGCCCCTCCAGCGGACATTTGGTTTCGCAAATGCCGCAGCCGATGCAGAGCTCCTTGATCACCTGTGGCAATTTCAACGGACGACCGTCCCGGGTCGGGAAATTGGCCGGGGTAAAAACAATCGCTTTTTTGCCGGTCGGACAATGTTCCTCACAAACCAGGCACTCTTCAGCTGCGGCATAAGGGAGGCAGCGATTACGGTCGATGACCGCCAACCCGATCACTGTGCGCTGTTTCTCCACTAAAGATAACAGACGAATCGCCCCGGTCGGACAGACCTGCCCGCACAGCGTGCAGTTATATTCGCAATAGCCGATGCGCGGCACCAGCAGCGGCGACCACAAACCGACTGCACCGGCTTCATCAAAAGCCGGATGCAGAGCTCGCCCGATACAGACCTTCATACACTCACCACAACGGATACAGCGCCGCAGGAATTCCTCTTCAGCAACGGCTCCAGGTGGCCGTAACAAGAACGGATTGCGCCGTGTCATATCCGGCGTGGTGGCGGCCACGGGCGCGGCCAGCGCGCCTAATGCCAGCGAACCGAGCACGCCGCGACGGGTCAGGTCGATCCCTGCCCCTCCTCGCCGGGGAACCTGCCAGACGAACCGAGCTCGACCGTCAGGGCAGTACTCCCGACAATCCCAGCACCGTACGCACTCCTGATCCCCGCCGCCTGTCTCGCCAAAAGCATCGGTCCGGCAATGCGTCCCACACTTGCGGCAATCAGGACAAGCTCCTGCCGGCTGTCGGCGCAGGGTCGCGAAACGGGCCGACAGGCCGAGCAATGCACCGAGGGGGCAGAGGTTGCGACACCAGAAGCGACGTTCCACCAGCTCCAGAACAAGGATGGCCACAAAAATCAGCAAGGTCAGCAAAGCCAACAGAAACCCGGGCGGGTGAAATGCCAACAGATAATCACGGCTGAAGGGATAAACGGCATCGGCCATCGGTGCAACAACCGGCCAGCGGTGATCATACAAATAGTCAAAGGTATTGTTGGCCAGCAGATTGAACGCAGGATAAAGGGACAGCGTCAGGGAACGCAGGAATAAGCTGAGTGGATCAAACAGGCCAAGCAGTTGCACGCCGGCAGCGGCGGAGACGGTCATGAACAGCAGCAGGTAGTATTTGCTGCGCCGCCAGCCGGGGCCCAGTCGGCGTTTACTCCTGCCGCAGAGTTTGCCACAGCCGTCCAGAGTCGTGCCGAGCGGGCAGATCCAACCGCAGAAAAAACGCCCGAACAGAGCGGTCAGCCCAAGCACCACCAAGGCCGGCCAGAGAATCTTCCAGGCAAAAGCGCCGGGCGCCAAAGCAGCAGCCAGGGCAGCAAGGGGATCGATGCGGAACAGCAGGCTGACGGGATAGGGAAGAGAATCATGGCCGCGGTATTCGGTCTGCAGGAACAACCAGAGAAAACCGCTCAGACAAAGGATTTGAACGGCACGCCGCCAGAATCGGGTGGAAAAGACCACCGGCTTCACACCTGACGGACCCGGCTCAGATCGGCAACCCCCAAACCTCGCCGCGCCGCAGTAGCCAGCATCGGCAGGTCCGTGGGCTTCAGGCCGAACAGGGTGGCCGCGCAGCTGTCCGCCGCCACGATATCCGTGGAAGCGATCAAGGTGTTGGCCTGCTGCACGTCCTCCAACCGGCCTCCCTGCGGCCCGTTAGCCATGAGCATGCGGGTGGCATCGATAACGGTCAGGTCGGAATGGACCACGGAATTGATATCGGCCAGCGACTCGTCGATGTGCCGATGCAGGACGCCGCGATTGCCGCCGATCACCCCCATCATGTTCTTCAAGCCCAGCGTCAGCCGGGAAATGGAGTGATGTTTGGCCACCGGGACGTTGATGAACCGGTCCGCTTCCAGAGCCGGGCGATAGAAAGGCCAGCGCTGCAGAGCCACTCCTCCCTTGATATCCACCTCCTGAAACGCACGGCGGTCGATATGTTCCAGCCGCACCCGGTCAGAGCCGAGCGAATCAAGCGCTCCCTGGATACCGCTCTGCACGTAACAGCGGCGGGCATCGTTGCAGGTATTGTCGAACACCAAGACCTTGCCGGCACCGGCTTCCAGACATTGCTCCACCACGCTGCGGACGACCAGCGGGTGGGTATTGGCTGCCAGTTCCGGGGTGCGGTCCCAGCCGATATTCGGTTTCACCACCACCACGTCCCCGCGCCGGACGACCCCACTCATGCCACCAAGGGCTTGCAGTGCATCATGCACCAGACGGGGGATGTCCGTCCCTTTGCGCAGCGCCAGAGTGGTCTCGACCCCAGACGCAGTCGGTAGGGCTGCCAGATCAACAACCGGCAGCGCACCCCAGGCCATGGTGGTCAGGGCTGCCTGCAAGGCGGTCTTTACGAATTCGCGTCGATCCATCCTGTTCTCCCCCGGCAAATGGTGGTTTTACGATAACGGATCAGTGAAACGGGCCTTCGTCTTCTGCAGCGGGCGGAACAATTTCTTTGATCGGCCCGAATTTCCCCTCGTACTTACGGATATTTTCCTCCAGGGTCCGCAGCAACAGCTTAGCTTGGCGCGGCGAGGTGATCACCCGGCTGCGAACCTTGGCCTGAGCCACCTGGGGCTGGACAAAAATAAAATCAAGAATAAACTCAGCTTCGGAATGATTCGCCACCACCAAATTGCTGTAAACCCCCTGGGCGACCTGTTCATCGAGCTGAATCTGTAGTTTGAGTTCCTTTTTCTTGTCGGACATTGTTTCCCTTTGTTATGAATAGCTCTAGCAATAGAGGATCTTTTTCATCAGCCCGTTACAGGTCGTTGAGCAGGCGATAGATCTTCTGTTCCAAGTCCCAAACCGCCGCAGCCTGATCCTCCGCCCCCTGCTCCTCCAGAAACAAACGCGCCCGGTCGAGACGGGAATGGGCCTTGAGGAGGACTGGCGTCAGCTGATACTCCAACTTCATACGGGGAATTTCTCCCACCGCCTCACGTAGCTCGGCCAGACCGGAAGCCGCCTCCTCGATATTGCGCAGTTGCTTGCTTTCCTCTTCGCTCCCTTGACGCAGGGAGTCCCGGAAAGCCATAACCTCCAGGGTCAAATCACGATAACGTTCCGATATGCTCATGCCACAAGCCTTTCAGGGTCATTAATTCAAGTCGTAAAGATTTAGATTCTAGCAAACCCGGCCGGGGTGACCATAGAAAAAAGTTGACTTGCCCCAAGACGCCTGATAGTAATGGATAAATTTTTTTGTATGCCCTAGGGGAGTTGAAGAACTGAGAGTTCCGCGCAGGCGGAACGACCCTTTGAACCTGATCCGGATCATACCGGCGTAGGGAAGCGGCAGCGAGGAACGATAAATCTTTCGTTCAAGGCCGCTATTTAAGCGGCCTTTTTTATTTTCAGGACAGCCATGAAGATACTGGTCAACGAACGCAAATGCGACGTACCCGATCTCATCACCAGCGAAGAAATCCGCCTTCGTTACAAACCGGATGCTGACCTGGTGGTCGTCAACGGCTATCCGGAGCCGGATTCCTGCCCCCTCAAGGAGGGCGATCGGGTCGTGCTCATCCGCCGTGGCGAAATCCCCGCCGCCGAAGAACTGGAAGCGCTGATGATGGCACGTCACACACCGGGCGTTCATGCCCGCCTCAAAGGGGCTTGCGTGGGGATTGCCGGCGTTGGCGGACTCGGTTCCAGCCTGGCTGTCGCCTTGGCCCGCTGCGGCGTGGGTTCGCTGATTCTCGCTGACTTCGATGTCGTGGAACCCTCCAACCTCAATCGCCAGCAGTATTTCATCGATCAGATCGGCCTCCCCAAAGTCGTTGCCCTGCAAAACAACCTGCGCCGCATCAATCCGCAGGTGGAGATCAGCACCTTCTTTGGCCGACTCGACAGCCACAACATCCCTGAAGTCTTTGCCGGTGTGGACATTCTGGTTGAGGCATTCGACAGCGCGGAACAGAAAGCGATTCTGGTGTCGACCTTCCGCCGCCATTTTCCAGAGCGACCATTGGTGGCAGCCTCCGGCCTGGCAGGCTATGACTCGGCCAACTCTATCGTGACTCGCAAAGTCGGCGAACGGTTTTACCTGGTGGGAGATGGCGTCTCCGCTGCCCAGCCAGGGCGCGGCCTGATGGCGCCGCGCACCGGCATCGCTGCTCATCATCAGGCCAACGCGGTTCTCCGTCTTATTCTCGGTCTGGAACCGCACGAGGATTGAATCATGGATATCATCATTAATGGCAAAACCATAACCGTAACCACCGGGCTGAGCATTCTCGGCGTTCTGGACCACCTGCAGATCGCACCGCAACACGTTGCGGTGGAGTATGACGGAAAGATCCTGGCTCCTGACGATTTTGGGGTAACCAGAGTCCAGGATGGCGGACGACTGGAAATTGTTCAGTTCGTTGGCGGCGGTTAGCCTGACCGAAGCAAAGTTTTCATTTGCGTCGTTGCCCGGTTCCTATCTTGTGAGCACGTACGGTTACGACATCGACATTATCCGCGGCCGTTTTTAAAGCGAGCAACTGGTCGCCAATAAAAAAAGAGGACAACATGGATGAATTAATTATTGCCGGTCGACGTTTCCGGTCCCGCCTGTTGGTTGGAACCGGGAAATTCGCCTCCAACGAAGCGATGCTGGCCGCCATGGAGAATTCCGGCTGCGAAATCGTCACCGTCGCTCTGCGCCGCGTCGATATCGGCAATCCCCAAGATGACATGCTGAGTTACATCGACCGCAACAAATACCTTCTGCTCCCCAACACCAGCGGCGCCCGCGATGCCGACGAAGCTGTGCGCCTGGCCCGCCTGGCCCGTGCCGCCGGCTGCGAGCCCTGGGTCAAGCTGGAGGTGACCCCGGATCCCTATTACCTCCTCCCTGATCCGATAGAAACCCTCAAAGCCGCAGAAATCCTGGTTAAGGACGGCTTCACCGTCCTCCCTTACATCAACGCCGATCCGGTGCTGGCCAAACACCTGCAGGAAGCCGGCACGGCCACGGTCATGCCGCTGGGGGCGCCGATCGGCACCAACAAAGGACTGCGCACCCGCGACTCCATCGCCATCATCATTGAACAGGCGATCGTGCCGGTTGTGGTCGACGCCGGCCTGGGGGCACCGTCTCACGCTGCCGAAGCCATGGAACTGGGTGCCGACGCCGTACTGGTCAACACCGCCCTGGCCGTCACCCCCAATCCTGGACTGATGGGTGCCGCGTTCCGCAAAGGGGTTGAGGCCGGCCGCGAAGCCTATCGCGCAGGTCTCGGCGCACAACGCGACCGGGCCGAAGCCTCCAGCCCGTTGACCGGATTTCTGAGGGATTAACATGAGCTTCCTTGAGGTGATCAACCAGTACTGTCCCCAGCAGGTGGAAGAGGATATCCACGCCAAATCCGCCGTTGATGTCGAACACGCCCTGCAGGCTGAACGGCTGCGCCTGGAAGATTTTCAGGCCCTGCTTTCTCCGGCGGCCCAGCCCTATCTGGAACAGATGGCAGGCAAGGCCCATCGCCAGACCCTGCAGCGTTTTGGCAACAACATCCTGCTCTATGCACCAATCTACCTGTCCAACGAATGCACCAACGGCTGCCGTTATTGTGGTTTCAGTGCCAGCAATAAGGTACCGCGCCGGACACTCAACTTCGATGAGATCGAACAGGAAGCCTTGGTGCTGCACAAACAGGGATTCCGTCATATCCTGCTGGTGACCGGCGAATCCCCCAAAGCGGTGGACAACGATTATCTGGTGGCCGCGGTTCGGCGTATCCGCCCCCTGTTCAGCTCCATCAGCATCGAAGTCTATCCCATGGAAACCGAGGGCTACCGCCAGATGGTTGAGGCCGGCGTCGACGGTCTGACCCTGTATCAGGAGACCTTTGATCGCGCCCTTTATGCCGACATGCATCCGTTCGGCAAAAAGCGCGATTTCGAATTCCGCCTGCTGGCTCCGGAACGGGGCGGTGCCGCCGGGTTGCGCCGCATCGGCCTCGGCTCCCTGCTTGGGCTGGGCAAATTCCGCAGCGAGGCATTCTTCGTCGGTCTGCACGCCCTGTATCTGTCAAGGCACTTCTGGCGCAGCCAGGTCAGCGTCTCCTTCCCGCGCATCCGGCCGGCCGACGGTGGCTTCCAGCCTCTCAATCCGGTGGCGGACCATGATTTCGTGCAGCTCATCTGTGCCCTGCGCCTGCTGCTCCCCGATGCCGGGCTGGTCATGTCCACCCGCGAGAGTGCCAAACTGCGCGACAATCTGCTGCCGCTTGGCATTACCCAGATGAGCGCCGGTTCCTGCACCGCTCCCGGCGGTTATGCCGGTGAAGACCAGAGCACCCGACAATTCGACATCGACGACGATCGGACCCCCGCCGAGGTCTGCCGCCTGATCCGCTCAAAAGGTTATGAAGCGGTCTGGAAGGATTGGGACAGCGCCTTCCTTGAGCGAGCCTCAGGACAGTAACACTCATGCCAAATCGCCGCGGGGTCGACTTTTCGCTGTATTTGATCACCGATCGCAGGGTGCTGCCACCTGGCCGCACCCTGCTCGAGGCGGTTGAGGGAGCCCTGACCGGCGGCATTCGTACCGTACAGTTGCGCGAAAAAGATCTCAGCGTTGCCGAGCTTTATCCTCTGGCTCGGGAAATGCGTGAGCTGACCCGGCGTTACCAGGCGCAACTGTTGATCAACGATCGCCTTGACCTGGCCATGGCTGTCCAAGCCGACGGCGTGCATCTTGGCGGACATTCCCTGCCGACCAGCGTGGTCCGCCAAGTGCTGGGCGATGATTTTCTGATCGGCGTCTCCACTCATCATCCCTCAGAGCTTCCCATCCAGGCAGATGCCGGAGCCGATTTCGTCACCTTCGGTCCGGTGTATGCCACCCCCTCCAAACTCGCTTTCGGGGACCCGGTCGGTGAAACTCAACTGGCCCTCGTCTGCCGCAATTCCCCCTTGCCTGTTTTCGCACTGGGGGGGATCCGATGCGACCGGCTGGCCGCAGTACGGAAGTGCGGAGCTCACGGCGCAGCCATGATCGCTGCCGTCCTGGCTGCCGAAGATCCCTGCAAAGCCGCCGATGAACTGCTGGCCGCCTGGAATTGACTTTTCCTCTAGCGATCCCTCCTTGTCGCCTGCCATTAATAGATTAGACTTGATAACAGGCACTGCTGATTTAAGTGATTCAATCGTCGTTGTCATCAGCTGATGGCAACGCAGCAGATGGGCGTTTTCATCGTCCTGCGAAGGGCGCTGCATGGATATACTGTTAGTCCTTTTGATATTGACTGCGGCCATTGTTCTGTTCGCCAGTGAATGGATCCGCATGGATCTGGTCAGCATGCTGGTTCTGCTGTCCCTCACCCTGACCGGCCTGGTGACTCCGGAGCAGGCCTTTGCCGGGTTCAGCAACCCGGCCGTCATCACTGTGGCGGCCATGTTTGTCATCAGCGCAGCCATCACCAATACCGGCATCGGTAACCGCCTCGGCGAGAAACTGGTGGTCATTGCCGGAGGGAGTGAGATTCGGCTGATCATCGCCATCATGGCCACAGTCGCAATCCTCTCCGCCTTCATCAACAATATCGGTGCGACAGCCATCATGCTGCCGTTGGTGATCAGCCTGGCCCGCAAAACCCGTACGCCCCCGTCCAAACTTCTTATGCCCCTGGCTTTCGGCTCGCTGGTCGGCGGAATCTGCACCCTGATCGGCACTCCCCCCAATATTCTCATGAACACCCTGCTACAAGCCTATGCCGATGAAAGCCTGGGGATGTTCAGCTTTACCCCCATCGGCATCCCCATCGTGCTGCTCACCGTTGCGTACATGGCGTTTGTCGGTCGTCCGCTGCTGCCCAAACGTAAAGCCGGCTCCCTGACCGAAGCCTATCAGGTCAAGGAATACATCACCGAAGTGGAAATCCCGACCGGCTCGCCGCTCGCCGGGAAAACCATCGGCGCCAGCCACCTGGAAGAAGATTTAAACCTGAGAGTCCGAGCCCTGCTGCGCGACAAGGTGAAGATTCCCCAACCGCGTCGCAACCGCAAACTGCGTGAGGGGGACATCCTGTTCCTGGAAGGGGATCCGCACGGCATCTTGAAGGCGCGCAAAACCAAGGGGCTGCAGGTGGTGCCGGAACGCGACAATCCATCCTGGGACGAGAAAGAAGACGAACTGGTGGTGGTGGAGGCATCCTTGACGCCGACCACGGAAATGGCCGGCAAGACATTGAGTGAAGTCCGCTTCCGCGACATTCACGGTTTGACGGTGCTGGCCATCTGGCGCCACGGCGCACCGGTAGTGAAAAAAGTCGATCATGTTGTGCTGCAGTTCGGCGACGTGCTGTTGCTGCAGGGGCCGGAGAGTAATGTCGCTCACCTCGGCAAGGCCCACGGGTTCCTGGTCCTCGGCGGGGTTCCCATGGTGTCCTACCAGCCGGACAAGGTCCCGGTGGCCCTCGGCACTCTGCTGGCCGTCGTCACTCTTGCGGCCAGCGGATTGCTCCCCATCATGCTGTCCGCCACCCTCGGAGCCGTGGTACTGGTGCTGGCCCGTTGTCTGACCGCCAAGGAGGCTTATGAAAGTATCGACTGGGGTATCATTCTGCTGATCGCCGGCACGTTGCCGCTGGGGGCGGCCATGGAGAACAGCGGCGCGGCCAAACTGCTGGCTGACTTCCTGGTCAACGTGGTTGGCAGCTTCGGGCCTTGGGCAGCTCTATCGGCCATTTTCCTGGTCACCTTCCTGCTCACCTCGATCATGAGCAATGCCGCGACAGCGGTGCTGCTCGCTCCCATCGCCTTCAACGCTGCAATCGACTTCGGTGTTGATCCGAAACCGTTCTTCATGGCCGTGGCGATTGCCGCCTCTGCCTCGTTCATGACGCCGATAAGCCATCAGTCCAATGCCCTGGTCATGGGCCCCGGCGGTTACCGGTTCGCCGACTTCATGCGCGTCGGCACGCCGCTGAATCTCATCATCTGGCTGGCCGCAACGCTGTTGATTCCGCTAATATTTCCATTCCATTCTTGAAGATTCCCACGATTCCGTCAATTCTCCGATCCTTTGCAGTTGAAGACGATGGACTTTTCTGGTTGACAGCAATTTTAATACATGCTAAAAATTGAATATTTGAATTCTTGGAAACACATATTATTTTTTGTTCTTCATCCTTTTCATATCTTCGGAGGACCATCGATCTAGCAACATAAACCTGTCACCCTAACGGTATCACTTGGAGGAAAAACTCAATGCAGCAAAGAAGTCGAATTCTATTCCTTTCAGCCCTAATTGGCCTGCTGGCAGTCCTGATCGCTCTCCCCGCTCTTGCCGCCGATTCCTGTCCCGACCACAGTCAGTTTATCAAAGGGCCCATCAAAACCGGTTCGGAAGCGACCCAGCAGTGCCTCAAATGCCATTCAAAAGCCGCCGAACACATCATGAAATCCGCTCACTGGACTTGGACGCGCGTGCAAAAGGTTGATGGTAAAGACGTCGATCTCGGAAAAATCAACGCCTTTAACAACTTCTGCACCTCGACTCCGACCAACCGCGTGCATTGCAGCGAATGCCATATCGGCTACGGCTGGCGTGACGAAAACTTCGACTTCTCCGATCCGACCAAAGTTGACTGCCTGATCTGCCATGACACCACCGGCACCTACCACAAGGATGGCGACAATGCCGGCGAAGTCATGGAACATACTGATATTCTGCTGGTTGCCCAGAACGTCGGCAAACCGTCCCGCTACAACTGCGGTTCGTGCCATTTCTTCGGCGGCGGCGGTGATGCCGTGAAGCATGGCGACCTCGATTCCTCCATGGAATTCCCGGACCTGACCCTCGATGTACACATGTCTCCGGACGGCCAGGATTTCGCTTGCCAGGAATGTCACCAAACCAAAGATCATCAGATCACCGGCGCAAACATGGCCACCTCGGTCGATGGCAAGAGCGCTTTCGATTGCACCGCCTGTCATGAAGCGACCCCTCATGCAGAATCCCGTCTGAACAACCACATTGCCACGGTTGCCTGCCAGACCTGCCATATTCCTGCCTTTGCCCGGGAGATGCCGACCCAGATGGATTGGGACTGGTCCACCGCCGGAAAAGACGTCGTTTCCGCCAAGGCTGGCGTTACCTATCGTAAAACCATGGGGACTCTGACCTGGAAGAAAGACGTGACTCCGACATATGCCTGGTTCAACGGCACCAGCGGCGTTTACCTGCGCGGCGCGAAAATGGATCCGAGCAAAGTGACCAAGCTGGCTTACCCGCTGGGCGATATCAAGGATAACAACTCCAAGATCTATCCTTTCAAGGTTCACACGGGTAAACAGATCTACGACTCTGAAAACAACATCTTCATCACCGCACATATCTACGGTGAAGACGGTTTCTGGACCACCTTTGACTGGAATAAGTCCGCCAAGATCGGCATGGAATCGACCGGATTGCCCTACAGCGGCAAATACGGCTTTGCCCCGACCGAAATGTACTGGCGAATCGATCATCAGGTTGCACCTGCCAAAGAGGCCCTCAAATGCCTGGACTGCCACGGCGACAATGGCCGCATGAACTGGAAAGCCCTTGGCTACAAAGGCGATCCGATGTCCAATTACACCTGGGCTCGAGTTAAGCAGTAACCTGTTTACAGGCTTCAGCAAAAAAGGCCTTCCCCATGGGGAAGGCCTTTTTTTATGCTCTGCTCATAATATCGACGCAAATCTGCTTATTTCCTCCGATGCCCAAGAGCGCCGGAGACCTCATCGGCGGCAGCTAACAACCTTTGCGTCACCCGATCGAAATGCTCCCCGACCAAACGCAGCGCGGAACCGGTCACCGACAAACCGGCCACCACCATCCCGCTGTCGTCCCGAACCGGCGCAGCCACTGAGCGAATATTATCGTCCAACTCTCTGTCATCGATGGCGATATCGTTCTGCCGGATCTGCTCCAGCAGGTCGCAAATCTGTTTCGGGTCGGTGAGGGTTCGGCTCGTATAGGCCTTGAACTCGGTCGTGGCCAGATAGCGCGCCAGGTGTTCAGGGTCGAGATAGGCCAACAAGACCTTACCAAGAGCGGTACAGTAGGCGGGCAAGCGGGCCTTGACCACGATCTTGGTGTTTTTGTCATCCGGGGTGAAGCGTTCCAGGGTGAACATCTCGAAATCGTAAAGAACGCCCAGATTGATCGCCTCGTTCAACTCGACCTGCAGGCGGCGCATAATCGGAGCGGCGATTTTGGCAATGCCGATGCGATTCTTGACATGAACCCCCATCTCGTAGACTTTCAGGCTTGCGGTGTAGAAACCGGTCTCCGCATCCTGAAAGATATATCCCATATCGACCAAAACGTTCAGAAAACGATGCACCGAGCTTTTGTTGAGCCCAAGCTCAGCACTGATTACGGATGCCTTGCAGGGGCCATCCTGGCAGAGCATTTCAAGCACCCGGAAAACTTTTTCAGTCGATGCCATGGTCATGAAATGAAATCCTTATCGAAAAATCCCTCGCGTTCTGCTGGACCGACTCCGCAATCTAGCAATTGGCAGACAAATATGCAATACGCCCACATCGCAAAAAATTGGGGGAGTGTCTTGCCGGATAGACGGCAAGCATCCTCCCCCCACCATTAAAGGAGTCGAGATTTGACTGGGTTACAGTCGGTTGTTTATTACTTTTGGTTACAGCCGAAGCGGACACCGGTCCTGCTTCGACGACTTATGCTGGGTTATTCATCATCAAGCGGGGTTTTGCAGAATGGGCATATCTTCTGTTTGACGCCCCCCAGGGAGGCGAGTTTCTTTTTACAGTTAGGACACTCCTGAGGTTTGTTCACCCCTGCCGGTCTGAAGCACATAGATTCCTCCTTTACTTAAATGTCTTAAAAATCATCCATTGCGGCCTGAGATTCAGGGGGCGAAAATCGTCACCCGTTTGCCTTTCTCGGCCGCTTTTTGAGCCAACTCTTCCAGCGGCCCGTATTCCATGCACTGCCCCAGGCAGTGATGGACGCAGGTCGGCTTTTTGCCTTCTCCAACCCGGCTCGCGCACAAATCGCAGAGTTGGGTCGGCACCGGGACATAATTCCATTCGAACTTGCCCGGCGTCACTTCCCACGGACCGACTTCGGCCAGCTTGATCCCCCATTTGCCACGCGGCAGTTTGTGCTCGTTCTTGCAGGCGACCTCGCAACTGTGGCAGCCCGTGCAGTATTCGTAATCGATCAATAAACCATATCGTGACATTTTGCCTTTTCCTTTCTCGCAGTTGTCGGATTCGTGATGTTGCCATCGCCTACCGGCGCGACACCTAGCCCACCCGGGAGGCCTTGCAGATCATCTGTTTGTAGGGAGCCCCGAACCCAAGCTTGCCGATATGTTTGTGCGGGATCATGGTATTGAGATTCGCCTCCCACACGCCGAACAGGCTCGGCGCCTCCGCCTCTTTTTCCGGATACCACCAGCCGTGGGTGGCATGGCAGACCTTGGGATGAATGGTCGTGGTCAGGTGAGCCTTCATCTTGCACTTGCCGAACATGTTCTCCAGCAGCACCCAGTCGCCCTCTTTGATGCCGAGGTGGGCTGCGGTATCCGGATGGAATTCGACGATCGGGTCGGGATCGATCTCGCGCAGGGTCGGAATCTGCCGATGCTCTGAATGGAAGGAGGTCACCTTACGGGCGCCGGTGGTGAGAATCAAGGGATACTCTTTGAACAGTTCCGGCGTGCTGACCGGGCTGTAAGGCGGCTCCTTGTAGTACGGCAGGGGATCTTCGCCCCACGACTCGAACAGGGTCGAAGTCAGCTCGACCAGCCCGGTAACGGTATTGAAGCCGGGTTCGCCATCGGCCCGCAGCAGCCCCTTCTCGTATTTTTTGTAATCGTATTTCGGCTGGTAGGCACCCAGCTCCTTCAGCCCGTTGAAATCGATGCCGAGTTCCGGCATCAGCTGCTTGGTGAAAAAATCCTCCACATTCTCAAACGGCCACATGTCGGGATGCAGCCGTTTGCCGAGTTCCATACAGACCTCCAGGTCGGACTTGGTGTCGCCGACCCGCAAGGCCTGATTCATGGCGCCCAGGGTGATGGCGTTGCGACCGTAGTTGGTGATGACCACGCCGTCATGTTCGGCAAAGGTGGGAAGCGGCAAAAAGATGTCGGCCAGCGCCATGGTGGTCGGATTCATGAAGCAATCCTGCGCCACGATCAGTTCCATCTTTTTGAGCGCATTGTACCAGCGCTCCGGCTGCACGGCGCTCGACGGCGCCAGCACGTTGGTGCTGTTGATCCAGGCCATGCGCAGCTGGTAGGGCTTGCCCGTTTCCAAAGTATCGAGGGTTTCATCCGGATGAGTGGTGGCCATGGCCGAACTCACCGCCGGCCATTCGGCCGCGCCGATGCGTTTTTTCCACAGATCTTCGGTCAGATTGCGGCGGGTTTCCATGCGCCATTTGCCGAGCAGCGATGACGGAGGGCCGAGGGTGAGACCACCCGGCACATCGAGGTTACCGGTGATGGCGGCGATGGACAGAATCGCGTGCCCCAGCTGCACGCCGTTGGGAGTCATGTCGATCGCCAGACCCCATTGGATCGACACGGGCTTGGCCGTGGCGATCTTGCGCGCCACTTCGATGATGGTCTCTTTCGGCACCCAAGTGATGTCGGCGACCTTCTCCGGCGGATATTCCTGCACCCGCTCTTTCAGCCCCTCAAAGCCGTAGGTCCATTTTTCGACGAACTCTTTATCGTACAGTTCCTCGTTGATGATGACATTGAGGAAGCCGAGAGCCAGCGCCGTATCGGTGCCGGGACGCAGCTGGCAGACGTGTTCGGAGCGGGTGCCGAGCCAGGTCATGCGCGGGTCGATATGGATGATCTTGGTGCCGCGTTTCATCATGTCGATCAGGGCATGACCGAAGAAACCGTCCGGGTTGGAATGCAGCGCGTTCTTGCCCCACTCCACGACATATTCGGGAAGTTGATAATTGGGATTGTCGAAGCGATCCGGATAATAACCGGCGTAGTCGATCTCCGGATAACCGGCGCCAAGAATGTAGTCGGTAATCGCGCAGCGCGGGCCGTAGCACGACCAGCCGCTGATCGGCTGGCTGACGTTGGGGGTGCCGATGGAGGCAAAAGCCAGCGGGTAATAATACAGGCAGGCTTCGCGACCGGTGCCGCCGAAGACAATGATCGACTCGGCGCCGTGCTTGGCCTTGAGGTCGTTGATCTTCGGGATGATAATCTCCCAGGCGTCCTCCCAGGTGATCGGCACCCACTTGTCCTTGCCGCGATCTTCGGGGGCCCGCTTCATCGGCGTGGTGATACGCGAAGGATGGTGAACGTATTCCGGCAGGGTCAGGCAACGCACGCAAAGCCGGCCGTTGGTGATTGGATGCTCTTCATCCCCCTCGACCTTGACCAGTTTGCCGTTCTCAACCGTCAGCCGCATGCCACAGCCGACCGGATGCTCGCCAGGAGGCGACCAGCCGCAAGTCCTTATGGTGTACGATCCATCCTCGTTGGTTGTTTTCCACTCTTTTTTCATCAGCATTCGTCCTTTCATCTCTGAAATGTCAAAACGTCTTTGGAGGCTCTGCTTAAGGCAACCCATCACCTCTCCCCGGAACCATGGTCCACATTATGAATCTTTGGTCCACATACCAGACCAGCAAATTGCAGGCCAACAGACGCCGCCCCACAAAGATGCTTCAAGATGCTGATTTTATTATTTTTTCAAACAAGACACCCCAATCAGTCGAAAACAGGCGATTCTCATTTCAGAAAATAAATTCTCCATTTTTTCAAGAAATAATGCTGCAACCCTTTGAATTTCATTGTTTTCTTATTTTTGAACAGAGTTGTCATTTTGGAACGCGACCAGTTATCACTGCGCTCCACTGATGAGGCTCAGAGAAATGGGATATTGACGGGCTGGCAAGCCAAAGCGTCGCTGAAGGGAATCAATAGAGAAACAAAGAGGAGGGAAAGACTCTGTGGCTATCTCATTAAAACTTCAAACTTATTTTCAAACAAAGGGCAAAGATAAGGCATATCCCCAACTAAATTGGACTCCGGTGACATTTTTGCTCACCCATTTGTCGACTTAACGCAACAACTCAGGTTGGACAGTAGGCCCTATTGGCAAGGAAGATTTCGTTTTGCTTCGACCCTTTTCCAATTTCTCACATCCTAAAACCTTTTCGCTCCCACACTTCTGCTTGCATCGCAAAGCTTTGCAACGAAGACATTACAGTTAATGTGTTTGAATGCATAAGTAACTAAAGCGGGAGCCTCTAGGTGGCGGACAGCTCATAATGAGCGGCAGGGTCGAATAAA
>ENA-ORXD01001825-ORXD01001825.1-sediment-metagenome-genome-assembly--contig:-NODE-1825-length-15890-cov-3.497439_pt1 | contig 15890 bp, 15 predicted proteins | sample MGYA00237862_ERZ511471 | MGnify/ENA metagenome assembly ERZ511471 | reverse complement strand
GCCGCATTAAAGGGGGAGGCCCCAAAGAGATCCACGAAGACCAGAATTCCATCACATGACTGCGCGAGTTTTTTTATAGCCGTTTCAATTCTGGTCTGCAATCCATCGATTGAATCATTTTCTTTAAGGCTGATAATCTCAACTCCGGCGTGCTGACCGCTAATTAATCTGACGGCATTGAAGACACCATTTGCCATTTCACCGTGGGACACAATAATAAAATTGATCATCCATCACACTTCTTTTTTCAAATTAATATAATTAACTATTTTAAAAAAAAAGATCCCAACCGATCACAAGTCAAATCGGTATTGTATTACCGGAATTATTATACACTGGCAGGGATGGGAAATCAGGTAAATCTACATTTCAGATTGATGAACCTTGGCACATCCATGTATTTATTGAAATTGTAATTCCTCACCGACAAGCATATCTTTGATTGTGTGTGCATAAAAAATAACCCGAACATTTGATTGACAACCATCTTGGTTATTGTTATAATCTTGTCTGATGTCCAACAAGTAGATCGATATGAATAATACATTCTTACATTCAAGAGACATTGGCAGAACTGATACTCTGGTCACCCAGGTGTATCGGTATCTGATTGAATTGATTGATAATGGGCTGCTTAAATTCGGACAAAAACTCCCCTCTGAGCCAGACTTGGCTAAGCAATTAAACGTCAGCCGTTTTTCACTGCGGGAAGCACTGCAGCGTTTGGAAAGCGAAGAATATATTATAAAAAGACGGGGAATCGGGACCTTTGTAAACAAACCGTCTTCGCAGCACACCCAATTCGGATTTGAAAAACTACATTCCCTATCAGGCAATTTGATCGCTTCCGGTTTAAGGCCCGGGCTAAAGGAAATGCATATTACAGCCGAGCTTCCAAATGAAGAAATTAGAAAATCAATCCATCTAGAAAAAAAAGAAAAAGTTATAAAAATTGAGCGGCTGCGCACAAAAGACGAAAAAATCTTTAACTGGTCAATTGACTATATTGCAGAAAAAACTATTGGCGAGAAAATTGCCAAAAAAAACCTCGGATTTTCCCTGTATAAATTTCTTGAGGTCCACTGCGGTATTTTCATTTCATACTCTAAAGCAGAAATAACCCCCCATCTGGCTGACCAATTTCTGAGTGAGAAATTAATGGTCCTGCCCGGCAGTTTATTAACGAAAGTGTCACAGATCCATTATCTGGAAAATAATGATCCGATCTTATTAAGTATTGAATTTTTTCCGATCGACCTATTTACCATTTCAATAATCAGAAGGCGATAGAACGTATTAATGAAAAATCAAAAAAACACTGAAATGATGAAAGCGCCAGGTTTGTACGGCATACCGCTGGACATCCGTATATCAGAAATTGAAAAACCAGTGATCGATGATGACGGTTTGATATTAAAGGTGATCAATTGCGGTTTGTGCAACTCGGAAGTGAAAACAGCCACCCGAGGCCATCCATTGCTTGAAATAAAACCATTGCCCCTGATCCTTGGGCATGAATTTTCCGGTGAAGTGTACGCGGTTGGAAAAAACATCAAGGACGTGAAAGAAGGAGATCGGATGGTGATCATGTCAATGATCCCATGCGGGTACTGCTATCAATGCCGAAGAGGAAAACTGAACCTATGCGAGAATTATTTCAAGAGCATCATTGATGTAGGCGCATTTGCCCCGTATGTCAAGATCTCTGGTCCGGATGTGAAAAAACGCATCTATCCGTTCGCAGATTCAGTGCCATTTGAATTTGCAGCCATGGCTGAACCGATTGCCTGCTGCCTGCGCGGCATTGAACAGGCTCAGATACGGCCGGGGGATACTGTCACAGTTCTAGGTTCAGGATTTATGGGCTTGCTGTTAACCAATCTAGCCGCCATCTGCGGCGCAGCAAAAGTGATCGCCGTTGACCAATATCCACACCGCCTGCAAATAGCCAGGGAGATGGGTGCAACGGATACGGTCAATTTCAAGGATGAAAACTCCGTTGATGTGGTAATGTCCATGACCAAGGGGAAGGGAAGTGACATCGTCATCGAAGCAACCGGTGTGCCAAAAGCGTATGAAGATGCATTTCATATGGTCGGGCGGGGAGGATCGTTGGTTTATTTTGGGGGTGTTGCCAAAGGATCAAAGATCGATATTGACCCGGTAAAAATCCATTACCAAGAGATCAGAATCGTGGGCAGCGCAAACCCAAGCCCGCACAATGTGGACCGGGCTCTGTTCATGATCGAGAATCAACTATTGAAACTTGAGAAACTGATCACGCACCGCATGCATGTAATGAAATTAAAAGAGGCAATGGAACTTGCATTAACCAAAGAACCGATAAAAGTGATGATGCATTTTGAAGAAAGTGATTACTAAATCTATTCAGGAGAAAAAATGAGCGGAAAAGATTTGCGGATGAAAAGAATATTCAAAGAAGAAAAAGTATTGGTTTTAGCCCTTGACCATGGCATGGGGATGGGCCCGCAACCGGGTATTGTAAAGCCAAATGAGACGATCGCCAAATGCATTCAGGGCGGAATTGATGCAGTGCTGACCTCACCGGGAATCGCGGCGATGTATGCAGAACTTTTTGCCCAGGTTGGTTTGATCGTCCGGTTAGATGGCGGTTTTTCCATTCTAAAAGGAGGGATTGACCGGGCAATCCCTTGCTATACCGTCGAGCATGCATTAAGGATTGGCGGTGACGCGGTGGCATGTATGGGGTTTATCGGCGGGGATGAGGTACAGGAACAAAATTCATTGCAGGCGCTTGCAAATTACGTTGAAAGCTGCGCATACTGGCAGGTACCCCTTATGGCTGAAATGATCGCCCTGCCATCCGACCAAGCCGGCATAACAGAGGGAGCCAAAGCAGCGCTGGCTGTGCGTACCGGGGTGGAATATGGCGCGGATTTCATTAAAACGCCATATGTCTCTGAAGGTGATGCGTTCACAAAAGCCGTCGAAGGCAGCTTTAAACCGGTGCTTGTTTTGGGCGGCGGAAAAGTGACGGACAGGGAACTGCTCAGTACGGTAAAAAAGGCGGTAACAGAAGGCGCACGGGGCGCTGTGATCGGCAGGAATATCTGGCAGCACGCGCATCCTGAAAAGATCAGCCAGGCACTGTCCTTAATCATCCATCAGGGTGAAGAAGTAGAAAAAGCCATTCAATCAGCCGGCTTGAAAGAATAAATAGATCATGTCCATTTCTTTGCTTCGTATTGATGACCGTTTGATCCATGGACAGGTCGTGATGACATGGATTCGCCATATCCAATGCACACAAATCAAAATTGTGGATCAAAAGACTGCGGATGATGCGTTTATGTGCAAATTACTGCTCAGCATCGCCCCGCGAGGAATTGAACTGGAGATCATGGGCGCTGAAAAAGCGGTGGCCGCATTTCAGGAATGGGAATCCTCGAGTGAGCATGTGATGGTGATCGTTAGAACCCCGATGACCCTCCAAGAAATGGCGGCGGGCGGAATTAAGTTCAAGGCAATTAATATCGGCGGTATCGCAATCAGTGCGGACAGGAAAAAATTCCATAAAAATATTGCATTGACAACTGAGGAACATGCATTTTTATTATCGCAAGTAAAAAATGGTGTGGATGTCTATTACCAGATGATCGTATCGGAAAGGAGGGTGCCTATTACAGAAAAGATGTTCAGTCATTAATAAATTGATAAATAATTTGAAAAGGAGATCAATATGTTACTACAAGCAATTTTGTTCGCACTGGCAGTGACAATTTTTGGAAACTTAATCAATCCTCCGCATTGGATCAGCTGGCTGGGATTATTCCCATTAACGTCTGGTGTCATTACCGGTGCTATTTTAGGTGATGTCCAAACGGGATTGGTGGCAGGAGGTTATATCCAGTTGGCATATTTGGGCTGGGTTTCCGCCGGAGGTGCTCTACCTTCAAATATGTTCCTGGCGGGTTATTTTGGTGTCGCGTTGACGATCCTCAGCAAACAGGATCCCACGCTGGCGCCATCGCTGGCAGTTCCGGTAGGATTATTGGGTGTATTCCTTCATCAAGCGCAGATGACGATCAATGCATTATTTGTGCACCGTGGTGATAAATGCGCTGCTGAAGGAGATTTCAAGGGAATTACGTTCTTGCAGACGGTTGCTCCTGTATTATTGAACCTTGTTCTGTACGGAGTCCCGGCGTTCTTACTGGTGTTCTATGGCGGCAATTTAGCTGACCAGATCTTTTCCGCAATCCCGGAATGGTTAGTGAATGGACTCAGCCTGGTAGGCAGCATCATGCCCGCACTTGGTATTGGCATGCTACTTAATTACATGGGCAAGAAGGAATATATTCCATTCTTCTTCATCGGATATTTCCTTGTTGTTTATTTAGGCCTGAATTTGATGGCAATCGCTGTGTTTGGCGCTTTCATCGCGCTGTTCTACTATTACCAGGCAACAAAGGAAAGGAAGGTCGCAAATGGCTAATAAATTAACCAAGAAGGATCTTTTCAATTTCTATTTTAGATGGCTTGGCTGGTCGCATCAAGCGTATAACTATGAGCGCCTGGAAGCGATGGGAATGACCTGGGCGTTGATCCCAATGATCAAGAAACTTTACAGCAAAAAAGAAGACCAGATCGCCGCGTTGAAACGGCATATGGTTTTTTTCAACACGGAACCATTCCATATCGGGATTGCAATTCCCGGTGTGGTGGCAGCCTTAGAAGAGCAAAAAGCGGGCGGAGCCAAAATCAGCGATGATGATATCAACTCCGTTAAAATCGGATTGATGGGACCGCTGGCTGGTATCGGAGATAGCTGGTTCCAGGGATTGATGTTCCCGCTATTGTTCTCGCTGGGCGCAGGTATGGCCATTGAAGGCAATATACTTGGACCACTGGTGTATATTATCTTATGGTATGTGCAAATGATCGGAATTGGATGGAATGTATTCATGTTGGGATACAACCAGGGAAAAACCGCAGTGGCTAACATATTGGGAAGCGAAAAATTCAAAGCAGTGTTTGATGCGCTGAGCATCCTCGGGCTGATGGTTGTGGGGGCTCTGGGAGCAAACTCGGTAAAAGCAGCGCTGAACATCGGCTTCACTGTTGGGCAAACGCCATTTGATATACAGGGCTTTGTAGACTCCCTGCTGCCCGGATTGGTGCCGCTGGCTTTGATCTTTGGCGTGTACCAAATGATCCGCCGCAAAGTAAACCCGGTCATTGTGATCCTGGTAATATTTGCGGTAGGGATCCTGGGCGGATACTTCGGTTTCCTGGTAGCAGGCTAGATTATAAAATTAGAGGAATAGACATCCTTAAAAATCAAGAAATCGGGACCCAGGAAAATCATGAGTCTGTTCAACACCGATGCAGCTTTAAAAAAAACCATTATTCTACTGACCCTATGGTAAAAATTGATGCAACCAGGTTTGCCTGGTTGCATCAACCTTCATTTTAAAAAAAATAAGAGTTAAAAATGGATATTTTACAAAAATATATTGACATATCTGAAGAGGTGAAAGATGCACTGGAGACACATGCTCCCATTCTTTCATTAGAATCTTCAGCCATCACGCACGGCATTCCTTACCCTGAGAACATTGAGACTTTCAACACCATGCACCACATAGCCAGGCAAAATAAAGTGGTACCGGCGCTGATTGGGATTTATAACGGGAAGATAAAATTTGGATTTACGCAAAAAGAAATTGAATATATAGTCAAGGAAGGTAATCCGCATAAAATCAACAGCGGTGAAATTGCCTGGGCTTTGAGCAACCAGCTTTACGGAGGGACAACTATCTCTGCCACCGCTTTTCTATCCAGGCTGATCGGGATCAACTTTTTTGTCGCGGGCGGAATCGGCGGGGTGCATATCGGCGACCACCTAGACATTTCGGCGGACCTGAAAGAATTAGCGACCAATCCGATCATGATCGTATGCAGCGGAGCGAAAGCAATCCTCAGCGTGACAGACACGATCGAGATGCTGGAAACTCTAACTGTCCCCGTGGTGGGCTACCAAACGAATAAACTACCCGGTTTTATCATCCGCGATACCGGCATTGAACTCAGAAATGTGGCTGATAATGTGGATGAGGTGGTTAACCAATACCGGATCCACCAACGTTTGGGGCGAACGACCGCTTTTGTGGTTGTCGTTCCGCCTCCTGAAGGGAAGGCAATTCCCGCACAGGAATTTGACCTGGCCTTAAAGAAAGCGAACCAGAAAGCGAAAGAAGAAAACGTTTCAGGACCTAAATTAACCCCATTTTTGCTGGAACATATTAGTGACACATTTTCTGGTTCGATGTTTTCGGTTATTGAAGCACTGCTGATACAGAACGTGGAACTGGGGTGCCAGATCGTCAACCAGTATTACAAGTAGGAATCATCTGCCTTTGATCGGACCCGTGGCGGAGGAAGCCAGACTGATTGCGGTGGGGTTGGCATGTTTTTATTTACCCCCACCCTCAGAAAAATACTGAAAAAACTAATGACCATTCACTGGATAATCATTAACCCCTCAATCAGGCGAGGGCGGAGGATAATTTTAGGTAAAAGCGGGGGGATATGAAGTTTGGTGGCGAAATTAGTAGAGACATAGATCAATTATATATAGCTTGGCTCTAATTATCAGGTCGTGTATAGGTTCAATACATATGAGACAGTTGGGATGCAATTGGGATGAAACCCTCCATACGGAGGGCAGGCAGGGTGGGTACGGTAGATGTAGCATGCGATGTTTTCAAGTGGTTTGCCTCAAAAAATCCAGGGCAGGCTATCTCTTGATCTCCATAGGGGGGCGATGGTCAGTAGGTTTCCTCTGCGAGGATTTCCTGCGGTTGCAGGGTTTCTATCAACTCTCCACAGGAGAGTATGAAGTCTGGTGCGTCACAAAAATTTAACCCAAGTTTAAATAAAATAGAATTTGAATCGATTAAATGTTTAAGGTTTCTTTAAATAATTGCTGACTTCAAATTCATAGATTGTGATTCTTATCTATAATTTTTTCCTTATATAGATAATTATCGAAAAAGCGAAATTGTTCTTTATCCTAATTATTGTTGGTTTTCATTAGATGGATATATTTGTCAGACATAGGAATCTAATCTTCTGAAATGTTGCGGAGCATTTTAAGACCAAATCCAATGGCTATGGAACCCATCACTAACCACGAACTTATCATGCCAATGAATTGGACAGAACTGAAGAGGATTGCGGCACGGATCTGAAAAACGATTTGCCCGATGACAATGAATCCCATCAGCGCCAGTAGGTCAAGCAACGCAAATCCAAGCAAAATGCCGCGCCCATCTCCGCATAATAGCAATTGCCCTGCTAGGAAACAAAGCGGAGTTATGACAGCCAGGTCAATAAAATAGGTAATCGCCGTGGTATAAGGCCCCAAGGTGGCTGGTGGCTTGCCCTGCATGAGAGGTGGGAGAATGTCACTCAACCAAAGCAAGGCGGTCATGCCACCGCCAATGAAAAGAAAGATCGCTGCGCCATGCCTTGGCATCCCGGGCAGTACCCATTTCCGGAGCTTTTCAAAATCGAACTGAGCCCACAACTTCACCATTGCGAACAGGCTGGCTGAGAAACCTGCGGTATAGAACAGGAATAGTGGGTTGTAGGCTGCGCTGGTAGCAAGCGAGAAGGAATTATAGAGAACGTATACCAACGAACCCGCAAGCAAGAAACCGCCGCGCCGAGAGCCGCTGTGGTAGAGAATAATGGACAGGATCATAAGCGGTAACGCCAAGAAAATGGTGATTGTGTCAGTTCCACGGAACCCAGCCGCGAAAAAGGTGGTATCCAAACGGTAGATGCCTTTTCCAAAAATGTCCACCGTTTGCCCACGCAGGGTAGTGAACTGAAATTCTCCTTGACCGCCGGTTGAAAACAGACCAAAACTGGCATAGACTGCCAGAAGAATTGCTGCCAAAGCGGAAAGTCTAATCACTGCATTTGATATTTTCATTACATACTCCTTTCTTGATTTTCAATTGCCCGATTATGGCACCTGGGTGGCGAATTTCTTCCTGCACGCACTTGCACAATTTCCGGACCTCCTCGCGCGAAGAACACGCCAATCGGAAGATACCTCCGTCGGGCCGCAAGGTTAAGATAATCACCTATCATAAGTTTGGTTACTCTGATCTGCTGGATTAATTTCTTTTGAATAAGGAAAATAGTTGGAATATGCAAAACAATACCAATACTGCAGCTAGAAATACTAAGCCAAAAGGAAGAGTAAGTTTTAGAAATAACCCTGCTTCTGCAACAATAAGTCCAGTAGAGATAGCTATAGCTAATATTTTTAAATGATATTTCTCACACGAACTTGTAACGGAAGGGATAGACGATATCATTGATTTCGGAAGCTGATCTTCTAATTCCCAACAAGCCAGAGCACTTGAGACTCCTGCAACCATAAGATAAGAAGAAGCGTTGCTTAACAATCCGCATGCAGCTACTCCCACAAATATCACAAGGGAAACCCATGAATATATTTTCCTCTGAAGGTGACGGGTGATCGACCAGTAAGGGATCATTATGAGAATAATGATTACCCCTAACCATATCTTTGCTATACCAAAACCACTGACAAGTAAAAATATTGTGGCGAATTGAAAGATTCGATAGGCAATTTCCGTAGATTTCTCCATAAAAAATCTCACTTTCTCTGGAAGCGAGCGGATTGTAAAGTTTGTATCAATGACTGGTCTACATTCCAATCGATTACATCGATTCCGATTTGCTGGAAACGCCGAAGTAGAACCGCTTGCTCCAAGTTGGAAGCACGAATTGCTAAAGAATCCAAAGTACTTTTTGAGTGATCCTTCAAGAAGCTTTTAGCAGGACTAGGCTTAAGCAATAGCAGTTGATATCCTTTAAAATGCAATCGCGCGATTGTGGAAAAATCCTGTGACTGAAGAGGGCTGATGATCAAAATTACAGAATGACTGGGGAATAATCTGCCGGGCAAATACTTCAGAGTCTCAAGCGTAACTCTTTCTCCAAGTGTGCACCCAGCCAATTGATCGAGAATCCGGACCAACTGCTGTTTTCCATACCCCGGAAAGATGCGTGCCAAATTATCACTTAATAAAAGCATTGAAACACGATTGCCTGAAGATAAAAAATATTTAGCAAGTGTAGCTGCTGCATGGATAGAGTATTCGAATAGATTTTCATTACCATAATATTGATTTGTGACTGCCCGGGCATCAAGTAATAATCCAATATCAGCCATCTCTTCCCTTTCAAATTCCTTTGAAAAAAAGCATTGGGGATGACGTGCAGTCTTCTGCCAATAAAGCAATCGCATAGAGTCACCCGGGTGATATTCTCTTACTCCCCAGAAATCAATACCAGATCCTGCCATCCGGGAAAGGTAAGGACCGGTAGTTCTTAAAGTAGGTTTTGGGTGAAAATTGAATCGCTGTAATGCAGACTCCTTTGGCAAAACCAATACGCGCGCTTCCGCTGGAAGCTGTAGAGTTTTTTTAAATAAACCAAAAGGATCGCTTGCAGTAAGCTTGATCGTTTGCCATGTATACCAACCACGAGGAACCTGGAATTTGTAGTGGAATTCGACCTTCTCTCCTGCGGAAATTGTAAAACGCTGCTCAAGAGAACCCTCAACCATGTACATATTGGGTAGAGCAGGTTCGTATAAATGTAGATGATGTATTGCAGGACCGTAGTTTTCAATGGTTAAAAACACTTCGATCGGTTCATTCTCATTACTCCGTAAAGAACTAAACGTACGTGACGCGAGAAATTGGATGTCTCCTGGAGAAAACAATAGACCTGTCCCTAAATACACCAAAAATGGAATAGCCAACAAGCAAAGATTTCCATTCCGCCTATCCAATGCAGAAAGGAATAAGCTAATAATGATCAAGAGTATAAAGTTTAGTTTTGTGTTCATGCTTGTGTTGAGATTAAAGGAACAGGAACTGATTGAATTACCTCATCGACTACCCGCATTTCCGACTTTTTTGAACCCCATAGATTGGGGTCTAGTACCATACGATGACTTAACACATCTGGTGCCAAGATCTTTACATCATCGGGGATCACATAATCGCGCTCGTTGATAGCAGCCCAAGCGCGTGAAAGTTTGAGAAGTGCAAGAGATCCACGCGGGCTGACACCAAGCTCTACATGCTGATGAATCCGAGTTTCAGCTATAATTTGAACGATGTATTGTTGAATATCTGGATCAACAAAAACATTCTCAACCACTTTACGCATGGCCAAGAATGCTGAAGGGGTAGTCATTTGGGACAAATGAACAATATCCTGTTTCCGTACGTTCCGCCGCATTAAAATTTCTTGTTCCTCTTCTATACTTGGATAGCCGATTGATAATCGAATAATAAAACGATCAAGTTGCGCTTCTGGTAAGGGAAAGGTACCTTCGTATTCAATTGGATTTTGGGTGGCAATCACAATAAATGGATCGGGTAATATCAGACTTTCTCCCTCTAGAGATACCTGACACTCTTGCATCGCTTCTAATAGAGCTGATTGCGTCTTCGGAGAAGCACGGTTGATCTCATCAGCCAATAGGATATTTGTAAAAATTGGACCCTTCCGTAGAATAAACTGGTTCTGGCGACTATCAAAGATAAATCCACCTGATATATCGCCGGGCAATAAATCAGGGGTAAATTGGATTCGTTTAAAATCCATACCAAGGACATTAGCAAAGCTATTGGCAATCAATGTTTTTGCCAAGCCGGGAAAATCTTCTAGAAGGATATGGCCATTAGATGATAATATTGCTGCCATAATCTTCTTCAGAATTTGTTGTTTACCGATTACTGCCTTTTCTACCTCGTGTATGATCTGACGACATTCTTCGGTGACTTCTTCAACTGTTTTTGGGATTGTTTGATGTTTGGTCATTTTGCATCTCCATGTGGGATTCCATAGAATCCAATATTTTATTTAGGTTTCTTTCCAATTCGCGATTTATAAATTTATATCCTTTTGATGATATGCTTTCGAACAAATTCCTCCAATTTACAAAATTTAAATACCAAGGTTTTATTTTTAACCTTGGTGTGGAAATTTCATAACTTTCAGTAGTTCCAATGAGATCATTAATGGAAGTAGCTAGATCTTCCAGAATTTGTTGAAGAGAATCTCTATCATAAGCATTTTCATCAGCTGACTGGAACTTCATTTTCCAATAGGTAACGCGGTCTTCGATCTTGTTCGAATTTATGTATGACGATCGGATTTTATTTTGCGAGTCATTTGGAAAAATCAGGAGTCCAACAAAAAAGACAAGTAATATCAAGATGGTCCATAGTACTTCCTGGTCAATAGAAAGCAGCGAACGAACAATCAGCCAAAAAATGCGCGCAATCGGATCAACCAAATTGTTGTAGAAAAAAGATCTCAAAAGAAAAATTATCAAGCAAAGTAAAAATGTTAGAAATATATAAAGAAATTTACGACTTGGAGTATTCATTTGAATCCCCGTTCTCCTGATTTGCAGGATAATTGGATAGCAGATAAGCACTCAATTGCTACCTTTTCATCAGACAGGTTAGTTGGTTTACTTCCATAACGAACTTTCTCAAACAAGGTTGTTAATTGGTGTATCGGAGGAAATGGTATTCCATGGGCTGTTACAATGCATTCAAACTCTCTTGGAGTCGCTGAATTTAATCGCTCAATCCCTTGTTCTTCCTTCGCAATTCTTAACATTTGCATATAGCACCTAATGATTACGTTCCTTAGATCACACCCACTTTCAATTGCTTTGATGGCTGTTAATGCTTCATTGGCTATCAAGTCATCCTTTTGCGGTTGATGTAGTGCTTGTAATAGTAACCAAGTGATTAGGAAAGCTGCTCCAATTATTAGGGTAATCACCACAAACCAGAACATTTCTGGTGGTGGATTCTCAATTGGGGTATAGATCACAGAAAAGAAGGGCTTTATTCCAATTCCTTGAGAATCTTCATTAGAAGTTTCCGGTGATGGGAATTTTATCTGATTCAGAAATAGAACTAGACACAACACAACTATTAAACCAACTGATAATTTTAAAATTTTTCTTAATTGACTTTTCTTGATTATGGAAATAAAAAATAAAATGAGACACAAGAAAAAACCGAGCGCCAACATTAGTTGTATCAATGGGTGAAATATAATCAAGAGCTTGTTGGATTCATCTACCGGGTCAATTGATGTTTGCGATGTTTCAACTCCCGGAATAGGCATACCTGGTTGGAAATGTAACGTAGAAAGACTGGCTGCAATAAGCAACATTCCGATTATTAGAAGGGTAATATAGAAAAGAGCTTTACGTCGGAATTGGTTGTTTATTTCTAGAGGTGTAATTGTCATAGGTTTATAGTTTTAATTTCCTGCAAGAGCTGAAATGGTGATTCTCAACTGGCAAAGACTGACTAATCCGAATTTGAAACTGCTGTCCAAGGTTGAGTTAGTCCTAATTTCATTCGTAATAAGTACGATTCGGTTCATCGAATTCCGATCGGCGGCTATTATGAAGGGGTTATGTTGATTACGCTTTTAGCTTTACTCGAAATTGAAATCCATAACATTGTCCATATTACGGTGTGCAAAGGTGTAACCATTTAAATGAGACAGGTTATATACGACAGACCATTGAAGTTTATCCAAATTGTCTTCAAATATTCCAATATCAGCCAGAAGTGCGATAGCGTCATCCTCGCTCAACACACCATTCCTCTCTTCAACATATTCCTTAACGGCATCATAACGCTCAAATTCCGTAAAGCCATTACCTAAGTTCAGGCCATCATATGCGATAAAGTTAGATGCAATCTGGAAATTTGTATCTGAAACCACTCTTTGAAGTGTGCCATCCCAATACTCCACGATCACCGAGGTTCCCGTTGAATCAGCTATCAAGAAATGGCAAGGTATATCCGCTGAGAAATAGATGTCATATTGACGGAGAAGATCTACGGCCTCTTCTACAGAAGCCGCCTTATCCAGAACCAATCGGATCGCTGTGGTGGTATTGAGTGTGACTTTCCCGTTGTTCTGTGGTGGCTGTGCCATAGGTACGGCTAGGAGAGCGATGCAGACACCCTTCTCGTTAATGCCATCAAATGGGAGATACGGCGCAGCAAGAGTCAAAAAGCCGTTAGCAGATATGCCTCCCGTAGGGAGGTTATCCATGGTATAACCTGCAAATGCCAGATTTACTGTAGATACTGATGCAAACCCGTCATCCGGGTTGGTAAAAACCTGCAATGACGGTGTATAGTCGAAATCGAAATTTCGTCCGAATATCACATCTCCTTTGGGATTATGCGCCACAAACGCAGTGCAACCGTCCCCGGTGATGCCGAGATTAATGGGTAGCCCTTTCAATAATCGCTTGGTAACGTATGCTTCTATCTCTTTGTCGTTTTTTGCACCAATCTTCAGGAAATCGCTGAATCCGTAATCGCCATAGTACGTCATGCGATACATTGGATAATCGTCTACCTGCTTAAGCGATGCGAGACTACGGAGCTCGTTCGAGAAAAAAATAGTTGCTGATAAAACTAATAAAATCGCAATGCTGATAATTGCGATTATGATACGTTTAAATGTTTTCAAATTTAGCTCCTATTTTCATTTAGGAAAAATGATAGATTCATTATCAACAAAACATCACGATATCCATCTATTTTCACGCAATCAAGATCTTATATTTTTAATCTGGATTTATCATCCGTATCCGCTTTTTTAAGGCATTCAATCTTTAAGTTAAATGTCAAATAATATCCAATCGTGGCAATTATGATGTCTAGAAGAATTCTTATTAAGACATCAATTAAATATCCAGAAAACAAAAGAGGCATAAAAATCAGAAACGCAGCCCAATTGAATCCAAAAATCAGACCCCCGAATTTTACGGCGCTCCTTTTTAGGGACAATGTATTTCCAGCATTCCCAAACAAAATACAAACTTCCCCTATACATGCACCCATAAGCATTGTCCATAAAAATGTGATATATGGACTTGTTTGATATCCTGATTTAATCACTTGCGTGAAATATGCCATATACCGTACAGATAAAAAAATCAGCGAGAACATGAAAATTGCGATTATTTTTTGACTATGAGTTAAAGGTTCTAACGGAGCATTATCTCCCTTCTTAGCTTCCAGCAAGCTTAATAGAATACCCATCACAAGAACAGGTATCGCATCGCTTAGCCCTACCACAAATTCATTGAGTAATGAATTTCCAAATATTGAAACCCCCTCCATCATAGCAAATAGCCAAAGCAACGCGATTGCAGATCCGTAACGGATTCCTTTATTAATCCCATCTCCAAAGATACTATCCTGTGCCCGAAGAAAAACATAAGCGACACTGGAGAACGCAAACAATGCCCATATAGTAGCAATAACTTCTGTTCCTAACTGTTCCGCCAATCTGCTGTAGTTTGGATTCTTTGGCATAGTGCTATATTCACTTGTTGCTAAATGAAGGGCAATATCAATCGCAACACAAATTAATATAATAAGAACAATATTTACTAATTTCTTTTTTTCCATGGTATCAAACCTCCTTAAACAAACCGATTATCACTTACAAAACACAGGCAAAATTGGTATATAAATTTTATTATTTTTCGTTTTATCCATAGTCGTGTTACTAATTTTCAGTTAAATTTGATAGTAATTTTCCAGTTATGTTCTCGCCATCGCTATGTCGTTCTCCTATGTTTATCTTTTCTTCATATTTATCTTATGATTTAGCTCAATTTATGTCATCTATCTAAAGATAGGTTTTGTGGATAGGTTAAAAGGAAATTTGCACCAGCATATTAGATAGAGAATGTAAAAAAGTCCGGGATTAATCATCCTGCACTAGGGATGTTTAGTAATAGGTTTGAAAAATATTGCTTCTGCAATACATTTGGCAGCATCCTGGTTAGATTTCCACCGAATATCAGCCGAAGCAACCAATTTCTGTTCGTTGGGTGGGTTGAGTAGGAGAATATTAATAAATAATTAGTTCCTCCATTATGGGATAATCATAGCCTTTTCTATTTCTTTGTTTGGATGTCAATCCGAAATATTCGTGGTGTTTGTAATTTTGTTTCAACGGGTTTGTAACGATTATTTTGTAATCTGTATCTAATAAGGAAACCGATTATTAGCACATTGACTTTTCGATGGTGTTAATACACGTTGAACAAAAGGTTACTTCCATATGGTTATTCGAATTCAATGTTGCCTAAAGCAATCGAAATTTATTGATATCTTGCTAGACCATAGAATCAAGATTAAAGCTAATTCTCTCAATAAAAATTTTCTATTTAACGAATAAGAAAAGTTTTCACCAGAATTGTGACAGTCATGATGTATTCAAAATTCAACAACTAGGAAACGGGAATTCTTTCTCTGAGAAGAGAAAAAATGGTATGCCATGGAAGCTTGTGTACTTCAAATTTAGCTTTCCTCGTTATCTTAAATTTACCCGTGTCCCTTTTCGGTGTGTTGAACGATAAACATAATGGAAAAATTAATAGCAAGTTGGGATTTCATTGAAATCCAAATAGAAAGGAGGATAAATGGAAATTGTGATTGATAAGCTGATTTTACACGACAAAGTGAACGAACAAACTGATGAAAACGAACTCGTCGGGCGGGCGAAGAAAGATCTGAATCAGTTTGCTGTTCCATATGATCGCTATGTTCAACAGGTGTATCGTTTTTTGTTGGCTCGAACTTCAAACATGGCTGAGGCTGAAGATTTAACTTCGCAAACATTTTTAACTGCGATGCAAAAGCTTCCATCCTACCGATCCGACGGGCACTTCATGGCTTGGCTGTTTAGCATTGCCCGTCATAAGCAGATTGACAATT
>ENA-ORXD01001824-ORXD01001824.1-sediment-metagenome-genome-assembly--contig:-NODE-1824-length-15904-cov-3.443167_pt1 | contig 15904 bp, 15 predicted proteins | sample MGYA00237862_ERZ511471 | MGnify/ENA metagenome assembly ERZ511471 | reverse complement strand
GACTCCGGGTTGATCTCCTGGCCGAAGACCTCAAGCTTTGCCTTGGGGTTGAGTTCGTTCAGATAGATTTCCGCCACCGACAACATGCCGCCGGTGCCGCAGGCCGGGTCATACAGGGTCTTGACCAGACCCGGCTTGGTCAGCATATCGCGGTCGGTGATGAACAGGACATTGACCATCAGCTTGATGACCTCACGGGGGGTGAAATGCTCCCCTGCGGTCTCATTGGAAAGCTCAGCAAATTTGCGGATCAGCTCTTCAAAGACATAGCCCATCTGCATGGTTTCCATCCCGGAAAGGTCAATCTCTGCAAATGCCTTGACCACCTGGAAAAGAAGATCATTTCTTGGGTCATCCATCTTTTCTATCTGAGCCTCGAAACTGAAATACTCCAGGATCTCCCTGGCCCCGGCGGAAAAGCCGTTGATGAAGTTGCGCAGGTTGGCGGCGATATTGTCCGGATCGGCAATGAGCTTTGCAAAATCGTACTGGCTACGGTTGTGGAAATTGAATCCGGCCATTTTGTTCAGGGTGACATCTTTGGCACTGTCCGAGAGTTTTTCAATCTTGGGCAGGTAATCCAGCACCTTTTGCTTGGTCGGGGCCAGCACACAGTCCAGACGCCGTAAAACAGTCATGGGCAAAATCACCTTGCCGTAATCCGACTGCCTGTAGTCACCGCGTAGCAGGTCGGCGACTTTCCAGATCAAATTGGCCTTTTCCTTAAAGTCTATCATTCGTGTTATGTCCTTGGTGAATCCACAGAGAAAACGGGTGGCAATAAGCTGGTATTGTCATGCACATTGAGCAAATTACTTATTGAAGAGATATTCAGTTTATGTAACAGGGAGGTATATAATTCTCAAGAAAAATGGAGAATAATCTTTATCGCGTAGAACGAAAGCCCCGAGTTAAAAGCAACAAACCCTCTTTAAATTTTATTCAGACATCAACTCCCGCCCGACGCAATCCTTTGAAAACTTCCTCTCGGATTTTGTTGGCATCTGTTTGCATGTTCTTTTGAGGCATAGCCAAATCGCGGATGATTTCCCCCTGACGCTGGCAGGAAACTTTTCCATAACTATCAAAGGTTGTAGACATTCTTTCATGCCCGAGATTTTGACTCCATGCCTTAAATCGTTCCATTGTTGGGCAAACTTGTTCACCCAAAACAGTAAGGGTATTCCTAAAGCTGTGTGGATTGAAATACTGCAGGCCAGCCTGTTCAAAAGCAATTTTGAAGATTTCACGAATCGGGGTGGTGGTCTTCCAGTTCCTTCGTTCCAACCCGACCGGCCCGAACTGAGTATCTGCACCTCGGTCGATCTTGGTTGCTGGGAACAATGGATCATCATTCCCCCAAAGCCTTTCTTCTCGTAAATATTTCACCCACTCCGTTACGATCTCCAACACTTCGTCGCCCACAGGGAAAAAGTAGGTAATAAAGGTTTTCCTGAATTTCGTCTTTACATCACGGGCATCTTGATTGATATACTTCCCCTCCAGGTTTACATGCTTCAATTTCAACGTGGCAATTGCGCTGTTCCTGGCACCAGTCAACAGAGTGAAGGCGATCAAGGCACGGTTACGTTTTTCTATTTCCGACTTGAATGGCATATTGTTAATGACATGTTTTATCTGTTCAATAGTAGGCATTTCCTTATACTGTTTTGCGGTCGCTATCCTGGTTTCATGTTTTGACAAATTAAAATACTCGGCATCGGAATAATTTATACTGGACTTATAGCCAGGTTGCATTGACAACCACTCGAAAAATCGTTTCAGGCTGGTTAAGGTTGAATGCAGGGTATTCTTACTCAGTTTCTCACCTGACTGCTTGCTCCTTTGCTCAGCAAGAAATCGTTTGAAGGCCCTGGCCTGCTCATAGTGAAATGCCTTGAAGTCACGATATTTATTATAGTCATCAAAACGTTTCAGGGCTTTCGCAACAATGTCAACCGTTGATTCGTTATATTGTTTGGCATCCTTTAAAAAAATCAGGTATTTGTGTTTGATTCTCTCGTTTGCAGCATTGTATTTTTTCATATGCGTACCTTCCCCTTGAAAGTCACTGTTTAGGGTAGATTTTCAAATGTTATTTAATCGTTGCAGTGCCTCCGGTAAGTTTATCTCAATTTTGTCGGGAATCCGGTCGATTTTGGCCAGGCTTACGCGCTGATTCATGATTGTGTCGCAGTCGGGGCAGTAAGCAACCAGGTTACCGAACTTTTCATTAACAGGCGTATAGTCCGCCATGTTTTCAGCAGGATATTTTGGGGCTCGGCACCGAAGGCAGTAAAATTGCCCAGGCTTGCACGGCCGCTTGTTTTTGGTCCGGCGCGTGTGGAGAAATTCTTTCAGGACATGACCTAGAATCAGCATGGGGCGCTTTTCATTTAAAACCGGAAGTCCTGCCTTGATCCAAGCTCGCACGGTATTTTTGTGAATACCATACAATCTAGTAACATCTTCCACAGTGTAACTGAGATGACTTTTTACAAGGCGGTAATTTGGATGCCGTTTTTTCATTGCTTAACCATTCGCATAAGTTGCGCGCCACAAAAGGGCGGGGGCTTTGTTGTCCCAGTTTCAAAGTTTAGGCTAATCAGCACGACAAGTTCACTCTGTGCGGTGTCAAGGCTGACCTTATCCCGTATGCATGTCGGCCTGAATCGCGCAGACACAGCCACAGGCCACACACTGTGTATGGTATTCTTTAAGATGGTGACATATTTGCCACTCGAAACCCAAGACGGGCTGAATAGATATTTGCTTTGTATTTTTAAGTACATATGTCAATTTGCGCCATTTCTTCGAGTGACAAATCTGCCATGCGAAACATGTCTTTTTCGACTGATGGAGTGTCATTTTTGTCACTCGAAACAGGCTTTTTGGGTGTCAAATTTGTTACCGACTTTTGCTTTTTCATGGAGTTAACAAGTGCCCAACCTTGCCCCTGTTTTGTGTTGCGTTTTCTTGGATTCGGGGTCTGCTGAAAATTTGCTGTTCCCCAGCGTTTCCAGCGCTCAGAGATAAAATAAGTGGAAGCGTCTCGTTTCCGTCCGCCGCTTCCCTGTTTATTGATGTCGATGAAACCAAGGTTGCTCAGCCCGTCAAGGCTGTTCCGGAATTCACGTCGTGGGATTCCCATTTTCTCAGCTTCGCCGTAAGTAAAAATTATCTCGCCATTATTGACGACGATCCGCTCTGCCGCCCGCTTCTTGTTCTTTTTGGTCTTAAAAATGATCCGTTTCTGTAGGAATCTGAGGTAGACTTTCCATTCCCATTTGCCCAATTCTTTGAAGGCTGCCGAATCCAAAAGCTCTGGTTCCAAGTAAACCCCTGCACTCATCCCGGCATACCACCATCATCGATGTTCATTGCCCCGGCAATCTGGATAAGGTCATCAAGGAGGGTTATCGTTGTGGCCATGGGCACCTCTTTATCGCGCAGGTGCGTCTGAGGTAGAAACCCGCCGCGCCTCCATGTAGGCTATTACATCCTCAATGGAATACCGGACAGACTTTCCCATCTTTGTGTAGGGTAAGCCACGGCCCAGGAAGCGGTCATTCCGCAGGGTCGGCAACGCTCTGCCTGTCATCTCTGAAACTGCCCGTTCATCAATCCATTTTTTTTCTGCCATCGTGAAACCTCCTATTGTAAGAAATAAAAAACCCCATTCCTTGCGGGATATGGGGTGATAAAAACACAATCGGAGGATGGCGCGGCCTAGGTAGAAAAAAGAAATCCTACCTAGGATTGAACCTGTGATAACTATTCGAAATAAGGATTAATTATTTTTTCTCCATCATCAAAGATTTTTTTTAAATTCGCATCGGACATTCCGTAAGTGATTTTATTAATCTGCTCGGTACGATCCTCTTTATCGATACTGCGTACCATCTCAAGTTCGCACGCTATACTTTTCATCAGAATCTCAATAGCTGAGGCATTGGGTCTGCCTTTAGAGAAATAGAGGCTCTTATTTGCTGCCCCGACTTTCATCGCCAGCAAATAAATAATTTTCAACCAAGTCCCACGTTCCTTGCTGCCTATGCCGTCTTTCTCAGTAGCCATGCCGTTGGCCACCCGCTCATTTTCTTTTTCAAGTCGCTCCTGGAGGTCTGTTAAGGCAGATGTGCGAACCACTAGCACACTATCACGGGGCAAGCCTGCAGCAGGGTAATAGTTATCCGAAAATTTACTGTTTCTTTTCTCAGCTAGATATTTTTCACGATCTTTCTTGTGCTGACTCAATAGCTCTTCTGCCTCTTCCTTTTTAATGTTGTTGATGGCAATGTGCTCTTTGATTTTTTCCAGCTCGGCCATTGAGCCAGGTTTGAATTCGTTATTGTCAAAGCTCTCCTGAAGCTGGCACACTTGACCATCTTCTCTTTCGACAAATGCACCATCCAAATTTGAAATTGTTACTGCTGGGCCACCTGTCAGCGACTGGTATTCGTGTTCAATGTCTAATCGCTCACCACCAACCATGGATAAATCCCATACCCCCGTGATTTTTGTCACTTCCTTATTACGGTTAAGGAATCGTTCACCATCAAGGTTTAGACTCTTCATTATCAGTCTAGGCGTATCTTCCCAGCCAGGCATCTTTGAAAAGTAATATGGAGGGTACCATTCTGCATCTTTAAAGGAAACAACTTCCCCGCACCTGGCATAGGCATGATTCACAAAATTGACGGATAATGTCAAGTGGTTGTCCAAGGCCAACCGTAACACATCGGCTTCGCATACTTCCTCGCTAAATAATATTGACAGGTATCGTGCCGCTTCAGGCACAGTCAGCCATTTTTTCAGCTTCCACAGCTTGCCCGGTAATGCCATGCTTCAACCTCCCCTATGGGTTGCCCTTGGTAAAAATCAGACCGGCAACCGCCAGGGAAGCGGGCTTTCGGGAGCGACCCTAGCCGGTCTGAAAAACGAGCTATTTAATCAATCAAGCCTGTGCCTTCCTGGTGATGGGAACTGTCTTTGCGCTGCCCTGATTCATCGCATCGCTGATAATGTCCCCGGCCAAGTCCGCCGCTTGTCTCAAGGCATCGTCGCGCAGGTGGGCATATCTCTGAGTCATTGCCGGGGTTTTGTGGGTCATGAGTTTTTGCAGGGTGTAGATGTCAACTTTGCCGCTTGAGGCCAGCATTGAGGCGTAGGTATGCCGCAGACCATGAAGGGGGCGAAAGTCTTTCGGTAGCCCTGCCCGTTCCTTAATCCTGTTGGCGCTCTTTTTTATATCAACAAGCTGCCCACCATTCTTTCCGGGAAAAACATACGTGCTGGTGGTCCGTTCATGATTCGCAAGCAACTGTCTGGCAGCATCATTAAGGGGGATACTTTGGCTCTTGCCGCCTTTTGGGTCGCGAATCAGGATAAACCCACGGGCAAAGTCAACGTCATCCCATTTGAGCTTGAACAGTTCCCCCCGCCTCATCCCGGTATAGAGAGCCATCAGCATCATATTGCCGACTTGCTTGTTATCATCCTCGGCTATGGCCTCAAGTAAGCGATGCAGATCATCTTTGCTCAAGTCCTCGGTTTTTTTATTGTCAACGTCCGGCATCTCGACGCGGAAAGGTATGGCAGGGCATAGCATTTTATTGAATCCGAAATTGGAGACCCGTTTTAAGATGCCAAGGATATGCTTGACGGTCTGAGGTGATTTGCTCTTCAGGAGTTTGACCCTGATCCGGTCAACGTCGAGTGGGAGTAAATCTTTCGGCTCTTTGTCGCCGATGGTGTCTTTGAGATACTTGTTAAAACGACTTTCGTCACTTCGATGAGCTGAGTAATTGGCGGTTTTATTTTTTATGTATTCATCCCAGAGTCGAGCAACCGTCCATCTGTTTTGATCGGCTACTTTCTGGGCTTCAATCTCTGCCCGTTTGCCCTGGTTGGTGAGCTTCACGCCCCTTATTTTTTCAGCTCGCAGGGTGCTGGCCTTAGCCGGGGTCATGTTGTCCTGAAATTGCCAACCGGCCTTTTCTTCGGTTTCTTTGCCATCCTTGCGAAACCGGATGTAATAAATTTTTTCTTCCTTGCTGGTGAGCTTGGACTGACCGATGATGTAAAATACGCCCGGATAGTTCGTCTTGAATCTCTGCTTTGCAGCCATCAGTAAGCCCTCCCTTGTTTTTTATTCCCCGCACTGTTCCCCGCATATTAGGTATAATACAAGGTAAATAAAAGGAAGTCAAGAGAAGTATAACTGTCAATAAATACAATTAATACAAATATTAACGTGATTTGAGGTAAAATGAGGGAAGATGTATTCTTCGGCCTCCGAAGCCAAAGGTCGTGGGTTCGAATCCCGTCTCGCCCACCATGGAAATTGACAAGGTTTGCCCATCTATCGGCAAACCTTTTTTTTTGCGAGAAAATTTCAGCCCTCTTTACCCTCCTCCGAAGCTTTTATTTCCCCCTGTTGCAGGTGCTTGCCTGATCACCGTGATTCCACTTGAGGGTTTAAGAATACGATCACGTCGTCCGTAGCAATGCATGCATCATGATTTTGCTCTTGTTCGTAATAAGCCTTTCCTGTAACTTGGCGGATATACACATTTCTTTGCATTCCATGCCGGACTGACTCATTTTACTGCGCTGATAATTTCTGTTGGCGGGCGGATCGCACAATTTTTTTTCTTCCGGTCGTTAATTCCCTTGTATAAAACTCTCGTCCTCTGATAGAGTTTATTTAGTATCCAAAAATGCCCTTTTTGCGTCCCGAAAAGGGCCAGTATTATTTTGGTTCAGAAGAGGTGGAACAGGACGGGGCACAGGGTTGTCAAATCAATAAATGACGAAATGGTTGCTGGTGATTCTGTAGAAACCCAGGCCTTTGGACTCTGCCGCTGGGCAAAAGTCCTGGTCATGGGTGTGGCAACCGGCAAGATGTTCTGTTTAAGTGATGTGCTGCTGTTCCACTTCAGGAGGTAATAAAATGAAAGAGTGTCCTTATTACGGCGGAACCTGCGAAGGCACCAGTTGCCATTTATGGCAGGATGAAAAATGCGCATTTAATAATGTTCTCTATAATATCCAAGCCGCGGAAGAGGACTATCCGGAAAGCCTGTTGACGTGTATTCCTACTTCTGCCGATGAGGATTTTGACCAGGTAGAGTACTGAGGTTTTCCGGTGACCGGTTCCCGTAAGGTTCTTGCTTTTTGGCGAGAAGTTCTCCGTCTGAGTGAACTGCCGCAGAGGAGCTTGCCCCTTGCCATGTGACCCGGTGAGATTTTGCGCAAACAGCCGGGTGTAGTTCTGTCCGCTCTGACAGAGATCCGTCCGGAGGGGCAAGATGCTATGTCTGCCCATACACCCCTGTAAATTAAAGACACCAAAGGGTGCCTCGCCATTTTTCAGTAATCACCCGCCATCCAGACTCTTCCCGTAAAAAATTTCGGTTACCTTTGGCAATAGCGCTCCACCATTTTGCCGGCTTGGCAGTGTGCAGCCTCTTCCTGAATTTCCTTGTTTCCCCCCTGCCGTCTCTTTTAAGATCCATTCAGCAGCAGACTGCCCAAAGTTATCTGCCGCAGCTGCAGATCATCCAGCGCCACCTGCAGGGGCATCAGTTCCTCTTGCAAATCTGCCACCATATCCGCGGTAATGGTAAAGGTCCTGGTCATGGCGGCCAGGGTCTGCGGATTTTCTTTGAGCAGATCACTGACAGTGACATGGGACAGGGCGGCAAAGGGGGTCAGGCCCACCGTAAGCGCCATGACCATCCTGGCCTTGGCGCGAAATTCCCGCAGTTTCACGGCAGGAATGCCGGCCGGCGGTTCAAGCAGATTCATGGTCAGAAAATCGTGCAGGGTGTTGATCCCGGCCAGGGCCAGCGCCTGCCCATAGACGTCACCCACCCCGTCAATGCTGCGCACCGGCATACCTGCCCCAAGGCCCGGGATCTCCTCCTTTGCGGCATATATCTGAGAGAAATCGAGGCGCAGGGTCCGGCACAGGGTCAGTCCGTCGACGATGTCGATACGGGGATGGATAACATGGTTGATCATGAAGCCGCTGCCAGGAGCAGCCGTGGCATTGCCGCCGAAGAGACCGAATTCCCGTACCGGCTGGAAGCCGTTGGCCGGAAAATCGGAACGGGTCAGTTCGATACTGATCTGCAGGCGACCGGTTGGCGCAGCGGCAGGCTGTCCCGTGCCGTCCAGGAAAATGATCTCCTCGGTAGCAATAGGTCGGCGCAGGATTTCCGCCAACAGGCCGGTGGTGGCCGGCTGGGGGTGGGGCAGGGCCGCATCCCATTCTTTTATGCCCTCGCCCACCGCCAGATACAGGATGCCGCCGAGTCCGAGCTGGCCTTTCATCAGCGCGGCCAGCAGCCGGTTGCAGCCCTCGACGATGAGATTAGGGCGCCAGCCCCGGTCCAGTCGTACCCTCTGATCAGCGTCGAGCAGCAGATCGTGGTAATAACCCTTTATTATCTGTGTCATATTATCTTGCTGGATGGGCTGAGGATTATCGATCGGCCTCCGGGTGGAGCGCCAGCGCTTCCCGCCTTCGGGAGATCCGGGGAAAAGGCGATGCTCTGCCCATAACCCCCATCACTCCCTAACCTTTCTTGGTGCGGCAGTCCGCCTTTTCCCGTTGAAACCGGCTTGGTGCCGGTCCGGCGGCGCCCCACGCGAAGACCGATCAGATCTGTTCCCTCATTGTCCCTCAATATAGTTTCTGAGGGCGTCCGGCAAGTTCCTTTTCCTCAGCTCCATGTTGACCCGTGAAATTTTCAAAGCAGCAATCTTTTTCAGCACCACCGGGTTTTTTTCGGCATCAACCTCCTTGGCCATTTTCATCAGCAGTTCCTGTTCCTTGGGTTTGCTGGCGTCGGCGTGCCGGGCCAGCACGAGTTCGATCAGGGGATCATGCATACCGGCCAGCACCGGAACCACGGCATCGAAACAGTCGTAATATTTTTCCTTGAATTCCGGGATGATCTGCTCCCAGCAGTTTTCCGGGCAGCTTTTCAGATACTGGAGAAAGCCCTGCACCTTTTCGTCCTGGGAGTCCAGCACGCCGGTACGCTTGAATTCCTTCCATATCATTTTTTTATGGCTCATCATTAATCCTCCGAGAATATATAGACATACCAGATGACGTCAGCCAGTTCACTCTCGCCTGATTCATTGCGGATGCGGATATAGACATCATAGGTGTCTTTTGCCGCGGTTCCGCGGTAGACCAGCTCATGGGTGACATTGGTGGTGCCGGTGCCGGTGACATCGGTGAGGGCCACCACCGGCATGTATATTCTTTTTATCCCCTCCAGATAGCCCACATTGGCCTGCACCAGCTGCAGGGTGGTCGCGCCCGGCGCCAGGTTGGCGATGGAGCCGCTGCCAACAATGGTAAGATCAAGTTTGGCCCGGGTGACGGCCCCGTTGTCGATCTTGGCCGTGGTCACCGCCTCATCACTGATTTTGGCGGCAGTAACGGAATTATTGCCCAGCTTGGCGTTTGTCACCGCAAGATCGGCCACCTTGGCGTTGGTCACCGCGTTGTTTTCCAGACCGCTGGTACCGATCATGTTGCCGGCCGTGCCGCCGCTATGGTCATGGCCGGTGGCGGAAAACAGGATCTTTGACTCGTTGATGGCAGCATCGGCCTGCACCTGGTCGTTGCCCACCACATTGAAACGGAGCTGGCCGCCCTTGGTAAGCGATTCGTCCAGCCGGTTGCCCACATTGCCCTTCATGCCCCTGGCATCGATAATTTCCGCCGCCAGATCGGCAAGGTTGATGCCCACGGTGCGCTGGTCCTCGATGTGCTCGGCCAGGATGGTGGCATTGCCGGCCGGCCGCTTGATGCGGGCCAGGGTGTAATAACCATGGCCGGCTGGAGCAGCGGGCAGGGAGACGGCGCCCTGGGCCACGCGCACCGCCCATTCGCGTCTCAATCGCACGCAGGACTCAATGCCGATGGCGGGATTGATCAGATTGCTGTCCTCGCTGCTGTCCACCTCGCGCTCCCACACATCGATATAGACCAGATCCTCCCTGGCCGCGCCTGGGGTGGTGAGCGGGGTAATGACCGCCACCCCCCACTTGGCGGCCAGGGTGGGATTATTGTACAGGGGCTGGTTGCTGTAGCGCATGGTGCTTTCCAGCATGGCGTCCATGCCTTCCACCAGGATGCGGCCCGCGCCCAGGGCCGTGCCGTTGCCGCCCTTGATATCGAAGTTGTTGGTGGTGCCCGCGGCAGCCAGAATGCGGAAGCCGTCGTTGCCGTTGGGCACGCCGTTGCCGGCAAACCATTTCAGAAAGGCCTGCAGTTCAAACTTGCGGATATCCTCCTGTTCGTTCCAGTCGGCATCTATGAGTGGAACACCCTGCTGCAGGCGGACACCGACATAGTGTTTTAACCGGTCAAATGTATTTCTCGAGAAGTTGCCCATATTTTACACCCCTTGCAGTGAAAGTCGGTTCACGGTTTGCCGTTAGCCCTGACCTTGAACCTGGAAACACATACTCATATCATGAGAACTTTATGACTCATCGCTTCTTATTAAAAAAACAGGCGGATCATCCTGATCAGCGTGGCTGATGCGTCTTTATGGATCACCGCATGTCTGATGGAATTGATCATGTAATCCGTGCCGCTAAATCTGCCGAACAGACCGAATTCCCGCAGCGGGTAAGTGGTCAGGGGCGCCAGCGGCGCGGGATAGCCCGGCGCCAGGATTGCCGTGATCTGCAGTCTGCTGGTCGGGGCCGCCACCTCGTTGTTGCTTTCGTCCAGATAGGTCATGGTAAGACTTGCCGCGGCAATGGGCGGGTTGTACGGGGTCACCAGCCCGGTGGCCGTGGGGTCCGGCGCCGGCACACCGGCGCTGTCCCAGGTCGCCTGGCCCTGGCCGAAGGCCAGGTGATGAATGCCGTCGGTGGGGTCGTTGCGCATGAAACCCGCCAGCAGGATGCGGCACCTCTCGACAATGGTATTGCTCACCCAGCCGCTGTCGTGGATCACACTGCCGTCAGCGCTCTGCAGGATATCCCTGTAAATTCCCTTTAACTGATTACCGATATGTTCCATTTTTACTCATCTCCTTCTATGACACCGACATGCCACGTTCTGAAGCGGGTGCTGACCGGCACGGCGGCAAAATCGACGCTGCCGCCTTCGGTGGTTGTAATGCTCCAGGAGCGCAGCCAGCGCCATTCCGGGATCCGGTCGGCATAACTGTCGGCAGGTCCGCTGTAAACCTCGGAACTCACCGTTGTCAGGCTGTCTGTATATTGCTCTTCAATGAACCGTGCGTTTTCCGCGGTGGGGAAATCGTAGGTGTAGATCTGTTCTCTGTAAATGGCGGGCTCGATGACAAAGACATAGCGCACCTGGATGGGCAGAAACTGATGCAGCACACCGCGCAACAGCTTCTGGTTGCGCAGGATGAGGCCCGGGTCCTCGGTGTCCGGGGTGAGGTAGATGCCCAGCGTCTGGCGGGAGTACCAGTTGCTGTCCGTCATTTTGCCGTCCACCCCGACATCATAGGTGTAGGCCTGGAAATCGGTGAATTTGCCGCGCAGGGCGTTTTTGGCGATGTTGGCCGCCATGCAGCTGACACTGCCGGCATAGCGCATGTCCATGGTCTTGGTGGCCTTGTACACATCGCTGCTGTAAGTGAGGTGCCGGTTGGCGCGGTAGAGGAGCAGCCTCTCGCCGTTCACCGCAAGCGGCAGAGGGTAGCGCTCCGTGTAAGGCGAGCTGCTGATCTGTTCGGCGGCGGCCCAGGCATGAGAGACGGCATCAAGCTCGGTGCGCCACAGGGACCAGCTGCCGCTCTGGTCGGAACTGAAAAAGATCTCAACACTGCCTTCCTGTCCGGCCAGGGCAACGGGGTCGCTGTCGTTGATGTCCGCCGTATCCTTGGGCTTGAGCAGGACGCCTCCCCAGTCCGCGCTGTTGGCCGGATCGACTGAGCCCTTGACCCGGCAGGCCACGGTCCACCTGGTCTGGCCGGGGAGGGCCGCAGGTTCCTTCTGCGACCAGAGCACCATGAGCCGCTCCACCGCACCGCTGGTGAAAGTCAGCGCCATTGGTTCGCTTTCCACCCTGGCATCGAGCCCGCTGTCCTGGGGGAACAGGGCAGGGGGATCAAGCTGCCAGTGCGCACCGTCATGGCGGTTGTATTTCATCCGCCAGCGGCCGGCGTCCAGTTCCAGCCAGAAGAGCCACAGCCCGCCGCTGCCGTCCACCGTGAGCGCAGGAGATTTGCGCTGGTTGGTTTCCGGACCGAAGGTTGTCGCTTCCGACCACGTCCCGCCGCTTCGGCGCTGATGAAGAATGCGCCAGGTCCCATCCTGCTCGCTGTAGGAATCCCAGAAGAGCCACAGGGTGGTTCCCTGCAGGGCAGCGGCCGGATGCCGTTCAATGTTCCGGCTTTCCGAAAGGGGACTGCTCGGCGACCAGCCGTTCACTGCTGACCAGGTTTTGTGCCAGATATCCCAGCGGTTCTTTTTGCGGGTATGATAAAAAAGCCAGATGGTGCCGTCCGCATCGGTGGCCGTTGCTGGCCGTCCCTCATAGGCGAAGTTCAGCGAAAGCGGCGACTCCTGCTGCTGCCATTCCCCCTCATCATCAAGGCGCAGGGTCCACAGGTTGAGCCTTTCCGGGTTGTTGCTGAGAAAGATGTTGTGGACAAACTCCTTTACCCTGCTTTCCCAGTTGGTGAGCCGTTTCACCGTGGCTTCCACCGTGGGGATCAGCCCCACGGTTTTGTAAAGATGGGGGGCGTTGCTGATCTCGTTGCGCTGGGCGTCGATTTCCAGCCGGTAGTCGATCTGCCAGGCGATCCACTGGGCCGGCAGCGGCAGCAGCCGGCCGGCCATGCGGTCCGTGTTGTGCAGATGAAAGGCGGCGTTGGCATGGCTATAGAGCAGATCGAGCATGCTGCCCGGTACCTCAAGAAAGCGCCTGAGCTGGCCGGCCTGGCCAAGCTCTGCCGGCACCTGCGAGGGATCGCTCGCCAGCGCCGTGTCATAGCGGTGATAGATGCGCGGCAGCTGGTCAAACATCCGGGCTCCGAACCCGTAGGCAGAGGTGGCCATGGCCACGCAGCGGTTATGGTAATCGACGGCAAAGACCGGTGGCGCGCCCTGATAGGGGAACAGGGCGTAATAGTAGTGGATCTCGCCCTGCAGGTTGCTGTCGATGATGGAGTACAGCGCCTCGCCGTCTGCAGTGAAGCCGGTGGCAAGCCCTGTTCCCTCTGCCACGATGACGCCGTCGTGGGGCGAGACGGGAAAGGTCTTTTCCCGGCGCACCACCCTGATGCCCGGATAACCGGCCGGATCAGGGTTGGTCCAACTGAGCGCGATTCTGTTGCCCTCAGGACAGGCTGCTGCTGTTATCCCTTTGAGACGCATGGTCAGCTTTCACCCTCGATAACGATTCTGATGCCCTTGGCATAGGCCGGGACATCGGCGGGAATAACGGGGATCTCATTCTCCTTCATGGTGATCTTGCCCGCCGGTTCAACATAACCGGCCGCCTGACCCTGGCGCCTGAACTCGCTGATGGTGACATAATCCACCCCTTCCACCGCCTCGATGGCCTCGTAGAATTTGGAGAGATAGATGGTCTGGGCGAAATCGACATTGGCAAAGGCCAGCAGGGCGGCAGCCGCGGTCATCACCTTTTCCTTCACATCATCAGGCGGATAGTAACTTTTCACCCCGATGGCGGCGGTGATGTACAGCTTGACATACTCCACATCCTCGATGGTGATAATGGTGGTCACCGGCCGCTTGTCCTCGAAGTAGGCCAGCAGGCCCGCCTCCAGCACGTCACTCACCCGGCCGCCGCCCTCGGGAGCAACATACAGGGTGACCCGGTTCCAGCTGGCGGACACGGCCCGCACCTTGCCCACCCCCTTGAAGTCCAGGGCCAGGGCCTTGTAGTCATCCTCGGTGACGGCCCGTTTCAGCGACCGGAACACGGCCGGGGCGTGCATGACCGCATGTTTGATGCTCTCCCGTTCCGCCCCGCCGGTGGCAGCCTCGGGGTTGGTGGCCTTGATGCCGTTTAACACCAGCTGCGCGGCGTCGACGATGGTTTGGATGGTGTTGGCCGGGGTGTTGCCCTTCAGACCGCCGCCCACCCGGTAGGTGGCCCTGATGGTCGCGCCGCTGGAGGGTATGGCGCCAAAGGCGCCGTCGCCGAAAATAATGGTGGCCGCGTCCTGATCGTCAATCTCCACGGTGTAGTCTTTCTGCTTTTCCCGGCTGAAGGCCAGGCTCTCCTGCAGGGTCCACTCGTCAATGGTCTCACCCAGGCTGGTGGTGATGATGATGTCCCGGTTGATTTTCTGGGTTGCCCCGGCTGAACGCAGGATCAGCCCGGCATGGGCCAGGGTGAAACGCTGGTTTTTGCTGCCGTCGGAAAAGCCGATGATCTCGTTCTTCACCAGCCGCCCTTCCTCAACCGGCACACCTCGGAAGTATTTCTTGCCGGTTGCCGCATCAGTGGCCAGGGTGCCGCAGTCGATCACCAGGTTGTCCTCCCGGCTGTATTCAAAGCGGACACTTGGCTTGTCCTTCTGGCTTTTGGTGGCAAAGGCGTCACCGCGGCGGATGGTGATAACCGCTGTGCAGACGGCAGGAATGGTCAGGTCAAGGGTGGCGGAGGACGGGGCGGCGGTGGCCAGCCGGTAGCCGATCAGTTTCAGATGATCGATAACGCTTCGTCTGCTCTGGGCCGTGCCCAGGAAGCTCTCATTGGCCACCCGGTCCTGGTAGTAGCTGAGGATGTCGCCCATGTGGGCAAAGAGCTGCAGCAGAACATTGCCGAAATCGGCCTCCGAGGCGTAACTTTTCCACTCCGGCAGCCGGGCCGGAATGAGTTCCCGCATGGACTGCAGCAGACTGTCATAGTCGCGGGCCATGTAGTCCACAATGGTGTGCTCGTCTATCTTCTTGATCTCTGCCATTTTTTCCCCTTCGGGTGGTAGCGTTCCAGCGCTTAAACGCTCAAACGCTTGAACGTCTTTATCGAAAATGTATCCTTACCGTCTCCCGGCTCAAATCCTGCCGCTTGGTATAGGAGATCTCCACGGTGATGGTCTCTTCCCGGGAATCAACGTCAACCCCGTTCACGATGATGTCCTCATCCAGCCAGCGGGCCAGGGCCTGGCCGATGGTAAACTCCATGGCCGCGGCGAGAATGGTGTTGTTGGCCTCAAACACCAGGTTGAAGATGCCGCAGCCGAAGTCGGGCATGTTCACCCGTTCGCCGGGCGCGGTAAACAGCACCTGGATAATCTTGCCGCGGATGGCCTCGTCGCCGCCGCTGGCGTTGATGCCGCCTCCCTTGCCTACTGCAAAGGGGAAGCCGAAAGTGGTCACTTCACCTGCCATGGCTGTCACTCCACATGTCCCTGTCCTGCCGGATAATTGCTCTCGGTAAACTGCAGATCCCCATCTTCCACCGCAATGGCGACACTGTGCGAGTGGGCGCTGGGCGCGGCCGTGCCGGTGGCGCCCTGCACGCTCACCCGGTCGATGGTCCTGATCTTTTTGATCTCCATGTTCGACTTGATATGGGTGACCACGCCGTGGGCGATGGCATGGGAGAGCTTCTTCCAGCTGGCGCGGATATCCGTCATCTGCTCCTCGCTTGCGCCGTCAATGGGCTCCATGACCTCGCGGATCTTGTCGTAGATCGCCTTGGTCATGTCGGACCGCGTGCCGTCGAGACTCCTGTTGATCGCCCTGACCATGGCCTTTCCGGCGCCCTCGATAAGATAGAGCAGCATGGATCGCGCCTCCTGCAGCTCCCGCGGATCAATTCGAACGCTCATCGAGCCATTCCTCCGTCGGCGCTCCGAGCAGCTCCCCTGTCCAGCCGCTCATGGACCGCACATAGTCCTTGATCTCG
>ENA-ORXD01001823-ORXD01001823.1-sediment-metagenome-genome-assembly--contig:-NODE-1823-length-15907-cov-3.582186_pt1 | contig 15907 bp, 18 predicted proteins | sample MGYA00237862_ERZ511471 | MGnify/ENA metagenome assembly ERZ511471 | reverse complement strand
CCGGCGTGCCGCAGGCCCTCGCCGGCCGTCTCGCGCGCCTCATCCTGCACTACGTCGCCGAGGAGGAGGAGCCGCCGCGCACGCGCGAGGACGCGCAGGCCGACCTCGCGACCCTCCGCGCGCAACTCCTCGAGATGGGACGCCTCGCCGAGACCGCCGCCGCCATCGCCGGGCGCCTCGACGACGCGCTCCTCGTCTCCTACCACAGCGACGCCTTCGACGAGGCCCAGGCGGCGAAGCAGTCGCTCGCTATCGTCGCCGCCCTCTGCGCCGCCGCCGGCCGCTCCGCCGCCGAGGCCCTCGGCCACGTCCGCGTCATCGATCCCGACCTGCCCGGCTTCCTGCCCTTCGGCGGCGAGTGAGCGAGCGACCTCCACGCGGCACGGCGTGACCTCCGGCGCAGATGCGTCCAGCGCCATCCGCCTTTGTCTTCCTACGCGTTGACGATTCGTCATGTTTCATTGCTGGAATCTCGCAGATACGTGATAGAATCACAATATCCGGACCCGTCGGGAGGAGAACATTGGCCGCTCGGCCAGACACCAAAGCGTCCCTTGCGGTTCGCATCACCGAGCTGCGCAAGGCGCACGGGCTCAGCCAGCGCCAGCTGGCCGAGGCCATCGGTATCGACCCATCATCGATGAACCGCGTCGAGAAGGGGCAGCGCGCGGTCTCGGTCGGGGAGCTCGTGCGCCTCGCCGACGTACTCGACGTGCGCGTCGAAGACCTGTTGGCCGAAGCTCAGCCGGCGCCCAGCATCTGGCTCAGGGCGGGTGCCGACGGCTCGGCCGGGGTGGCGCGGTCGCTCGAGCTGTTCCGCGGCGTCATCCGCGACTACTTCGGCGCGCAGGCGACGGTCGAGTAGCGGCGTGACCGTGTCGCCCGAGTCCGTCGCCCGCGAGGCACGACGCGACCTCGCGTTGGGGACCGAAGGCCCCGTCCCCGACATCCTGCAGCGCATCGAGAGCGGCGCCGGTGTCAACGTCGTGCTGGCGCGACTGCCCGAGGGCGGCCCCGCCGGTGGGTACACGCAGGAGCGGGGCGTCCCCTTCATCCTCGTCAATGCGAGTGAACCGGTGGTCCGTCAGCGATTCACGCTGGCGCACGAGTTCGGGCACCATCGACTCGGTCACGGCGACGTTCTCGACCAGACGATCCTCTGGGGTGCCGTCGACCCCAAGGAGTCAGCCGCCAACCGCTTCGCCGCCGAGTTCCTGCTGCCGGTCGCCGGGGTCGACCTTTGGTTTGCATCCTCTGCGGCCCCGACGCTCACCCTCGAGACGCTCGTGCGCCTGGCCAACGCCTTCGGCGTGAGCTGTGAGACTGCCCTCTGGAGGGCCAAGGCGGCCCGCCGCGTCAGTACAGCCGCCGCCGACCAGCTCAAGCGGCGTCTCGACGCCCACGAGCATCACGGGGTCCGTGCACGCCTGGGGCTCAGTGAGATCGTCGATACCCTGAGTTGCGCCGGGGGGATGGCGGTCCGCGTGCCCGAGCGCATGACGGGCAACGTGCTGCTGGCGCTCCGTCACGGCATCATCACCGAGGCGCAGGCCGCGCGGCGCCTGCGGCTTTCCCCGGGCGGCCTGCGTCGCGAGCTGGAGCACCGCCGTCGCGACGAGCGCGAAGAATAGACGCCGATGCCCGGGTCTGCCGCCGGCGGCCCGGCGCCGTCGATCGCCGCCGCCCGCATCGTCGTCGTCGATTCGTCGCCCGTCATCAACTTCGTGCGCGCCGGCGCCCAACGCGCGTTCGCCGACTTCCTCGGTCCCGGGTTCCGCAGCTGTTCCGCCCGATAGTCCACGAAACGTGCTGCTTTTGCAGGGCAAAAGCCGGCTGACGCGCGGAAGCGGCGTGTATCTATGCGCCGAGGGGGCTCTGCAGCTTCAGCCGGGCGCCGGTGCGAGTTCGGCGAGGAGTGGCGGCTCGGAGAGCCCGAGCTTGGCGAGGATGGCGCGCTGCGGAGCCGTGAGCTCGCTACGCTGGCGGAAGCTCCCGGAGGCGCCGCGGAAGCTGCCGAGCCGCAGCCTCTCGAGCTCGCGGCGCAGGTTCGGCCAGGTGTCCCCGCAGCTGGTTTCCATGACGCGCACGAGGAGCAGGCCGAGCCAGCAGAGCACGATGTGGGCGCGGATGCGGTCCTCCCTGCGGTGGTAGACGGGCCTGAGGTCGAGGACCTGCTTCATGTCGCGCCAGCCGCGCTCGATCTCGGCGAGCTGCCTGTAGCCGAGGGCGATGTCGGCCGCCGGGAGCGTCGGGTCCGAGGAGCGCAAGAGGTACTTGCCGTCGAGCTTCTCCTCGGCCCTCACCGCCGCCTCGTCGATGCGCAGGAGGCCGCCGGGCGTGGTGCGCAGGAGGCGCGCGAGGCCGGGCTTGGTCCCGATCGCGCCGCGCAGCTCGGCGCGCTTCGTGGGCGTGAGCTTGTCGCTGCCTGCGATCATCTCGGTCAGCCGCGCGAGGAGGCGCGCGCGCACTGCTGCGTCGCGCTCCGCCGCCTCGGGGTTGTGGCAGACGACGAAGCGCTCACCCTCGCTGACGCGCACCTCCTTCACGCGCAGGCCCCCGGGAAGCTCTTGGTAGCGGCCCGCCCGGGCGAGGGCCGCTTTGGCCTCGGCCGAGCCCGAGCGCAGCCTCTCGCCGAGGATGTAGTGCTCATCGCCGCGGCGCAGGTGCCGGCGGTTCTCGGCGCTCGTGAAGCCGCGGTCTGCGACCCAGACGACGCGCGAGAGGGTCCAGTCGCGGAGCTCGTCCTTCACCTGCCTGATGAGCGCCGAGTCGCTGGTGCTGCCCGGCCAGCTCCAGACGCGCACGGGGATGCCCTCGCGGGTCACGGCCATGCCCACGACCACCTGGGGCAGGTCTCCGCGGTGGTCCTTGGAGTGACCATAGCTGCGGAAGCCGGCGTGGCGGGCGGCCTCCCCGTCGCCCTCGGCGCCCAGCAGCTCGCCGCGCTCGTCTCTGGCCACAGGCTCGTCGGCCTCGTCCGTCTCGAAGTAGGTCGAGGTCGTGTCGAAGAACAAGAGGTCGACCTCGAGGCTGAGCAGGCTGGCGACCTGGTGGAAGACCTCACGCTCCAGGGCCGGCTGCACCTCGAGGAGCCAGTCCATGGCGCGATAGCAGGCGTCGTCCGTGGTCTGCGCAAGGCCGGCGATGTGTGCGTCCTCGCCGACCCAGCGCGCGGCCGCGAGCTTCGAGGAGGGCGCCAGGGCGCGATTGGCGACGAGCGCGAAGAGCACACGCTCGGCGGCCGGGTCGCGCCGCCTGCCTTTGAGCAAGCGGCGCAGCGTCGCGTCGACCCCGAGGCGCCGCCAGAGGCCGTCGAGGACGTAGCTGCCGCCGAGCGGCCGCGAGCCGAGGTAAGCGAAGCTCTCGCCGGCACCGGTGAAGAGCGTCGCCTGGGGATCGGGCGCCGCTGCGAGGAAGCGCGCAAGCGAGCCCGCGAGGCGCTCCAGCGCGGCCCGGCTCTCTGCGTCCTCGCGGCCGAAGTTGTAGAGCACCTCGGTGCGCGAGCGCTTCTTCTCAGGATCCCAGACGTTGTGCGCGAGCTGCAGGTAGCGGACGACCGAGCCGTCCTTGTTCCTGCGCGGTGTCGTGCGCACGTACATAGACTAGACGTTCTCATGAAGTACAAGCTAAAGCAAGTACTCCAACCCTAAACGTGTATCTATGCTTTCTCGCGTTTCTGACCAGGACAAAACGCTCTGAGCAGGGGTATTCCGTTCAGACGTGGGCCAGGGGGGCGATTAGCTGCGGAACTCCGGTCGGTGACCGGGCGCGAGTGACCGTCGAGGTGGCTCGCGAGCTGGCAGCGGCGGCGCGATCGAGCGCCGGCTTGGCGAGGTTCCTCAAAGACTGGCCGGCGCACGGGCCGGTCGACCTCCCGGACGATCTGAAGCTCAAGGCGGCGGACATTCTGGGCTTCATCGCCGACGACGCGGTCGCGAGCCTTCAGGACGTCGGTGAGGTCACTTCCGTGCTCCTGGCCCAGCATCTGCGTGAGAGCGGGGCATGCGCCGAGCCCGTCCTCCTGCTCGACGACGTGCGGCACGGCAAGAAGCTCGCCGCGCCTCGGAGGCTGCACGTGGTGGACACCCCAGCGCTCATCATCGAGATGGTCTCTGCAGGTGCCATGCCGGAGGCGCTGGGGCGCAAGGTCTGGCGGGCGGCCTTCTCGGACCGTGCGAAGTGGGCGGCGTTCGAGACGCGGCTCGCGCGGGCCCGGGAGCAGACGTGAGTCCGGGCGGCATCTCTCGCCCTCTCGTTGGGCGTCGATCGTCACCCGGACTGCGCGGCTGGCCGTACAATCGCGGCAGGCGACTGCCGGAGGCGCGAGGTGACCGTGTTCAACATCGAGCTCGAACGCGAGACCGACGGGCGCTGGCTCGCCGAGGTGACTGAACTCCCCGGCGTGATGTGTTACGGCGCCGACAGAGCCGAAGCGGTCGCAAAGGTGCAGGCGCTCGCCCTGCGCGTTCTTGCCGACCGGCTGGAGCACGAAGAGGGCAGCGGCGACCTCCTCGAGATCTCCTTCGACGCCGCCTGACCCGTGACCGACTGGCCCAGCATGAAGGCGCGCCGCGCCCATACCTTCTGTCGCCATCGCAGTTGCCCGGGGCCTGCGATCGTATCCCTCCGTCGGCTTCGTCACTCTGGCCCGCTCACCCCTCTGAGGCCAGACTGGCACCATGGTCGTCACGTTCGCATGGTCGCTCGCTGCCCGCCCGGTCTCGCTCGTGCGACGGCCTTGCAGTGCAGCCGACGTATCGACTACTATGTGTTGTCATATGACGACGAGAAGTAGTCAGAAGGGCATACAGGCGCTGTTCGCCTCCGGGTCGATTGCGCGGCTTCTTGCTGCGTTCACCGCCGAGCCGAATCGGGGCTTCTACCAGCGCGAACTGCAGCGGGTCACGGGCGCGCACCTTCGTCAGTTGCAGCGCGACCTCGTGCGGCTCGGGCGGTCCGGCTTCGTCGAGCGTCGTGCTCACGGCAACCGCGTGTACTACCGGGCGGTGGCCGGTCATCCGGCGTTCCCTGAGCTTCGCGGGCTCATGGCGAAGACGCTCGGGGTCGGCGAGATCCTGAGAGCCGCGCTTGCGCCCCTGGGGGAGAGGGTCGAGCTCGCGTTCGTGTTCGGTTCTGTCGCGCGCGGCGACGACGTGGCCGGCAGCGATGTCGACCTCTTCGTCGTCGGCTCTGTCGGTCGCAAGGAGCTGTCCGTCGCTCTGGCGTCGGCTGCCGTGTCACTCGGTCGCGAGCTGAACCCGGTCATCGTGCCGAGCGACGAGTTCGTGGCGCGCGCGCGTGACCGCGACCACTTCCTCACCTCCGTGCTGGACGGCCCGCGGATGTGGCTCGTCGGTGACGATGACGCGCTTGCAGCGCTGGATTGAGTCTGGCGCCCTGCGCCCGCACCGCACGTCGCGGTGAGAGATCGCCGACTTGCTCGCCGTCGTCGATCGCGACCTGAGAGACGCAGGGGCGGCGGCGCTCTCGCCCGACCGCCGGTTCGCGATCGCGTACTCGGCGGTCCTCGGCCTCGCCACCCTCGTCCTGGCCGCCTCGGGCTACAGAGCGGTCGCGCAGCGCGGGCATCACGCCGTCACCCTGCAGGCGCTGCCCGAACTGATGGACGACGACGTCCGCGAGCTGGCCGTCTGCTTCGACTCCTGCCGGGTCCTGCGCAACGCGTCCGACTACGACCGGGCCGGCGGCGTGAGTGCAGCGGACGTCGAGGAGCTGGCCCGGGAGGCTCCGGCATTCCAGCGACAAGTCCTCGAATGGCTCGCGAGGGCACATCCGAAGCTGATGCCGGATCACTGACCAGCCAATCGTCGCCCAAGTTCGGCTTCGTGACTCTGGCGGGCGCATCCCCGTGAGGCCAGACTGGTGTCACGGCCGTGGAGTCCGCATCGTCGACGCCGGCGACCGCGTGCATGACTGGCGGGGCACGAGCAGTTTACCAATGGTACAGAAACACCGATAGTAGTAAACTAATGGCGAGTACGCGCGAGGAGGGTGGATGATCGGATCGCGTCTACGGGCGGCGCGTCTCGCGGCCGGCATGAGCCAGGACGAGCTCGGGGCGGTCATCGGCGTCAGCAAGATGGCCGTGAGCAAGTACGAGACCGGTGCCGTCGTGCCTGGCGGTGGGCGTCTCGTCGCCCTCGCCGAGGCTCTCGGCGTGCCGGTCTCCTGGATCCTCGAGCCTGCCCCGCCGGGCGCCGTGCGTCCGTTGGCGGCTCGGGCTCATCCGCTGCGCGGCGAGCTGTCCAGCAAGGCGTCGTCCGCCCTGCTCGGTCAGACCGCCGTGTGGCTCGAGCGGTATCGAGCGGCGGAGAGTGCCGCCGGCAGCGTGCCGCACATCGAGCCGCCCCTGGGTTCGCTCGGCGTCGCGACTCTCGATGAGGTGGAGGTCGCCGCCGAGCGCGTTCGTGAGCTGTGGCGGCTGGGGAGTGGCCCCGTTCACAGTGTCACCGAGGCGCTCGAAGACCACGGGGTGGCGGTGATGCTCATCGAGGCTCCCTCGGCCGTCGACGCCCTCGCGGTCGTCGCCGACGATGGCCGCGGCGCCGTGGTCGTCAGCCTGCAGCCCGGCGATCGCCAGCGGTTCAGCCTGGCTCACGAGCTGGCGCATCTGCTCCTCGTCCCAGGCCAGGGTCTCGGCGAGGAGGACGCCGCGCACCGGTTCGCGGCTTCGTTCCTGGTGCCGGCCGATGCCGCGCGCCGCGAGCTCGGCGTCCGTCGTCGCGCCCTCTCCGTCGACGAGCTCCGCGGTCTCAAGCGCAAGTACGGACTCAGCATGCAGGCGTGGGTCAGACGCGCGCGGGAGCTCGAGATCGTGTCGAGGCGTACCTCGCAGGCGCTACTCGCGGACATGCGCGCGTGGGGCTGGGAGGCGGCCGAGCCCGACGAGGGCGTGAGGCACGAGGTCCCCGGCCGCCTCGAGCGCCTCGTGCTGCGCGCGCTGGCGGAGGGCAACGTCACCGAGAGCCGAGCGGCGGAGCTGCTCGCCACGCCGGTCGGATCGCTCCGCGAACACCTGCGCACCGCCTGAGCCGCCGGCGTGGGCGGGTTCGTCTTCGACACGTGCGCGGTCGTCGACCTGCGCGACGCCGGGCTGCTCCACGTCGCCGCTCACAATCTGACACCGGCGTATGTCGGCGAACTGGTCAGCGCGGAGCCGAGAGAGCTGGCGCCGTATCGGGAGGAACTCGAGCGGTACGGCTTGCGCGTCGTCAGCTTGCCCGGGGCCGCACTCGCGCGGATCTCGACCATCCGGCTCGAGCGCCCCGGGCTGAGCGTCTTCGACGTGGAGGCCGCCGTCGTCGCGGAGCGGCGTGCTGCTGTACTGCTGACCAATGAACGTCAGCTGAGAAGCCTGGCCGGGGCGCTGCGCGTCGAGACGCACGGGAGCCTGTGGGTGCTGAGGACGCTGACCGATCGTGCCGTCATCGATCCTCCGCGTGCTCTGCAGGCGCTGGACGCCATGCGTCGCGCGAACGTCCGGCTGCCCGCGGGGGAGTGCGACCGGCTGCTCACCGACCTCCGGCATCGACTGGGCCGCTGACGCCGTCGGTATCTCGGCGCCGCGAACCCCGGGGGGTCTCCTCGTCACCGACGGTCACCGTCAGCCGCAGAATCCTCCTGTCATGGTCGACGGCACACCAGTTGACACGTGCCGTCGTGGCGCTAGAGTGTACGTGTAAACGATAATCGTTTTCCGGTACTAGACAGGACCGCCATGCCTGCCACCAAAGACCAGATCGCCATCGAGTTCCGCGGCCTCGTGCTGCGCTACGGCTACCGCCGGGCCGCGGTCGAAGACGTGGCGCGTGCGCTGCGCATCTCCAAGAAGACGATCTACGAGCTCTTCCCGAGCAAGCAAGAGCTGTACCGCTACGCGGTCGAGCTCTGGGCACAGGAGCAGCGCCGGCACGTCGAGTCGTTACTCACGGCGCCGACCGCCCTCGGGCGTGTCAAGCAGGCCGTCGCCATCGCCTTCGCCGACGCGCGGCGCGGGTTCGATGCCGACCCCTCCCGTGATGCGTCTGAACCGCCCGAGATCGTCAACGACGTCAACGCGCAGGTGTTCGCGCCGATGCTGTGTACGCTGATCGAGCAGGGCAACGCCTCCGGCGAGCTGCACGTGGACGACCCGGAGATGACCGCGGCGTTCCTCGTGGCGATCGGCACCGAGGCCGTGCGCAGGCTGCGTGACGACCCGGCGAGCGACGCCGAGTCGGCGGCGCTCGCCGCCGTCCGCCGGCTGCTCGTGGGCGCGGCGGAGTGAGGAGCGGGGAGGAGGAGTGAGCATGGGACGGGCCACGCGCATCTTCGTCGCGGTCTTCGGCAGCCTGGCGGCGCTGGCCGGCATCGAGCACGGCCTGGGCGAGTTGCTGCAGGGCAGCGTCAGGCCGGCCGGGCTGGTGATCGAATCGTGGCCGGACTCGGCGTTCTTCCGCATCCAGAGCGGCGAGCCTGCCCTCACGGTCGTGCCGGACCTGCTCGTCGCCGGCGTCCTCACCATCGCCGTGTCGCTCGTCCTGCTGGTCTGGTCGGTGGGGTACGTGCAGCGTCGGCACGGCGGGCTCGTGCTCATCGGTCTCTCGCTCGTGTTGCTGCTCGTCGGGGGCGGCTTCGGCCCGCCACTGCTCGGCACGCTCGTGGGCGTCACGGCGGTGGTCGGCGGCGCGCCGAACCGCGGGCGGCGCGCCCGCGCGCCGCGACAGGCCGCACTCGGACCGGCGCCCCGGCGCGCGCTGCCGTCCCCGCCTCGGCGGGCATCCGCTTCCCTGCCGGCGGTGGCCGCGCTGTGGCCGTGGTCGCTGGGCGCCTGTCTCGCGGCGTGGCTCTTCCTGCTGCCCGGCGTCCCGATTCTGAGCTACTTCTGGGGCATCGAGAGCGCGGCGCTGGTCGTCGCCGCGATCGGCGCCGCCTTCGGCCTCCTCATCCTGACCGCGGTCCTGAGTTTGGTGCGCGACGGGTGGTCGGTGGCGGGGGCGGGCGCCGGCGCGCAGCGCACACCGCACACCCACGCGAGTCACGGGAGAGGGGAGAAACACGATGACAGGCACGATCCTGGTCGCCTGGGCGACGCGCTACGGCTCGACGCGTGAGGTGGCCGAGGCCGCGGCGGAGACGCTGCGCGAGCAAGGGCTCACGGTGGAGGTCGCGGCGGCGAAGGACGCCGTCGTGCGCGCGGACCGCCGCGCGGGCCATGACGCCGGCGTACGCCACGACGGTGTCGTGCTCGCCGCGCCGTTCTACATGGGCGCCATGCTCAAGGACGCCGTGCGCTTCTTCGAGCGCGAGCGCGCCTCGCTCGAGCGCCTGCCCGTCGCCCTGCTCACCTGCGGTCCGCTCAGCGCCGACGACGACATAGACGCGGCGTGCGAGCAGCTGGACGGCGCGCTCGCCAAGCTGGGATGGCTCCATCCGGTGGCCGCGGAGATGTTCGTCGGCAAGTACGACCCGGGCCGGCTGCGCGTCGCCGACAGGCTGATCGCGGCGCTGCCGGCGAGCCCGCTGCACGGCGTCGGCGCCCACGACGACCGCGACTGGGATGCCATCCGCGCCTGGGCGGCGACGCTGCCGGGCCTGCTGCGGGGTGCGGACGCGGCGGCGGAAGGGCGGCGTCTGTCCGCGTAGCGCCTCCATCGCCGCCACCGGAAGTCTGACATCCGCAGCGGTTCTTGACCCGGCGTGCAGGGCGACCGCCGCGCCGAACGGAGCGATTTCGGTCGAACGGAGCGGTTTCCGTCGAACGGAGCGGTTTCGGTCGAACGGAGCGGTTTCCGTCGACAGGAGCTCTAGCCACGACCCCGGCGTTGCCGCACTGGTCGTGCCGGGTGCGACGAGGTCGTGCCGACCTCCGGGCTCGCGGCCGCCTCGCCGGCCTGGTCACGCTCCAGCACGGCCGCGAGCTCCGGGCGCGCTGCGAGCAGGCGCATGAGCCTGTCGGCAGTCGCACTCTGGAAGACGGTGCCCTTCTCCCACCGGACCACGGTCTTGGGCCCCGTGCCGAGCAGCCGTTCGAAGCCTGCCTGGGAGAGACCGAGGGAGGTGCGGATCGCGCGGATCTCGTCGGGGGCGAGGAGGCCGCGCGCCCGGCGAAGCCGCCGCGCGGCCTCCAACTGCACGACGTCGGCCGCGTCGAGCGTGAGGTAGACCTCGCCGCAGCTCCGGCAGCGGCCGTGCTCGACGCCGTCGACCCGGATCGTCACGCCGCGCAACTCCGTAGAGATCGCCTCGGCGCAGACCTCGACTGCTCCGCCGCACACCGCGCACGTCCCCGGATAGGGCTTCTCTCCGGCGCGGCTAGTGGACAGCGCCGTCCCAGCAGCACGACCAGACATGGATCATCACCTGCTCACCGTCGATGCTGAACTTCACGTACCACTCTTCGCCGAGTCTCGCTACGACGTACTCGTCGGCCGGCTCGCCGTTGCGAAGCACGACCGAGCCGACCCATCGCCCGTGAGTACCGAGACTCGAGAGCACCACGGTGAGCGTCTCAGCGACGTCGTAGTCGTGGTTCATCAGCCACGACACCACACGCTGAGTCACGACGATGCGGCCTGCGAGCGCCAGTCGCGCCACTTCCTCGCGGTCGAAGCACGGACGATGACGCTTCACGGTCGTCGCTCGGCGACCTGAGCATGGTAGCACCGTGCTACCAACGATTCAACGCCCTTCCGCGCATGGGCCGACGGTAGCGCGCTCGCGGCACCGGTAACGAGCGCCGGAGGGCCGTGGTCCGTTCACGTTGGCCGGAGCGCTGGGTGGACGTTCTCGGTGTGAGGCCAGGTCGCTCGCTCGACCCGCGCAACGTGCTACGCGCGTTCGCACCCGTCACGCACGAGATAGCCAGGGGCAACGGAGTGGCGGTCGTGCCGCTGCATCATGGGCCACCACCCTCGAGGGGCATGATGGTCGGCGCGGGGTGCGCAGGGCGGCGCGGCGGCACGGCGCGGAAGGGGCGGGGGCGGCGGGTCTGCGACCCGCCGCCCCCGCCCCGCAACGCTCGGTCTGAGCTTCGCTGCCGGCTCTACGCCTTGAAGTACATGAGGTTGTAGCGGTTCTTGCAGGCGGACTGCCCCCAGGTGTCGGGGATCACGCCGCCGAGCTTGTTGTTGTAGGCGTCGAGCAGGATGTTGTGCTGCCAGACGATGAAACCGCCGCGCTCGTACTCGATGGTCTGGGCCTGGCGCACGAGGTCGTCACGCTTCGTCTCGTCGGAGGTCACGAACGCCTCGTCGATCAGCGCCTGCCACTCGTCGTCCTGCCAGTGGGTCTCGTTGTACGGCGCGTCGGGCGTGGTACAGAGCTTCGTCTGGGCGAGGTAGTTCCGTGTCGCCCAGTAGTCCTGCGCGAAGTCCCACTGCAGGTAGTCGTCACCGTAGAAGATGCCGGCGTCGACGTTGTTGACGTCGATGGTCACGCCGGCGCCCTTGGCCTGTTCGGCGAGCACCTGTGCGGCCTCGACCATGCCCGAGCCCACGGCGGTCGACGTGGTGAGCTCGACGGTGAGGCCGTCGTAGCCCGCCTGCTTGAGCAGCGCCTTGGCCTGCTCGAGGTCCTGCGTGCGCTGCGGCAGGTCGCTCGGGTAGCCCGGGTCGAACGGCGCGTACATGTCGTTGCCGAGCCAGCCGTAGCCGGCCAGCGCCTGGTCGATCATCTGCTGGCGGTCGGCGATCAGGCGCATCGCCTGGCGCACGCGCACGTCGTCGAAGGGCTTCTTGTCGATGCGCATGGTGAACGGCTTCCAGCCGCCGGACTTCGCTTCGAGCAGCGTCAGGCCGGCGTTGCCCTTGATGACCTCGGTCTGCGCCGCCTCGACGAGCTCGATGTGGTCGACGGAGCCGTCGAGCAGGGCGTTGAGGCGCGCCGTCGAGTCGGCGAACTGGGTCATCGTGAGCTCGTCGGCGTACGGCCCCTCGCCCCAGTAGTTCGGGTTGGCCGTGAAGTAGCCCTTGTCGCCCGGGTAGTAGGTCTCGATGATCCACGGCCCGGTGCCGATCAGGCCGCTGTCGACCCCGGGGTCGTAGCCCTCGGGCACGATGGCGTTGCAGAAGAAGGCCAGGGACTCCCAGAAGATGGCGTTCGGCCGCTCGAGCGTGAACTCCACGGTGAGATCGTCGAGCTTCTTGATGCCGCTCGCCTTGAGGTCGCTGAGCAGGTCGACGCCGGCGGCCCCGGTCTTCGGGTCGAGGATGCGCAGGTAGCTCGCGACGACGTCGTCGGCGGTCACCGTCTTGCCGTCGTGGAACTCGAGGTCGGGCTTCAGTCGTACGACGTGCTGCGTGGCGTCGGCGCTGGGCTCGTACGACTCGGCCAGCAGGTAGATCATCTTGTGGTCGGGGTCGAAGCCGAGCAGCGAGTCGTAGAGCTGCCACTGCATGCCGATCTGCGGCACGGTGAGGTACGCGGTGTGGGCGTCGAGGGTGTCCTTGGCGCTGCCGCCGCTGACACCGGAGCGGATGTGGCCGCCCTTGACCGGCGACGCGGCCGCAGGGCTCGGCCCTGCCGTCTCGGAGTCTTCACCGCAGCCGGCGAGGATCGGGACGCCGAGGGCAGCTGCGCCGCCGATGGCGGCCGCTCCCTTGAGCAGGTCGCGGCGCGTGAACCGCCACGCCTCGAAGCCCTCCGCCCGCACGATACGGCGCGGAGAGCCGCGGTCGTCAATGGTCATCACCCATCCTCCTTCCCCCCTCACGATCGACTGACGTGCCGGCTCCCTCAGAGAGATGTTGAGACCCTTGCGGGAGCCGACCGCGCTTCGCGGGCATTGTCATGCAGGATGGATGGGCTGTCAACGAAATCAGGCCCCGATTATGAAAGTAATGACGCAGATATGCCTTGATTCTTGTAGATGAATCGCTCTTACTCATGTAGACTCTGACGGTCAATCGAGGTGGAGGTGGCTGATGACGCGACAGGGGTCGGCGCCGTTTGGCGCCGTCGAGCTCGACGAGCTCGACCGGGCCATCCTGCGGCTCCTTCGTGAGGACGGTCGCCGCTCCAACGCCGCCATCGCTCGAGCTGTCGGCGTCTCACAGCCGACGGTGCGGCAGCGCATCGACCGTCTCGTCGGCAGCGGGGTCGCTCACGTGACGGTGCGCATCAACCCGGCGGCGATCGGCTACCCGGTCGACGCGGTCCTCAACATCAAGGTCTCGGGCCGCAACCTGCGCGACGTCGGCGAGCAGATCGCCGCCATGGACAACGTCTCCTACGTCGGCTACCTGAGCGGCATGTACGACATCCAGGTCGAGGCCTTCCTGCGCGACAACGACGATCTCTTCCGCTTCGTCACCGAGGAGCTCTTGCCCATCGAGGGTGTGGCCTCGGTCGAGACCTCGATGGTCATGCGCACCGAGAAGTTCAACTACAAGTGGGAGGGCGAGGCGATCGGTTCGACGACCGAGCCTGCCACGGGTCACCCCGCCGAGTACGCTGGCCGCGGGCGCGTGAAGCTTGCCGGGGGACGGGGCGTGGGGGGCGCGGCGTGAGGCCCGGGGGCGCGACGCCGCACGAAGGGACGCCGCACGACGTGTCACCGCACGAAGGGACGCCGCGCCACACGACGCCGCGCGAAGGCCCGCCGCACGACGCGTCGCCGCACGAAGGCCCGCCGCACGACGCGTCACCGCACGACGTGACCTCCTGCTGCCGGCCCGAGGCGCTGACGCTCGTCGAGTACGTCGCCGGCATGACGGTCGAGGAGGTACAGCGCGAGCTCGGCCTCAGCGACATCGTCAAGCTGTCGTCCAACGAGAACCCCCTGGGCCCGTCGCCGCGCGTGCTCGAGGCGATCGCGGCCACCCTGCCCAAGCTCGCGACGTACCCCGAGAAGAGCTTCTTCGATCTGAAGGGCGCCCTGGCCGAGGCCAACGGAGTGGCCCCCGAGAGCGTCTTCGTCGGCCACGGGACCGAGGCGCTCATCCAGCTCATCCCGCAACTCTACGTGAGCCCGGGCGACGAGGTCGTCGTGGCCGACGTGACCTTCGGCCGCTACGAAGAGGCGAGCAAGCTCATGGGAGCGCACGTCGTGTGCGTTCCGCTCAGCGACCTGCGCCACGACCTCGAGGCGATGGCGGCCGCGGTGACCCCGCGCACGCGCGTCATCTGGCTGTGCAACCCGAACAACCCGACGGGCACGATCGTCCGCCGCGACGAGGTCGCGGCCTTTCTCGCAGCGGTGCCGCCGACGGTGGCCGTCGTCTTCGACCAGGCCTACTTGGAGTTCGCCGACGACCCCGAGTACCCCGACGGGCTCGAGTACTTCAAGGCCGGCCACGACAACGTGATCGTGCTGCGCACCTTCTCCAAGGCGTATGGTCTGGCCGGGCTGCGCCTCGGGTACGGCATCGCCGCGCCGGCCGTGCGGCAGCTTCTCGACACCATCAAGGAGCCCTTCAACCTGAACCGGCTCTCGGTGGCGGCCGGGCCTGTCGCGCTGGCCGACACAGACTGGCGTGAGCGCTGCGTGGAGGAGAACCGGCGGGGGCGCGAGCTCCTCGTCGCGGAGCTCGCGCGCCTGGGCTTCGACCCCGTGCCCAGCCAGACCAACTTCGTCTTCGTCGACGTCAAGCAGGATGCCGACGCGCTCTTCGAGCGGCTCCTGCGCCGTGGCCTCATCGTGCGGCCGGCGTCGGGCTGGGGGCTGCCGACCTGCATGCGGGTCACCGTCGGCACGCCCGAGCAGAACCGGCGCTTCCTCGAGGCGCTCGTCGCGGAGATGGCGTGAGCGGCCGGGCGAGAGACGGAGCCGGCGTCAGCCGTCGTGCGCAAGACGAGTCCGGCGGCTCGTCGACGGACGACCCCGTCTGCCGTCGCGCACGTCGCGCATCATAAGTTCTGCTGCTCCGAGAACGGGCAGGCCGACATCGAGAGCGCCGTCCGGGAACATCCATTGGACAGAGTGATCGTGGCCGCGTGCGAACCTTCCCTGCATCTCATGACTTTTCAGCGTTGCGGGCAGAAAGCGGGAATAGAACCGCAATTCGTGGACCTGATCGATATCAGAAAATGGACGATGCCGGGGAGCCCCCAGAAGGCCACTCCCGGGCAAGCCTTGGAGGAGTCCAGAAAGCTCGTCGCCCTTGCCGTGAAGCGGATGAGGCTGAAACGGCTGATCCCTTTCGTCGAGGTGAGAGCGGAGCCGTCCGTTCTGGTGATAGGGGGAGGGATTGCCGGCCTGGAGGCCGCGTTGGACCTGGCCGACAAGGGATACCGAGTCCACGTCGTGGAGAGGCTGCCGTCGATCGGGGGGAAAATGGCCCTGCTCTACAAAGTTTTCCCCACCAATGACTGCGCCCCTTGCATCCTGGCGCCCAAGACCGCCTATGCCAACGTCCACCCCCGGATCGACGTGTTGACATGCGCGGAGGTCCGGAGCGTGGCCGGCCATGTCGGCAACTTCCGTGTCGAGATCGCGCAATCGCCGCGATACGTCGACACGGACAAGTGCACCGGCTGCGGGGACTGCAGCAGGAACTGCCCGGTTGCGGCGGTCAATGACATCAACAAGGGAATGGACGACCGGAGGGCGACCTATATCGAATACGCCCAGGCCGTTCCTTTGGCCTATGCCATCGACACGGATGCGTGCGTGGGGTGCGGGCTTTGCGAGAAGGTCTGTCTTGCAAAGGCCATCAAGTATGATGATGCAGAAAAGGAAACCGAGGTGAAGAGAGGAAAAACCAAGATAAAAATAAGGATCCGAATGAAGAACATAGGGGATTCCTTTTCGGAGAAAAATGAAATGGGGCCAAACCTCTTGAAAAACCCCTTTATATTATTATAGCACGACTCACTTCCTTTCAAAGTCTTTAATTGGCCGAGGATCAATGTCCATCCAGAATATAATGAAAGATTGACAGATTCCCGCCCAAGGCGTACATTTTTT
>ENA-ORXD01001821-ORXD01001821.1-sediment-metagenome-genome-assembly--contig:-NODE-1821-length-15915-cov-4.099823_pt1 | contig 15915 bp, 16 predicted proteins | sample MGYA00237862_ERZ511471 | MGnify/ENA metagenome assembly ERZ511471 | reverse complement strand
CGATTTTGCGATAGATAATCTATGATAATGGAGAACGAGAACACGACGACCGCGCAACGCATTGCCCAGTCAATCGGGGAGCGCATCATCAGCGGCGCACTAGAGCCAGACGCACCGCTCCGGCAGGACCATCTCGCGAGAGAATTCAACTCGAGCCACGTCCCTGTGCGGGAAGCTTTTCGGCAATTGGGCATCAAACCCAGCGAGTACCGCTCCTCCATCGAGGCAATGGCGCGCAGGGTGCTGCGCGGGGGCGAGCTGCCTTCCATCAATGCACTGGTGGATACCGGCAACGTTCTTTCGCTGCGCCATCTGCTGCCGGTGGGCGGGCACGCGCTGGATCAGGTGCAGACAGATATTTGCCTGCGGCCGGCCAGCGGGCAAGAGGAGTTCATCCCCTTTGGAAGTGAAGAAAAAGAGCACCCAGACCCAGGCGAATTTATTTTTGCCGAGGGTGATATTGTGCTGACGAGGCGCTGGAGCTGGCGCCAGGCCAATCATTCGCTGACCCTGCTTGATACGCATGTGATCGAGTTCAACCTGGACGGCCTGCCACCGGTTGGGATGAATGATATTGAGAAGGCTGCCGAAGAAATGATGGATCTGGTCAAAAAATTCTGCGGCGGAGAAACAACCTGGCAGATGATCAGCCGCCAGCAGCCATCCATACGATTGGCGTGGGATTAACAGAAGGGAGTAAAAAATGGCTGAAAAAATTCACACCGAGGAGTTCACGGTCAACGGAGAAGAACTGCTCAGCAAAATCAAGCAACTGGTGAACGAAGGCAATATCCGGCGCGTGATCATCCGCAATGAGAAAGGGCGCAGCCTGATCGATATTCCGCTGACATTGGGCGTGGTGGGCGCTCTGCTGGCACCGCAGCTGGCGGCTATTGGAGCCATCGCCGCGCTGCTGGGCAACGGCACCATCTTGGTGGAAAAAGTGGAAGAGTGAGGAAAAGCGAGACTAACGCATAGATCGCAGCAACCGCGGACAGATGCAAAACCGATCGTTGGGATTTTAAAATCAGAAAACGTTATGGTGAGCAGCAAGCAGGCAATCAAGGCTGAAACAGAAAATGACTGAACAAAGCATTCTGAAGGCTTTTGACCAGCAGATGAGCACGGAAGAGCGGCAGCTGATGGACGAGCTGGATACCCCCGCCAAGGTTCAGGCTTTTCTGGACGAGATCCCTTACCCGGGCGGTGAAGAAAATCGTTCCGCGCTGGAAGTACTGCGGCAGCGCAGAGCCCACTGCCTGGACGGAGGTCTGTTTGCCGCTGCCGCACTGCGCCGGCAGGGCTTCCCGGCGCGCATCCTAGACCTACAGCCGGAGGAGGGTATGGATGATGACCATGTCCTGGCGCTTTACCGGCGGGATGGCTGCTGGGGAGCAGTGGCGAAATCCAATTACAGCGGTCTGCGTTTTCGCGAGGCGATCTTCCGCAGCCTGCGTGAACTGGTGGTGTCGTATTTTGAGAATTTTTTCAATACCGACGGGGTCAAGACGCTACGCTATTACACGGGTGTGATTTATTTGAGAAAATTTGACCATATCAACTGGATGGGTTCTGCGCAGGGAGTAGATGCTATTGAGCAAATGCTCAAAACGGTAAAAGTGAAAGCACTGCTGATGCCTGCGCAAATAGAACGCATAAGTCCGGTTGACCATCGATCCTATCAGGCGGGCACGCTGGGCTTGAATCCGGATGGTGTTTATCAACCAAAAAAAGACTGAGAGCATGCTGTAATGAAAACCATTTGTGTATATTGCGGATCCAGCCCGGGCAGAGATGCACGCTTTGTGCAGGCAGCCAAGGCAACAGGAGAGGAGATCGCCCGCCGTCAATTGACCTTGATATACGGAGGCGGACGGGTGGGGTTGATGGGCGAAGTGGCACGCACAGCGCTCAGCCATGGCGGATGCGTGATCGGCGTCATTCCTAAAGCCCTGGTCGAGCAGGAGCTGGCCATGCAGGCGTTATCCGAGATGCATGTGGTGGCATCTATGCATGAACGCAAAGCGCTGATGGCGGAATTGGCAGATGGCTTCATTGCCCTGCCGGGCGGCTATGGAACCATTGAGGAGATCTTTGAAGTGCTGACCTGGGCGCAGCTGGGCATGCATACCAAGCCCTGCGGTTTGCTCAATACTGCCCACTATTTTGACCGTTTGCTGCAGTTTGTTGACCAAGCTGTGGAGGAACATTTCGTGTATCCACCGCACCGGGCATTGATCCTGCAGGGGCAATCCCCCGCGGAATTACTGGATCTGTTCCTCAAGCACCAACCGGTAAGGATGGACAAGGCGGAGTGGGCCAGGAAGATGAGCAATGCCGCCAGTGATGAACCTTGAGCAGACTACGCTATGAATCAGGCAAATCCCTCTTGACAAGTACTGCAAATATTCATACTCTTTGATTAGAGGAATAAAAAGATTGGGTGATGCGATGGCACCAGAAGTGAATAACGATCACACCGGGGGATTGAATCTGTCGGATGTGGAAGAAACCAGCCTGATAACCCTTTACTGCCGGGCAATGGAAAGTACCTCGCACGACCCGATCCTGCGGGATGAAAAAGCGCTTGAGTTGGTGGGTAAGATTGACCCGCTGTTGGCAGGAAATGACAAAGGATTATTCCGCCGACTGCAAAAGCGGCGCATCCCCAAAACACTGGTGGTGCACATCGCCCTGCGGGCGCGCCATTACGACCAGTACGCCAAAGATTTTCTGGCAAAGCACCCGGACGGAGTTCTGGTGAATATTGGCTGCGGAATGGACACGCGTTTCTACCGCATCGATGATGGGCGGGTGCATTTCTTTGACCTGGATCTGCCGCTGGTCATTGCGTCAAAAAAGGCGCTCCTGCCCGAAAACGAACGTTACCATTTGATCGGTCAATCGGTATTGGAGTTTGGCTGGATGGAGCGTATAACCGCTCTGGGAAATCGGCCAGTCATGTTCCTGGCAGAGGGCGTGTTGATGTACCTGCCAGAGGAGCAAGTTCGAAAATTGATCCTCAGACTGCAGCAGCGCTTCCCGGGCTGCAAACTGGTGTGCGAGGTAGTCAACAAGCGCTGGATCCAGGGCATTTTCAAAAAAATGACAGCCGCTAAGATGAAAAACAGGATGAATATCGGGGGAGGAGCGGAATTCCTGTTCGGGATCGCCGACAGCCGCGAGCTAGAGCAATGGCACAGCGGCATTCAGTATGTAGGGGAATGGTCCTACCTGGATAGCCGGCATCAGAAACTGGGCTGGCTGGGCTGGCTGGCCGGCTGGCAGCTTTTCCGCAAGGCGCAGTACACGCTGCACTACCGATTAAATTGATTGGGCAGTAATCGCTGATTCAACTGATCGCCATTTCGTACACGCGGTAGATGCGCAGCGGCCGGGCGCCTAATTTGAGGATGGCATTGTTCATGGGCGCGTTATCCTCCAACACGTAATTGATCTCCATGCGCAGATCGGGATTGTAGCAGGATTCATACAGGGCGCGGTAGATGAGGCTGTCGATGCCCTTGCCGTGATATTCCGGAACGACCCCTAAGGCGAACATGCGATATTGATTGAGGCGCGGCAGACCGCGCAGCAGCTTGAGCCATCCAAAAGGCAGCAGGCGCCCATTCAGCCCTTTGATCAAGACATTGATGTCCGGCAGAGCGATGGCGAAACCGATCGGTTGACCCTCCCGATCCTCCGCAAACAGCACTGCCTTGGGATGCAGGATGGCTTTCATATCGCGCGCCATGGCGCGCACCTCATCATCGGTCACGGGGGAAAAGCCCCAATTGGGCGCCAGGCTGCGATTGGAAAGCGCGATGAAGCTTTGAACCTCCTGGTCAAAATTTGCGCTGTCCATCGGGCGCACGCGCACGCCGTAGCGCTGGGCAACCTTGTCCGTCAGGGTGAGGATGCGATCGGGGATGCTGTAACCTTCACGCGCGTCAATGTAATACACCAGCAGGTCTTTGACCTTCTGCAGGCCGAATCGGTTGAATTGTTCGTTGTAAAAAGGCGGGTTGTAGGGTGACATGACCACCGGCGGAGGAGAGAATCCATCCAGCACAGCGCCCCATTCCTGCGAGACGAAACTCCAAGGCCCGCGCATGCGCTGCATGCCTTTGGCGCGCAGCCAATCGGCGGCGCTGCTCAGCAGCAGGTTGGCGGCGTTTTGATCGGGCGGGCATTCATAATAGCCAAAGAGACCGATGGGCGCTTGCCAGTAATCCACCGCCAGCAGATCGATGAAGGCGGCAATGCTGCCGATGACCTTCCCGCGCTCGTACAGACTGAACAACTGGAAATCGCAATGATCCAGCAGCGGATTGGCGCGGTGGTTGAACTGAGCGCGCACCTGGCTGCGCAGGGGTTCCACCCACAGGGGATCGTCCCGATAGATACGATAAGGTAAATTAATGAAGGCGTTCAGTTCTTTTTTCGAGAGCACGGCTTGAATGTGTATGGCGCCACCTCGGTTTTATAGTAGAGTCATTATAGCCGATAATTTTACAAAACCAATAAATACTTAGATAAATATAGGGATAGAAAAATCCTCACTGAAAAACAATCGGGCGAATGCCACAAGGCAGGATTCTCAAAGTTCGCGCAGCTGGGAAATGCGCCGGTAGATCTTGAAGGTGGCAAAGGTGAAAAGAAACAGCAACAAGAGGAAAATGGCTCCCAAGACATTCTGCATTAGTGAGCCAAGACGCCGACGCAGCAGCGGAAACCATAACAGCATGAACGGCAGAAAACCTACCATAAAAGTCATCATACCCTGATATTTTCCCGCCTTGCCCAGATGATCATCAATCAAAGGCGGTAGCTGGCCGTCTGCGACGGGCATAGAAAAATATTGCCAGCCGCAACGGCTGCCCAGGTACTGCCAGCCCTGCGCGCGGAGCGACTGAAGGTAATCATCAAAGGCTTTGCCCTGGGCGGGGCTGGCATCCATGCGGTAACAGAGATCGGCGGGCTGCCCCTGTTTAAAAACATAAGCGCCGATGCAATTGAAGGAGGCCAGCTGCCAGCCGGATTTTGCCATACTGCGCAGCCAAGCCTCTTCTTTTTCATCTTGCCAGGGCAGAAAACATTTCAAGACTATTTTGGATGTCATAGAATGATGCACCTGTTTTTTATTAAGTTGAGTATACCAAGAATGCCGCACTGAACCGCCGATAATAAACCGGCAGCATCCAGCGCAGGTCTATCTGAGACTCGAACCTTTACGCCAGGTTCCGCTCTGTAGGGCTGAGGACATTCCATACGCGCAAATAGCCACAATGTAAAAATAATGATATGATTTAATCATAGAGAAAAAAGCAATATGGATTTTCATTTTCCAACTTACGCACTGGCGTATGTAGTCTCTACCATTCTGGCTTTCATCACGGCTGCCATGACCTGGCGGCGGCGCGCCAACCCGGGCAGCGTTACTTTTTCTTTGCTGATGTTATCCCTGTGCGCCTGGAGTTTCGCTTCTGTTTTTGAAGCGGGCGCAGCCACGGCGGCAAACAAATTGTTCTGGTCCAAATGGCAGTATATCGGCGTTCCTTTTTTGCCGCCCTTGTGGATGATCTTCACCTTTGATTTTACGAACTGGAATGTCATCCAAAAAAAAACCCGCTGGACGCTGTTCGTTATCCCGGTCATCACGCTAGGCCTGGCTTTCACCAATGAATTGCATGGATTGCTGTGGTCAAAAATCACTATTCTGCCTGGAGCGCTTAATATTGGGTTGTATGAACACGGTGCCTGGTTCTATGTCCACATTGCTTACAGCTACTTGATGATGCTGGCGGGCTCCATCCGTCTTTTTAGCGCTTTGTTCAAATACCCCTTTAAAAGACGCCGGCAGGTCTATATTGTGCTTTTTGCATCCATCATTGGCTGGACTGCCAACATCCTGTATGTCGCGCATGCCTTTCCGATAGAAGGGCTGGATATTACACCGATCTCCTTCACATTCATCACCTTCATGCTGGCATGGAATATTTCCCAATTCCGCCTGTTCGATATCGTGCCGATCGCGCGCGACCTGTTGATCGATAACATGGCAGAGGGAGTGATCGTTCTGGATCGCGATGACAACATTGTGGATATCAACCCGGCGGCGATTAGAATCATCAACGATGAAGATTGCCGTGCCCCGCTTGGCAAGTCAGTTTGGCAGGTTTTTCACAAACATTATGCGCGCATTAAAAAATTCAAAGGAAAATCTGATTTCGCAACGGAATTCCAGCTGAACGAAGATCCGCCGCGCTACGTCAACCTGAACAGCACAGAAGTGCAGGATGAAGACGGTCAGAATATTGGGCAGCTCATCACCATCCGAGATATCACCCGGCGAAAGCTGGGAGAACTGCGTGAAGCCGAGCAGCGCCAACTGGCAAAAGCCCTGGCGGATACGGCCGCGGTGATCAACAGCAGCCTGGAATTGGAAGAGGTGCTGGAAAAGATCCTGGAAAATGTGGGCAAGGTCGTGCCGCATGACAGCGCTAACATTTCCTTGGTGGACAAAAGTGAGGTAGTGCGATTCGTTAAGATCAAGGGCTATGAAAAATATGGCACAGAAAAAATCGTACCCACCATTACCTGCCGGGTGAAAGAAATTCCTAATTTAAAAACGATGGCAAAGACGGGCAGAGCTTTGCTGAATTCAGACACAGATGCAGATCCGCTTTGGAAGCGCGACATGCCCGGAGCAGGTTGGATCAAATCTTACATGGGTGCGCCTATCATAGCCAAGGGCAAATTGCTCGGATTTATCAATCTGGACGCAGCCACCCCAAATTTCTTTAAAAAAGTATACCTCGACCGGTTAGAGGCTTTTGCCCACCAAGCTGCAACGGCCATTGAGAACGCCCAAATGTTCCGAGAGATCCTTGAACATGCCAACGAAGTCAGCATTCTATATGAGGTCGGTCTGGCAGTCTCCTCGGGGCTGGGGCTGGAAAGAACCATCAAGGCGCTGTTCGAACAGCTGCGGCGAATGGCGAAGATCGACCTGTTTTACATTGCCATCCTGAATGAAAGCAACGATGAAATCTCTTTTACCATGTTCGAAGGCAACGGCAAACACAAAAAAGCTGCGCCGCTTTCGCTTAGGAATCAACCGTCGCTGACGCGCTATGTGTTAGAAAAAGGCGAGACGGTATACATCCCAGACAGTCAGGCGCCGGACGCGGAATATCCTGAATGTAAGGTGGTCAAACTTAAAGGCCACAATGAACGCAGCATACTGGGCATCCCGCTGAAACCGCGCAATGAGATCTTAGGAGCGTTGTTCCTGCAAGCCAACCCGCCGCAAGCCTACAATACTGAACAGATACACCTGATCGAGACGATCGCCAACGAGGCCAGCATTGCCATGGATAACGCCCGCCTGTTCGAGCGGGTACAGAGAATGGCGATCACCGACAGCCTGACCGGAGCTTATAACCGCAATTATTTTTACGATTTCGGCGAACGGGAAATCGGGCGCGCGTACCGATACAAAAAACCGCTTACGCTGTTAATGCTGGATATCGACCATTTCAAACTGGTCAACGATCGATTTGGGCATCTGACGGGCGACCAGACACTGAAAATGGTGGTGCAGGCATGCACGAGCGCTCTGCGCCAGGCAGACGTGCTGTGCCGCTTTGGCGGGGAAGAATTCACAATCCTGTTGCCTGAAACAGGTGCCGAAAAAGCCGCGGTGGTAGCGGAGCGCATCCGCCAGGTGGTCGAGAAGATCCGGCTGCCCAGCGAACAGGGCGAGGTGGCAGTGACGGTGAGCCTGGGCGCGGCGCAGCTGGGAGAGGAGAAAATGGGCTTGTTAGAACTGGTGAGCTGGGCAGACCAGGCGTTATACGCCGCCAAAGCAGCCGGAAGAAACTGCGTGCGCGTTTATTCACCTTAGATTGTCCATATTTCCAGTGGGGATAAATATCAAAAATCTCATAGAAATCTTATATAAAAGAAAAGCCGAAAGCGTCCTAAGATGCAGGCAATGGATGCGAAACTGAAACTCAACACCTATGCCTTGCTTGAAAAACTGGAGGGCTTGGGCAGCGCACAGAACCGCAAAATCTATGCCCGGCATGGCGTTGGCGAGAACCAATTCGGGGTCAGTTTTAGCGATCTGCGTAAATTGGGCAAAGAGATCGGATACGATAACGATCAAGCAGAAATGCTATGGCGCAGCGGCAATCACGATGCACGCCTGTTGGCGGTTATGATCTCAGATGCTGAAGGCCTGACAGAAGAGCGCATCGAACGCTGGGCGGCAGATTTGGATAATTCCGTTCTGACGGACGCTTTCTCCGAACTGGTCAGCCGCAGCGCTTGCGCCCACCAGAAAATGCGGGTTTGGGTAGAAGCGGCTTCCGAATGGATCAGCAGCGCCGGCTGGAGTCTGGTCAGCCAGCTGGCTATGCGAGCTGATGATTTCAGCGATGAGGAGGGTGAGCGGGTGCTGAACGTCATTCAAGCCAGCATTCACCAACGCCCGAATCGCACGCGTTACAGCATGAACAATGCGCTGATCGCCATCGGCACGCGCAATGAGAGCCTGCGCAGGCAGGCAGAAAAAGCTGCCAGAATCATTGGAAAGGTTGCAGTGGATCACGGCCAAACCAGCTGCAAAACACCAGATGCCCTGGATTATCTGCAAAAGACCTGGGAGCGCAAGAAAACCAGACCGGAGAAACCTAGACAACTAACCAAGAGCGAAACTCGCTAAAAAGGCTTCTTGTGAGTTTCAACGGGCAGAAACTTATAAGAATGGATGAATCAGAGGATCTCGAATGAAAAAATATATAGCCATCATTCTGGGCGGCGGACCGGCCGGGCATTCGGCAGCCGTACGCTTAGCGCAATTGGGAGGCAAAGTGGCGCTGGTAGAGCGCGATTTTATCGGCGGCATCTGCACCAATTGGGGCTGCACGCCCAGCAAATCCATGATCGAATCGGCGAAGGTCGCCCAAATCGTGGCGAAAAGCGGCAAATACGGCGTTCAAACGCAGGAAACGCGGGTGGATTTTGAAGCAATTGCACAGCGGCGCGATCATGTCATTCTGCAAACGCGCGCCTCTATCACTGACCTGCTGCAGCATCACCAGGTGGATATTTTTCAGGGAGAGGGTGAGATCATCGCACCTGGAAAGATGAGGGTGCGCGCGGGAAAGCTGGACGCAGACGGCAAAGCGATGCATTATGACGGAGGAGAATTCGACCTGCAGGCGGAACACATCATCATCGCGACCGGCTCACAGCCGCTGAGCCCCGCTTTCATTGATCCGAATGACGCGAGCGTGGTCAGCAGTAACCGTCTGATCAGCATCAAAGAACTTCCGCAGCAACTGACCATCATCGGCGGGGGAGTGATCGGTCTGGAATTCGCCACGATCTTCTCCAGCTTGGGCAGCCAGGTCACCATTGTGGAATCCCTGGAGCGCGTGCTGGCTCAGATGGATGAGGAAATCTCGAGCGAGATCACCCGCATTCTGGAAGAACGCAGTGTGCGAGTTCTGACCGCGCACAAATGCGTTTCCTTGAAAAAGGGGCTGCTGGAAGCAGAGGATATCCATTCAGGCGCATTGAAAAAGCTGGAAGCGCCCATGACCCTGGTGGCGATCGGGCGCCGGGCTGTACTGCACAATGAAAGCTTTCGACACTTGGGTTTGAAGTTCTCACAGAAAGGCGTAGAAGTGGATGAATACCAGCGCAGCAATCTGCCTGGCATTTGGGCGGTGGGCGACGCAACCGGGAAGTCGATTCTGGCGCATGTTGGCATTCAGCAAGGCATTATAGCGGCCGAAAACATCATGGCGCCAGACGGCGCAGCGCTGCGAAAAATGGATTACGACGTGATCCCAGCGGTGATCTACAGCCTGCCTGAGATCGTTGCGGTTGGCAGCCCGCCAGTTGCGGTGGATGGAGTGCGCATCATCAAAGTGCCCTTCGCGGCTAACCTGAGGGCGGGTATTGAAGACCATGCGGAAGGCTTTATAAAAATGTGGCTGCGGGGGAACAAGGTGGCAGCGGCACAAGCCATCGGGCATAATGCTTCAGAGATCATGCAGGAAGTGACCAATATGATCGCGCTTGGGTCAGATATCCGCAAGGTGAGCGAGATCATCCATGCCCATCCCACCTATTCCGAAATCATCTGCTCAAGTCTGGATCTGGCGCTGGGAAAGGCAGTGGATTTTTATCTCTAATCCGCGCGCGTTCTGTAACTACTTTAACTGAGGAGCATATCCTTGCGGATTCTCAAGGGTTAAAATCAGTAACCGAAGGGAATGCCAACGGACAACATGACCATTCGCATCGTCACCGACAGCACCAGCGATCTACCTACAGGGATGGCAAAACAGTATGGGATCGAAGTGGTACCGTGTTTCATCAATTTTGGGGATGAGAGCTACCGTGATGGAGTTGATATTTCGCGCGAGCAATTTTATCAGCGCTTGGGCGAAACTGTTGCTCTGCCAAAAACTTCCGCTCCGGGCGCTGGCGCCTTCCAGAAAGCCTATGAAAAGCTGGCGCGTGGGGGAGCTAAGCACATTCTTTCCATGCACATTCACAGCGGGCTGAGCAACCTTGCCAATGCAGCCCGCTTGGCTGCCCAGGCGGTGACCTCCACGAAAGTGACGGTAATCGAAATGGGGCAGGTGGCGGCCGGCCTGGGATTCCAGGTGGTGAACGCCGCACGCCTGGCGATAAAGGGGGTTGACCCGGAAACGATTTTGAGCAACATTCGGGAATGGGAAACGCGCACCTTCGTCTTCGCGGCTTTGGATACGTTGGATTATCTGTGCGCCAGCGGACGCGTGCCGGCTTTGGCGGCTAAACTGGCCGATCTGCTGCACATCAAACCGATCATCCAACTGCACCAGGGCAAGATCCGTTTGGTCGGGCGGGTGCGCACCTCCGCTCAGGCTGTGGCTCGCCTTTTAGAATGCGCTGCAGACTTGCAGCCGCTGGAACAGGTTGCCGTGCTGCACACCCACGCGTGGGAAAGAGCCAAGAGCCTGCAGGCGGCGCTGAAGGAGAGAATTGCCCATGGGATGAACGTGAGCGTTTCAGAAGCCACACCCGTGCTGGGCGTGCACGTTGGTCCGGGCGGAGTGGGTTTGGCATGCTTGCGAGATCAATAAACGTTCATCATTCCCCACCGATTTCCGGCTGGAATCCGTTAAAATTAGGTTGATGAAAAATACTCTTGCCCTGCTCGTTCTGACTATCAGCCTGACTGCCTGCCAGATGCTAGCTGAAGCACGTTACACGCCAGCCGAGACTGCCATTGCTGAACAGGACGCGGTCCCGGTTACGGGGCAGGCGGTAGTGGAAGAGCTTGAACTGACCATGCTGGAATCTTTTCCGGTACAGGTGCTGGCGCAGGTGCGCGGCAGCCTGCCCGACAGCTGCACAACGATAGAGGAAATCCGGGTGACGCGTACGCAGGAGACCTTCCAGCTGGAGTTGATCACAACCCGCAGCCAGGCGGAGATGTGCGCGCAGGCGCTGCAGCCATTTGATGAACAGATCGCGTTAGACGTAGTAAATCTTGCGGCCGGCAGCTATGCTGTCAGGGCGGGAGACAAAGAAGCCAGCTTCAATTTGGATGTGGATAACGTACAAGCAATTCCCAGCGGAGGTTGACGGTGAGCGATAGACTGCACGGGCTGCAGCAAAATAAGACCTGGCAATTTTCCATACTCCTGTTGACAGCCCTTGTTCTGGGCGGCTGTTCGAGTTTGCCGCTGCTGCGCCTGGTTTTCCAGCCATCCGCAGAGGCTACCCGTGTGGGAATGCTGTTCGAGGATGATTTTTCCGAGAAAAACAGCGGATGGGACCATTTTGCATCCGAGCTCGGCTGGACGGATTATCAGCAACAAGCCTATCATATCGTGGTGAACGAGCCCATCACCGACCTGTTCACCAATCCCTATCAATCCTTCAAGGATGTCGTGATCGAGGTAACTGCAGTGAAAAAAAACGGCCCTGACAGCAACAGTTATGGCGTGATGTGCCGCTACCAGGATGAAGAGAACTTTTACGCGGCTCTGATCAGCAGCGACGGATACGCGGGCATTTTCCTAATGAAAGATGGGCGCTACACACAATTAGGGCAGGCTGAGATGAAAGCGGTGCCGGCTATTTTAGGCGGCAAATCTTCCAACCGCATCCACTTTGAATGCATCGGTGATACCCTGGCGCTGGCGGTGAATGGCAGCCTGGTGGACGCGCAGCAGGATGGTTCATATGAGTCGGGAGATGTGGGTTTGATTGCCGGCACGTTTGAAGAAGGCGGCGTGCACATTGCCTTCGATGACTTCAAGGTCTGGCAGCCCTAAGATGTGCTCTCTGATATACAAGAACACAAAGAAAAATCGCGAGGAATGATGCGCAAACTGATCCTCATTTTGATGATTGCAACAGGAGTGCTCTTAACAGCCTGCGGGATGCAGACTAGAACGCCGCAGCCATCCGCGACCAAAACGCCCATCCTGTGGCCGACAGCCACCTACCGCTTCTTCCGCACTATTGCGCCGGACAACGTGGCGACCGCTACCCCTACGCCCACCGCCAAACCGCTGCCCGCCGCACCCTTAGGGCGCATCGCTTTCCAGAGCGACCGATCGGGCAGCTTGGATATTTATGTGATGAATGCGGATGGCACTCAGACCAGCCGCCTGACCACGGAAGCAGGCGTGGAGGTTTTCCCGGCTTGGTCGCCGGATGGCGAGCGCATCGCCTTCACTGCGGATACGCACGGCAGCCCGGACATCTACGTGATGAACGCGGATGGCACCGATCTGCAGCGCATCGCTGACAATCCCGCCAATGATGTGCTGCCGGCTTGGTCGCCGGATGGCGAACGCATCGCCTTCGTCTCGGATCGAGACGGCAACGACGAAATCTACGTGATGGACGCTAAGGGCGGCAGCCTGCAGCGGCTCACCCGCGATTCCGCCAGCGATGATTTTCCGAGCTGGTCACCGGATGGAGAATGGCTGGTGTTTTCTTCTACGCGGGATGTCAATGCGGAAATCTACAAAATGGACAAGAACGGCAGGAACTTGATTCGACTGACAGACGATCCGGCTGCCGATTCCACGCCGGCTTGGTCGCCGGACGGCAGCCGCATTGCTTTTGTTTCAAAAAGGGATGGTTTTGCTAATTTATTCGTTATGGATGCAGATGGCAAGAATGTGGTGCAGCTTACCTATTATAAATCGATCGTGGAAGTGCCCAGTTGGTCGCCGGATGGAAGCATGATCGCTTTTGCCAGTGACATAGAGGGCAGCCGTGATATTTACATCATCGGTGCGGCTGGAGAGGGACTGCAGCGCTTAACCTTTGATGCCGGCGAGGAGTTCTACCCGGCCTGGTCGCCGGAAGTGCCCTTCCTGACGGGCAGTCTGGCTGAACCCAGCCCGGCAGCCGGCTCGGTGTGCCTGCTCTCTAACGACCCCTCATACGGCTACAGCCTTGAAAACCCGGTGCGGCTGGGATACGACCCGCGCGAAGAAGGCGACGCGGAGAGCGGCTGCCTGCCCTGGCTGCTGGGTCCGCAAGGCCAAAGCCTGCAGGTGGAGCTGCTGGAGGAGATTGAAGTGGGGGGCAGCCAGCTATGCAAAGTATCCATCAGCTATGCCGGCAAGGCGCAGGCAGATGTGATGTATTTCGACACCAAGACTTTCGAGCAGCCGCGCGCACCGATCGGATACAGCTGCGGTTCACCGGTGGAATACCTCAAAGCCATTTTTGCTGCGCGCTATTGACCTGAGAACGCGCAACCTGGAGCTTCTTCTTGCGTAAAAGTAGTGAAGGAGATTAAACGATGAAAAGACTGTATCGCAGCAAATCAGAGGTCATGCTGGCGGGTGTATGCGGCGGGCTGGCGGAATACATCGGGGTAGATGTTACGGCGGTGCGCCTGGCTTTCCTGCTGCTGCTGTTTGTGGGTTTGGGCGGTTTTTGGCTGTATGTGATCCTATGGATCATTATGCCAGTGGCGCCCGCTTCCGGCGAGCAGGTCATTGAAGTTGCAGCTTCCTCTACCCCAGCCAAACGGACAGCTGCCCACGAAGAAGAAAAACCCACCAAAGCAGCGCAGTAACCTGCATAGTGATTTCGATAATCCAGCAAACAGCCAATCCACAGACGGGATGGCTGTTTTTTATGTCTGACGGCAGCCGAGGGAGACTTCAGCCCTTTTTAGCCTGCTTTTCCTGGTACATACAGGTATCGGCCAGGTTGAAAATTTCAGCCAGAGATTGACCAGGCTGGGCGGTGGCGCATCCGATGGATAGGCTCAGGGGCACTTCAGCACCGCCGTTCCGGTTATAAACCTGGATGCCGGATTGAATCCTTTCACTGGCTTTTCGCGCGCCGGTAGCATCCACGCCCTGCAGCAGGACCGCTATCTCATCCCCGCCGATGCGGGCCACGATATCCTCGGCGCGGAAGCAATCCTTGACGATGCCGGCCACGGTCTGCAGGGCGGAATCGCCGGCCTGATGCCCATGCCGATCGTTGATAGCTTTGAGATTATCCATGTCCATCACCAAGATGCTGATGGGATGCGCGCGGCTCTTGGTCAAGCGCGCCATTTCTTCTTCGAAAAAGGCGCGATTGTAGATGCCGGTCATGATATCGTGCAGGCTGAGGTAGGATAAGCGCTCTTCGGCCAGCTTGCGCTCGGTAATATCCAGATTGGAAAAGAGCAGCCTGCCCCAGGTTTTTTCAAAACCGGGCACGACGGTCAATTTGGTGATGCTGTAGATTTTTTTGCCATCCAAGCGTTGGTAGATCAACTCTTTTTCCAAGCTGGTGGCTCCGTCCTGTATGGCAACCAAAATTTCCAGCGCATCGGACATGGATTCGCAGCTGAGGATCGAGCGCAGGTGCTGCTGCAGCTCCTGTTTATCGCGGGCGCCAAACATGAATAAGGAAGCATCATTCAGATCGATAATGTTTGCCAGGGAAAGCATTTTTTCAAAATCCGCGGGGTGCTCTTGAAAATAAGCGCTTGGATTTAATCCTGGATCGAAGATATGCTCATCCAGCCAGGTTTTTACCTGCGAGTAATCTTCCATGCGCAGCGCCACGGGAGAATCTGAGAACATGCGCCGGAAACGCTCCTCACTGGTACGCAGATCCTCTTGGGCTTTCTTTTCTGAGGTGATGTCGCGATACAATCCCAACACGCCAATGCGCTTGCCGTTCACTTTAATCTGCTCTCCGAGTATCTCCACATCCACCATGATGCCATCTTTGCGCCGGCGTTTGCCAAACTCATGGATGGCATCGCCTTTTAAAACCCTTTCGGTGATCTGATAGGCTTGCTGCGGACTATCAGGATTGCAGATCAATTCATCCAAATCCATGCCGGAAATTTCCTCCTGATGATATCCGAACAGTTTCTGGAAAGCCGGATTGATGGAGATGATGCGATGGTCCTGATCGAGGGTAACGATGGCGATGGGGCTGTTATCCACCAGGGCTTCATAAAAAAGCTTTTGACGGATGATATCCCGCGAACGCTGATCGATCAAGACCTCCAAGCTCTCTTTTTGCTCCTCTAGCCGCTGCTGGCGATTGCCTACCAGGTAAGCGAAAGCGCCCAGAAAAAGCGGCGCGGAATCAATGATGCGCATGGAGGGATGCTGGTGCAGGTTGGCGAGAGCGGACCAAGCCAGGTCACTGCTGCTGCGATCCACTTCTAGCAGGGTGGCCAGCAGCGGAAAACATAACCCGAAAAACGCGCCGCCCAGCGCAAATTTAAAACTCAAAGATTGCGTGAAGTCCTTTATTTTTCCCATCTTCTTCCCATGCTGCGGTGTGCGACTGTAGACTGTATTATCTTTAAAAAATCACGATTGTAAATTATATACAATATTAACAAGATGTACA
>ENA-ORXD01001820-ORXD01001820.1-sediment-metagenome-genome-assembly--contig:-NODE-1820-length-15925-cov-3.992933_pt1 | contig 15925 bp, 15 predicted proteins | sample MGYA00237862_ERZ511471 | MGnify/ENA metagenome assembly ERZ511471 | reverse complement strand
GAGGCAGCGGCCGTAGCCGGCGCGGACGAGGCCTGCCGCGGGTGTCTCGCCGGGCCTCGTCCTCCATCACTTCGGCTCCAAAGCGGCTCTGCGTGCGACGTGTGATGAGTACGTCATCGCCGAGTTCGCGCGCTCGAGGAACGAGGCGGTCGGCTCCGGCAGCACCGACCCGTTCGCGGCGCTGGCGGCGATCCGGCGCGAGCTGCCGATCACGCGGTACTTCCTGCAGTCGCTGCGCGAGGGCTCGGAGGCGGCGGCGGTCCTCTTCGACGGGCTCGTCGAGGAGTCGGCGCGGCTCATGGAGCGCAGCGTGGAGGAGGGCCAGCTCAGACCGAGTGAGAACCTCTACGACCAGGCGGTCATCCTGGTCGCCTGGCAATTCGGCGGGCTCCTGCTCCAGGAGCACGTCGCGCGAGCGTTCGGCGGCGAGCCGTTCGACATCGCGATGACCCCGCGCTACGTCCGCACGGTCCTCGAGATCCTGAGCCACGGCGTCTTCGCCGACACCCGTTACGAGGACGCGTGGAGCGACTTCGCGGCCGGCGGCGACGCTGAGCGGCCTCCGTTCTCACCGATGTCCGAGTGAAGGAGCGATGAGCATGGCGAACGTCATCGAGACCACGGGTCTCGTCAAAGACTTCGGGAAGGTGCGCGCGCTCGACGGGCTCGACCTGAGCGTCGAGCTCGGCGAGGTGCACGGCTTCCTCGGGCCCAACGGCGCCGGCAAGACCACCGCGATCCGCGTCCTGCTGGGCCTGCTGCGAGCCGACGCGGGCCAGGCCACCCTCCTCGGCGGCGACCCGTGGGGCGACGCGGTGGCGTTGCATCGCCGCGTCGCCTACGTGCCGGGTGACGTGGAACTGTGGCCCAACCTCACCGGCGGCGAGGTGATCGACCTGCTCGGGCGGCTGCGCGGAGACCTGGACGAGGCGCGGCGCGACACGCTGATCGAGCGCTTCGGCCTCGACCCGAGGAAGAAGGGCCGCACCTACTCGAAGGGCAACCGGCAGAAGGTCGCGCTGATCGCCGCCCTGGCCTCCGGTGCCGAGGTGCTGCTGCTGGACGAGCCCACGGCCGGCCTGGACCCGCTGATGGAGGCGGTCTTCCAGCAGGTGATCCACGAGATGAAGGCCGAGGGGCGCACGGTGCTGCTCTCGAGCCACATCCTCGCGCAGGTGGAGGTCCTCGCCGACCGTATCTCGATCATCCGCCAGGGCAGGATCGTGGAGTCGGGCACGCTCAGGGACCTGCGTCACCTGACCCGGACGACGTTCACCGTGGAGACCGCGCAGCCCGCCGACGGGATCGCGCGGCTGCCCGGAGTGCACGACTACGAGCCCACCGACGGGCAGGCGCGCTTCGATGTGGACGCCGAGCACCTCGACGCCGTCGTCCGCGAGCTCTCGGCCCTCGGCGTCCAGGCCATCGCCTCGCACCCGCCGACACTGGAGCAACTGCTGCTCCGCCACTATGGGGACACGGCCGCCGCGCCGGCCGGCGCGACCGCGGAGGTGGCGCGATGACGACCGCCGCCGGCCGGCGGGACCGCGGAGGTGGCACGATGACGACCACTCGCGCCCGCGCGGGCGGCGGGACCCTGGTCGGCACGGGAACGCTTGTGCGGCTGATGCTGCGGCGTGACCGCGTCAAGCTCCCCTTCTGGACGCTCGGCGTCACCGTCTTCTGGCTGTACTACACGAGACTCGTACCGTCCGCCTACCCCACGGAGGCGGACCTGGACAGCATCGTCGGCATGATGAGCGGGCCCACCGGGCGCATGTGGACGGGGCCCACGTACTTCCTCGAGGACATGACCTACGAGACGTTCATCCCGGGCGCCTACGGCGGCTACCTGCTGCTGCTTGTGGCGCTCATGAGCGTCCTCCTCGTGGTCCGGCACACGCGGGTCGAGGAGCAGACCGGCCGCGCCGAGCTCGTGCGCGCGAGCGTCGTCGGTCGGCACGCACCGCTCACCGCGGCTCTGCTCACCGCCGCGATCGCGAACGGGGCCGTGGCGGTGCTGGTGGCGCTCGCCATGATCGTCGACCCGGTCTTCGGTACGGCCGGGTCGCTCCTCTTCGCCGCGGGGAGCTTCGTGACGGGGCTCGCCTTCGCCGGCCTGACCGCCGTGATCGTGCAGGTCACGCAGTACTCCCGCACGGCCACGAGCCTCGCCGCCGGCGCGGGCCTCGGCCTCGCCTTCATGGTCAAGGCTCTGGGCGACATGGGCGACGAGCACGGCACGGCGCTCTCGTGGCTCTCGCCGCTCGCCTGGCCGCAGCAGACGGCGCCCTTCGTGCGCGACCGCTGGTGGCCGCTCGCGTTCTCGGTGGCGTTCATCGTGGTCACGGCCGCGCTCGGGTACGCCCTCTCCGGCCGGCGAGACGTCGGCGCCGGGCTCGTCCCGTCGCGCGCGGGCCGACCACGTGCCCGCGCGTGGCTCGGCACGCCGCTCGGGCTCACATGGAGACTGGAGCGTAAGGCGATCGCGTGGTGGATGATCGCCATGGGCATCGGCGGGGCGTCGATGGGCGCCTTCGCCGACGCCGTGGTCCCCGGGGAGATGCCGGAGACCCTGGTCGAGGTCCTCGGGGGAGCGGAGAACATCGTCACCGGCTACCTCGCCTACATGGGCGTGTTCATGGCCACCATCATCGCCGTCTACGCGGTGCTGTCGATGCAGGGGCTGCGTGCCGAGGAGACGGGCGGCCGGGGTGAGCCCGTACTGGCGACGGCGGTGAGTCGCTCGGCGTGGCTCGGCGGCAACCTCGTCGTCGGCGCGATCGGCGTGCTGCTCATCATGGGGGTCGCCGGGCTGGGGACCGGACTGGGCGCCGCCGCAGCGACCGGGGACGCCAGTTGGGTGTGGGAACTCACCGCCGCGCATCTCAATCACGCGCCCGCGACCCTTGTCGTGCTCGGGGTCGCCGGGCTGCTCTTCGGTCTGGCGCCCAAGCTCCAGGGGCTCGCGTGGGCCGTCGTCGGCTACGGGTTCATCGCCGGCACGTTCGGGCAGCTCATGGGCCTCCCCGACTGGGCGCTGAAGCTCTCGCCGTTCGAGCACGCGGCGCGCCTGCCGCTCGAGGGCTTCGACCCCGTGCCCGTGGTGGCCCTGACGCTCCTCGCCGTGGGTCTGGCGGTGGTGGGCCTCGTCGGCTTCCGCCGCCGGGAGATCGACGTGCGGTGAGCCCTGCGTCGACTAGAACCGGCTTCGGGACGCGGCCCGGCCTGCCGATGAGAGCCCGCCCCCGCGTGGAGGCCGGCCCCCGCATCTCCTTCAGCGCCTGAGGAGGACCGGCGTGACCGCGGCTCGCGACACCGGCTGGACCGAGGAGAGCTGGAACCCGACCACCGGCTGCACGAAGATCAGCCCCGGCTGCGCGCACTGCTGGGCCGAGCGGATGGCGCAGCGGCTCCAGGGCATCGGCCAGCCGCGGTACGCGCGCGGCTTCGCGGTGACGACGCACGAGGACCTGCTCGAGAAGCCGCTGCACTGGGTCAAGCTCCGCCGGGTGTATGTGAGCTTCATGGGCGACCTCTTCCACGACGAGGTGCCCGACGAGTTCATCGGGCGCGTCTTCGAGGTGATGGTTCGCTCGCCCCGCCACCGCTTCCACCTGCTGACGAAACGGCCGGAGCGGCTCGCCCGCATGGGCCCGCGCCTCCCCTGGCCCGCCAACGTGTGGGCCGGCGTCACGGTGGAGGACGCGGCGCATCAGTGGCGTGCCGACCTGCTGCGCCGCGTGCCCGCCGCCGTCCGCTATCTGGTGCTCGAGCCGCTACTCGGGCCGGTCGACGCCCTCGACCTGCGGGACGTCGGCTGGGTGGTCCTCGGCGGCGAGTCCGGGCCGGGGGCGCGGCCGCTGCACGCCGACTGGGTGCGGTCGGTGCGCGACCAGTGCGTCGCCGCCGGCGTGCCCTTCTACTTCAAGCAGTGGGGCGGCGTGCGCCGCAAGGAGACGGGGCGCGAGCTCGACGGGCGGCTGTGGAGCGACCGACCGCGAGAGAGCGGCCAGTTGGCCTTCGGTGACGTGGACGCAGAGGGTTGACGGCAGGACGGCGCCCGTCGGCCGCCGAGCCGTCGGTCACTCCTGGCGACTCTGGATTCGCCGCCTGACCTCACTCCAGGAGACGGCCTCCGCCTCACCAGAGTCGAGTTCGTCGAGCCGCCGATCGAGCTCGGCCAGCTGAGCGGCCGTGACCGGCACGGACTCGGGGCGCACGCGGAGGCTCTCCCAGAGCTGCTCGATCAGATGCAGCCGCTCGTCGGGAGCGAGCTTGTCGATGTCGATCGCGGGAGCACCCGTGGTCCGATGATACGCGCGATCGGCCTGCCTGCAAGAGACAGCGGCCGGCAACACAGGCGACACTCCGCGCGGAACGCCGACCGGCCGGCCGGTCAGTCCGTCGGCCGAAGGGCAGGTCGCGGAGCCGTCGGGACGACCCGCCAGGTCACGGCTCGCCTTCCGGCCCGTGCCTCCGCACCACATCGTCGAGGGCGGCGGCCGGCTCGTCGGCAAGGCCGCCGGCCTCCATACGCTCGACCTCCGCCGCGTCGCCGCGATCCTCGAGCGCCTGACACGCCTGCAGGTCGTACGTGGCGACGATCGCCACGAACGGTCTGCCGTGGCGGGTCACGACCACTTGCTCGTCCCCGTAGGCCACGCGGTTGAGGATCTCGGCAAGGCTCTCGCGGAGTCGCTTCGTGCTGACGAAGGCGGCATCGCCGAAGTCTGCCTGGTCGACGCGCCGCTGGTAATCCGATGCCCGTGTCACCGTGGCGCCTCCTGGAGCGAAATGTACAAAAGGTATCTTGAGTACCAAGTGTACTCGCAGGCATGGTGAATGCTCAACGGGTCGCCCGGGCCGTGAGAATCCCGCCCGCCGGGTATGACCACCCCGGCACCACTCACAGAGCCGCGGACTCGGCGCCGGATGTGCCCGCCTCGCAGGTGCGCCGCTGCCGCGCTGAGCCCCATCGGGGGGAGACATGCTGCGTCTGCGCGTCCTGAACGAGCGTCTCAGGGAGAGCCTCTGGTTCGTCCCGACGCTGATCGTCCTCGGCTTCGTCGTGCTCGCCGCCGCACTGGTCGCCCTCGACCACGCCGTCATCGGCGGAGGGGACGAGATCGGCCTCTACGGCGGCTCGCCCGAGGGCGCGCGCACGATCCTCGCGACGATCGCCACGGCGATGCTGTCCCTCGCCGTCCTCGTCTTTTCCATCACCCTCGTCGTGCTGCAGCTCGCCAGCTCGCAACTGACGGCGCGCGTCGTCTCGCTCTTCCTCCAGGAGCGCTGGACGAAGGTGGCGATGGGGGTCTTCCTCGGCACGTTCGCCTACGCCTTGGTCGGTCTCTGGTTCGTGAGGTCGGTGTCGCAGACGGAGCAGGCGTTCGTCCCGGTGTCGATGATGACGGTCGCCTACCTCGCCGTCGGTGCGAGCCTGCTCATCTTCCTCAGCTACATCCACCGCGTGGCGCAGTCGATCCGCGTGGAGACGGTGGTGCACAGGATCGCCGCGCAGGTGCTCAAGGCCGTCGACACGACGCTGATCACGCCCGAGGAGCAGGCGGAGGACGGCGCGGGCGGCGACCGGCCCGCCGCGGCCACCGGCGCCGGGGTGCCCGGCGCCGCTCACGAGGGCGGGGCGGGCGGCCCGCTCGTCGAGGGCGGGCCGCCCGCCCTCGAGATCCCTGCACCGCGGAGCGCCAGCGTGGTCGGCCTGTCGCCGGACGTGGCCGTCGAGTGGGCGCGGTCACACGACTCCATCGTGGTCGTGACCGCGCCCCTCGGCCTCTTCGTCAGCGAGGGGACGCCGCTCGTGCGCGTCTTCGGGCACCCCGGCGACGCCCGGTTCCCGCTCGCCGAGGTCGTCTCCCTGGGCCACGGGCGCACGGTCAAGCTCGACCCGACCTACGGCGTGCGCCAGCTCGTCAACATCGCTCTGCGCGCCCTCTCCCCCGGGGTCAACGAAGCCGACACCGCGGTCGTCGTGCTCGACCACCTCCACGAGATCCTGTTGCGGGTGGGCGACTCCCTCCTCCCCGGCCCCGAGTATCGGGACGACGAAGGGACGCTGCGCGCCGTCGTCCCCCGACTCAGCTGGGACGGCTGGGTCGGCCTCGCCCTGCGCGAGATCGTCGACGATGGCGGCGGCTCTGCGAACGTCTGCCACCGCCTCCTGCGCCTGCTCGACGACCTCGTGGTGTCGCTGCCGGCCCACCGGCGGCCCGCGCTTCGGCGGTTCGCCGAGGAGGTCCGCGGCCTCAGCGGCACCGGCGGCGCTTACGCGCAGTGGGACGGGCTCGAGGCGACGGAGCGCCCGGGCGGTGCGGCGTAGCGCTCGGGCGGTGCGGCGTAGCGCTCGGGCGAGGCGGCTTAGCGCTCGGGCGAGGCGACCGACAGGAGCTGCACGCCGGAGCTTGCCCCCGCGCCCACGCCCAGATCCGTACGCCCCTCTGGCGATGTGACTGGCATTAGCCTATAGTCCAGCTCAAGGCACTATTCACGTGACCCGCGGCCGGCTGGGCTCGGCGCGGGAAGAGGGGGCATCCATGCAGGACTGGTCTCGGAAGGTGCTATGCACGGTCGTCCTTGTGACGCTCATCGCACTGCTCGTCCCCGCGCTCGCCGCGGCGGCGACGCCGGAGCGCTACATCGTCACCTTCGACAGCGCCGACCACGGCACCGCGGCGAAGCACATCGCCAAGCTCGGGGGCAAGAAGGTCAAGAACCTGTGGATCATCGACGGCGCCGTCTTCAAGCTCCCGTCGAAGGCCGCCGCCGGCAAGGTGCGCGCGCTCGCCGGCGTGAAGACGGTGGAGCTCGACGTCGTCCAGCACGCGTACAAGGGCAAGCCGGTGCCGCCGGCGCCGGTGGAGTCGGAGCCGTGGGGCATCCTCAAGATCGAGGCGCCCCTGGTCTGGGCGAGCGACCCGCTCTCCGGCCTGCTCAGAGGCGCCGGCGTCAACGTCGGCATCATCGACACCGGCATCGACACGACCCACCCCGACCTGGCGGCCAACATCAAGGGCGGCGTGAGCTGCGTCTCGTACACCACGAGCTTCAACGACGACAACGGCCACGGCTCGCACGTCGCCGGCACCGTGGCGGCCGTCGACAACGAGATCGGCGTCATCGGCGTCGCCCCGTCGGCGAACCTGTACGGCATCAAGGTGCTGAACCGCAGCGGCCGCGGCTACACGTCGGACATCATCGAAGGCATGCAGTGGGCGATCGACCAAGGCATGGACGTCATCAACATGAGCCTCGGCACGACCTCGTACGTGGAGGCCTACCAGACGGCCACGAACGCCGTGCTCGACGCCGGCGTGATCATGGTCTGCTCGGCCGGCAACTCGGGCCCCGAGGACGACACCGTCGGCTACCCTGCGGCCTTCGAGGGCGTCATCGCGGTGGCGGCGACCGACAGCGCCGACGTGGTCGCGTCCTTCAGCAGCCGCGGCCCCGAGGTCGACGTCGCGGCGCCGGGCGTGAGCATCTTCTCGACCACGAAGAAGGGCGGCTACACGACGATGAGCGGCACGTCGATGGCGTCACCGCACGTGACCGGCACGGTGGCCCTCATGCTGAACTCGGCTGACCCGAACGGCGACGGTACATGGACTCCGCTCGAGGCCGAGCTGAGGCTCGAGGGCACGGCCCTCGACCTCGGTGACGACGGCCTCGACGACGCGTACGGCTGGGGTCGCATCGTCGCCCCGGCGGCCGTCGGGCTGTAAGCCCAACGACAGCTGTAGCGAAAGCGGCGGGGGCGGCGAGAGCCGCCCCCGCCGCATTTCGTGTCTCGGCCGTTCAGGATCCTCGTGCTGCTGCTCGCCCCCGGAGCTGTCGAAGACGGCGCGCGACGGATGAGCCGGGACGCGCTCGCGGCCCGATCACGTCGCCGGTCTCGCCGGACCCACCGGCCGCCCGGCTACTTCGCCGGCCGCAGACGCAGCGCCGACCAGGTGTCGTCGATCGAGACGTTGGCGACGAGGTCGAAGCCGATCGTGCGCACGAAGGCCCAGACGGTGTCGCGGCTGACGTCGCGCCCGGCCGCCTTGCCGCCCTTGGGGTAGGCGATCCAGGCGACCGTCTCCGGGCGGACATGCACGGCGATCTCCTGCACGCGCTCCTCGGCCTCGGCCTGGGTGGCCGCGAAGGTGAGGATGAAATCGACACGCTCGCACTGCCCGACGACGGTCGCGTCATCGGGCAGCCCGAGGCCCTCGACGACACCCGGCGGCGCGTGCAGGATCGCCGCCGTCATCCCCGGCTTGACCTGCAGCTTCTCGGCGACGGTCTTGCCTGCCATCACGCCCTCCTCCCCTACCCTTCTTCGAGCAGGTCGGCCACGCGCTCGAGGAAGGCGCAGAACTCCTCCGGGTCGTCGGCGCCGACGTGAGCCGCGGTCGGCCGGTCGCCGAGCTCGTAGTTACGCACGACGACGCCGAACCCGCGCTCGCCGATCGCGGTGAGGGCGTCCTCGTCGGTGAGGTCGTCCCCCGCGTACAGCGGGAGCACGTCGCCCCCGCCCGGGGCGATCTGCTCGAGGAGCCAGTGGAGCGCCTTGCCCTTGTCCCAGTCGATGTTGGGGCGCAACTCGGCGACCTTGCGCCCGCCGGTCATGCGCAGCATCGGGTACTGCGCACCGACCTCGGCGACCGCGTCGATGACCTCGTTGGCACGCTCCTCGGCGACCATGCGGTAGTGCGCGGCGAGGGCGAAGCGCTTGTTCTCGACGATCGCCCCCGGCAGGTCGCGGAGGCGCGCGCTGAGCTGCCGCTCGGCCTCGGCGAGGGCGGCGACGGCCTGGCCGGCCTGCTCGTGCTCGTGCGCCTCGCCGTCGGGCGAGACGTACTCGAAGCCGTGGCTGCCCGCGTACCAGAGGGAGGGGACGCCGGCCCGGCGACGCACATCACCGAGGTCGCGGCCGCTGACGATGGCGACCGGGCAGAGCGCGGCGAGCCGGTCGAGCGCGGGACCGCCGGAGGGAGTCATGCGGGCGTCATCGGGACGGTCGACGATCGGCGACAGCGTGCCGTCGAAGTCGAGGAAGACGGCCAGAGGGCGGCCGCGCAGGAGGGCGGCGACGGTGCCCCAGGCGGCGAGCCCGTCGGGCACGGTCGAGAGCGCCCGCGGGACGGGTTGAAGGTCCACCTCGGTGGAGTCGGCGGCGACGGTCGCGAAGCCGGCGCGCCGGGCCGCCTCGGCGGCCGCCGGCGTGCCGGCCACGACCGCGGCCGTCGCCGGGTCGGCGCCGAGGCGCCGGGCGGCGTCGACGAGAGCCGCTTCGAGCGGAGGCGCCCCGGGCGCGACGGCGGCGGCGGAGTCGACCGGACCGGTCGCCCCACCCACACCGAGCCCGACGACCGCCGTCGGCACGCCGCGCAGCTGCAGGCGGCGGTACAGGTCGGCGGCGGGGCGGGCGAGGCCGGCGACGAAGGCTTCGCCCTCGCCGGCCGAGCCACCCGCCGCCGGCACTCCGCCACCCGCGGCGGCGGGTTCGTCCGTGCCCGCACCCGCCGCCTCTGTCGCCGCCAGGATCACAGCCCGGACCTGGCCCAGGTCGATGGTCGTCATACGCCCTCCAATGCCTCCTGCATCTCCGCATAGAGACGCTCGGTGTCGTCGCGGCGGCACAGCTCGGTGCCCGCGGTCATCACGGCGGCCGCGCCGGCGGCGACGCCGAAGCGCACCGCCGGCAAGAGGTCCCAGCCGCGCGCGAGCGCGAGGACCGTGCCGCCGACCATGCTATCGCCTGCGCCGACCTTGCTGCGGATCGGCACGGTCGGCGTCCGCACAGGGGTGACCGACTCGGCCGTCACCACGAGCGCGCCCCCGGCTCCCAGCGAGAGCACGAGCACCTCGACTTGCCCGCACTCGACGAGGCGCCGCGCGGCGTCGACCTGCTCGTGCTCGCCCTCGAGCTCCTCGCCCACCAGTTCACGCAATTCTCTAAGGTTCGGCTTGAGCATGAAGGTTCCCACTTCGACGGCGTGGCGCAGCGGCTCGCCGGAGGTGTCGACGATGAGGTGCGCGCCGCCGTCCCGCGCGACCTCGGCGACGTGGCCGAAGAAGTCCTCGGGCATGCCCGGCGGCAGAGCGCCGCTGGCGACGAGGTAGTCCGGGGCGGGGTCGAGGGCGGCGAGCTCGTCGAGGCAGCGTCGCCACTCCGCCTCCGTGACCCTGGGCCCGGGCATCCCGAAGCGGTACTGCAGCCCGGAGGCCTCCTCGTAGACGATCACGTTCTCGCGCGTCCACTCGTCGACCGGCAGGGCGCGATGCGCCACGCCCTCGCCGTCGAGCAGGCCGCAGAGCATCTCCCCGGGCGGTCCGCCGGCGAGGTAGAGCGCCGTCGCGACGCCGCCCAGCCGGTGCACGGCGCGCGCTACGTTGACGCCACCGCCCCCCGGCTCGCGCCGCGGCGGCCCGCAGCGCAGCTTCCTCTCGGGCAGCACCTGAGAGACATCGGTGTTGATGTCCACGGCGGGGTTGACGGTCAGCGTCACGATGCTCTTCACGCGGCGTCCTCCTTGCGGCCGACCGGCCGTCACCCTCACCAGGCCGTCGATCACGTCCTCAGCCCTGCCGCCCGGCGTCAGCTCGCCTTCTCCAGCCGCTCGGCGATCCAGGCCTTGATGATCGACTGGCGGGTGACACCGAGCCGATGCGCCTCACGATCGAGAGACTCGATCATCCAGACGGGGAAGTCGACGTTGACGCGACGCTGCTCGCGGTTGGGACGGCGCGCCGTCGTCAGGTCGAGCTGGTCGGTGACGTCCTCACCGTCGTCGAAACGCCTGTCGAACTCACTTGCCTTCATGGATCGCCACCTCCCCAAGGCGAGACCGGCGAACGGAGATTGGACGAATGTCGTCTCCGCGGTACGTGATGAACGCCGACCAGTGCTTGCCGGCCATGAAGCCGACCACGAGATACTGCGCTTCACTGCCGCGATTGAGGTATGAAAACTATGCCATCACGGATGACGGAGGCAAGTCGTGGCCGACCGACGACGCCCGCATCCAGGGGAGTTCCGTCATGGCCCGGCCCCAACGCCCATTGTCACCCTTGCACGGTAACCGTGAAAGCAGTAAACTCACGCCATGATCGCATCGTTCGGGGACCGCGCGACGGAGGACCTCTACCACGGGCGCCCGACCGCTCGCGCCCGGCGGTTCCCGCACGATGTGGTCGACGTGGCCCTGGTGAAGCTGGACTCACTGAGCGGTGCAGCGTCGATCCGAGACCTGCGCGCTCCGCCGGGCAACCGGCTCGAGGCGCTCAAAGGAGAGCTCAAGGGCTTCCACTCGATCCGCGTCAACGACCAGTGGCGGCTCGTCTTCCGCTGGCAGGGCTCGGACGCTCATGAGGTACGACTGACCGACTACCACTGAAGGGAGGTTCACCGTGATCCCCGAGAACCGCATCCCCACCCATCCCGGCGTGATCCTCGCCCAGGAGTTCCTGGCTCCGCTGGGCCTCTCGCAGGTCGCCCTGGCGGCCCACCTCGGCGTGCCGGTACAGCGCGTCAACGAGCTGGTGCGCGGCAAGCGCGGCGTGACGCCCGAGACCGCGTGGCTGCTCGCCCAGGCACTCGACACCACGCCCGAGTACTGGCTCAACCTGCAGGCGGCCCACGATCTCGCGCGCAGCCGACCGGCGACGTCGCTCGAGCCGCTCAGGGCAGCTGGCTGAGGCGGGACGACGGCCGCCATCCCCGACATCGTCCGCATCTCCGACCTTCGCCGGGATACTGCCGGCGTCATCAAGCGTGCGGTCGCCACCCAGGAGCCGATCTTCATCACGCAGCGCGGCCGTCCTGCCGCGGTTCTACTGAGCACGGAACGCTACGCCCGCACTCAGCGCGAGCTCGAGATCCTGCGGCTCCTCGCCCGCGGCGAGGCCGAGATCGAGGCCGGCGAGGGATACGACCTCGAAGAGGTCCTCGCCGAGGCCGATAGCGAGAGTGCCTGACCGGCGTAGCGACCCGACGCTCACGCGCGCCGAAGCTGCCTGATCGCGCATGAGGCTACCGCCGGGCGCCCGGCGTACCGGTGGACACTCACGCATTCGAGCCCGAGTCGGCAGGTCTGCCGCAAAGAGCGCGCGGGTATGACCCGCTGCGACGCCGCGCGCAACATGAGACGAGCGCGGGGCGGGGCGCAAGACGGGCGCCTCGATGGGTGCACGACGGCGAGCCGACCGTTCGCGGCCCGTCGCGGCGCACCGCGACACCCCGACCCGCTACGATAGGGGCCGGCCACACCGAACCGACATCACCGGCAGTGAGGGGACGCATGGATCCGTGGGTATGGGCGTACGAGGGCTTCGACCCCGAGAACGAAGGGCTCCGCGAGGCGCTCTGCACGCTGGGCAACGGCTACATGGCGACGCGCGGGGCGGCGGCCGAGTCGGCGGCCGACGACGTGCACTACCCGGGCACGTACCCGGCCGGCGTGTACAACCGCCTCGACACCGAGATCGCCGGCCAGACGATCACCAACGAGTCCATCGTCAACATCCCGAACTGGCTCGTGCTGCAGCTCGCGATCGACGACGGGCCGTGGGTCGACCTGCGTGAGGTCGAGCTGCTCGAGTACCGCCAGGAGCTCGACCTGCGCCGCGGGGTGCTCACGCGCACGGCCCGCTTCCGCGACGCCGGGGGGCGCACGACACGCACCGTCGAGCGGCGCATCGCCCACATGGGTCGCCCCCACCTCGCCGCCCTGCAGACGACGGTCACGGCCGAGGCCTGGGAGGGACGCCTGCGGGTGCGCAGCGGCATCGACGCCTCGGTGACCAACTGGGGCGTGCCGCGCTACCGGCAGCTCACGAGCCGGCACCTCGAGGTGCAGGGGTTGGAGGAAGCGGACGACGAGACGCTCCTCGCGCGCGTCGAGACGGTGCAGTCGCACGTGCGCATCGCGGAGGCGGCGCGGACGCGGGTGTTTCTGAAGGCCGGGCGCGCGGCGCCCGAGCGGCGGCTGAGCCGCGACGAGGGCGTGATCGCGCACGAGCTCGAGGTCGCGATCTCGCAGGGGCAGACGGCGACCGTCGAGAAGGTCGTCGCCGTCTTCACCTCGCGCGACGACGGCATCAGCGAGCCCGGCCGCGATGCGCTGCTCGCGCTCGAGCGGGCCGGCGACTTCGCCGCGCTGCTCGCCGGCCACGAGACCGCCTGGGCCCACATCTGGGCGCGCTCGAGCCTCGAGCTGCCCGAGAACGACGACGTCCTCCAGATCGCCCGCCTGCACCTCTTCCACCTCTTCCAGACGGCGTCGCCGAACACCCTCGACATGGACGCCTCCCTCGGGCCGCGCGGCCTGCACGGCGAGGCCTACCGCGGCCTCGCGATGTGGGACGACCTCTACGTCTTCCCCGTGGTCGACCTGCGCCTGCCCGAGGTGACCCGCGACCTGCTGAAGTACCGCTACCGGCGCCTGCCGGAGGCGCGCCGCATGGCGCGCCGCGACGGGCTGCGCGGGGCGATGTACCCCTGGCAGTGCGGCAGCAACGGCGAGGAGATGGCGCAGAAGATCCACCTCAACCCGAAGTCGGGCAGGTGGATCCCCGACGTGACCAACCTCCAGCGCCACGTCGGCCTCGCCATCGCGCGCAACGTCAGCCACTACCACGACGCGAGCGGCGACGACCAGTTCATGGAGGACTACGGCGCCGAGCTGCTCTTCGAGATCGCGCGCTTCTTCGGCTCGCTCGCGAGCTTCGACGCCGCGCGCGGGCGCTACGCGATCCGCGGCGTGCTCGGCCCCGACGAGTTCCACACCGGCTACCCGGGCGTCGAGAAGCCGGGCCTCGACAACAACGCCTACACCAACGTCATGGCGGCCTGGCTCTTCGGCGAGGCCGCCCGCCTGCCCGGGCAGATCTCCGAGCGACGGGCGGCCGAGCTCACCGACACGCTGGGCATCGACGACGACGAGCTCGCCCGCTGGGAGGAGCTCAGCCGCAAGCTCATCGTCCCCTTCCACGCCGACGGGGTCATCAGCCAGTTCGAGGGCTACGACCAGCTCGAGGAGCTCGACTGGGACGGGTATCGGGCGAAGTACGGCGACATCCACCGGCTCGACCGGATCCTCGAGGCCGAGAACGACACCCCCAACCGCTACAAGCTCTCCAAGCAGGCCGACGCGGTGATGCTCTTCTACGTGTTCGCGCGTGAGGAACTCGAGGCCGTCCTGGGCCGCCTGGGCTACGAGCTGCGGCCCGAGCAGGTCACGGCGACGATCGAGTACTACCTCGAGCGCACGAGCCACGGCTCGACGCTGAGCGATGCGGTCTTCGCCTGGGCGCTGGCGCGCGAGGGACGCGAGGACGCCTACGCGCGCTTCACGAGGACGCTGCGCAGCGACGTCGACGACATCCAGGGCGGGACGACGCCGGAGGGTATCCACCTCGGGGCGATGACCGCCGGCGTCGACCTGCTGCAGCGATGCTTCACCGGGCTGGAGCACAGGGACGGCGTGATCGCGGTCGACCCGCGCCCGCCGGCCGAGCTCGGCCCGATCGACGTCGACTTCGCCTACCGCGGCCACCCGCTGCGGCTCGAGCTCGCGCGCGGGCGCGCGCGCCTGTCGAGCCGCTCCGACAAGGCCGCACCGGTGACGGTGCGCCGCGGCGCCGAGCTCGTCGAGCTCGCCGCCGGCGGCGCCGTCGAGTTCGACTGACGCGGCGGAGCCCGGCCGGGCGGAGGAGTCGCGGGGCAGATCGACACGGACGCCGCGCGACGGCGCCGCGCCGCGACAGAGTCTTGAGCGAAGACTGAGACGCGACGAGGGCGCCGGCGGCGATGCCGCCGGCGCCCTCCCCGTCAGGTGCGGGGGCGCCGGCCTTGGCGGCCGGCGCCCCAGGTGCACCTTAGGCGCTCACTTCTTCTTCGCGAAGTAGTACTTCCAGCTCTTGCCCTTGAAGAGCGGGATGGTGATCTTCCCGGTCTTCATCGGGGTGATCGCCAGAGCGTCGTCGGGCGAACCGGGCTGCGAGTCGTAGATCACCGTGGCCATCTTGCCGTTGGCCTTCCAGATCTTCACCCGCACCAGGTCGTTGACGTTCTTGCGGTCGTCGCAGACGGAGACGAGGAACTCGTAGCCGCCGACCCCGTTGAGCTGGCCCTGGCCGCGGACCCAGGCCTTGCGACCCGAGACCGCCATCCAGTCGAGCTTCTCGCTCACGAAGCTCTTCTCGCCCAAGCTGAAGAACACCTTGCCGCTCGGGTACTTGGCCTTGAGCTTGTACTTGACGTTGGCGGCGATACTGGCGTCGCCCTCGCCGTGCGGGTCGGCGAAGGTCCCGGCCATCGCCAGGGCGCCGGCCTTGCGGTGCACGATGACCGCGTAGCGCAGGTAGTCCCAGCCTTCAGCGCCGTAGGCGTTGGTCACCGTGACCTTCACCGTGTAGAGGCCCGGCTTGCCGTACCTGTGGTCGCCGACGACGAAGCGCTGCGCGCCCTTGCCGTCGTTCTTCGAGGCGATCAAGCCCTCCGACGTCTTACCGTCGCCCCAGTCGATGACCGCGGAGACGCTGTGATCGTAGTCGGGCGGGGCCGGAGCGTTCCAGCCCAGACCCGGGTTCCTGAAGTTGGCGCTCAGGGCGACCTTCGCACCGGCGAGGCCGGTGACGCCCTTGACCAGCTTCACGTTCCACACGCGCGGCGCATTGACCGCATCGTTGATGTAGCCGGAGTCCATGCCCTCGGCACCGCTCGCGGGATCGGACGCCACGACGCTGACCCGCTGCATGGCCCCGCTGGCCACCATGGTGACCGACTGGCCCAGGGTCTCGAACGTGCCGTTGGCGTCGAGGTCCCAAGCGTAGACGAGATCGTCGAGCTTGGCGGCCGGGACCGGCTTGCCGCCGACGGTGGCGGTGGCGTCGGCCGTGAGCGTCAGATCGGCAGAGC
>ENA-ORXD01001819-ORXD01001819.1-sediment-metagenome-genome-assembly--contig:-NODE-1819-length-15927-cov-3.404101_pt1 | contig 15927 bp, 16 predicted proteins | sample MGYA00237862_ERZ511471 | MGnify/ENA metagenome assembly ERZ511471 | reverse complement strand
GAGCGGGCCCAGCTCCGCGAAGACATCCCGGTCTTCAAATCGGGCGACACTGTGCGCGTACACTTCAAGGTTGTCGAGGGTAGCCGGGAGAGAATCCAGGTATTCCAGGGCTTCTGCATCAGGAAGCAGGGTCAAGGCTCACGCGAGACCTTCACGGTACGCAAGCAGTCTTTCGGTGTCGGAGTGGAGCGGACTTTCCCACTGCATTCTCCAAAGATTGAGAAGATCGAGGTTACTGCTATCGGTGACGTAGCGCGTGCCAAGCTTTACTACCTGAGAGAAAAGCTCGGCAAAAAGGCGCGCGTCAAAGAGAAACGAATCTGAGGCAATTCTTCCGGTGAGGGAACCGGATTCGCCTCGCTCCCTGCCCGGGCATCAGCCGGCCCGCGTCGACCCTACTGAGTCCAGGGCTACACGTCGACCTCGAAGCCGTGGACTACGCTGGTTCATAGAAGTGGCGGTTATTGTGGCTGCCGCTTTCGTGCTCGCGCTCCTGATTCAGCAGTTCGTGGTCAAACCCTTTGCCATCCCGTCTCCATCGATGGAGCCCACGCTGGTTGAAGGAGACCGGGTTCTGGTCAATCGCCTGACGTATCATTTTCGGGCACCGAAGGCGGGTGACGTGATCGTCTTCCATCCGCCGGGCAGGCCTGAATCCGACCCCTTTATCAAGCGAGTGGTGGCCGTCGGCGGTGACACAGTCGCCGTTCGAGACGGGCTTCTCTACGTGAACGGCGTGCCCCGGGATGAGCCATTCATCAAGGAGCATCCCATCTTGGATGACTCTCCAGAGGTGACCGTCGAGGAGGGCTACGTCTGGGCGATGGGTGACAATCGAAACAACAGTGGCGACAGCCGCGTGTTTGGACCCGTAAGTATAGATGCCATCATGGGCAAGGCTTTTGCCGTCTATTGGCCTCTGGGCCACCTGGGTGGGCTCTAGACTCGGTGTGCCGGTGGTGATGGCCACGAACGGCGTCCCACGGGGACGCAGCAGACGCATCTCCGATCCGTTTCGTTTCGACCTTAGTCTCCTAGAGGACCAAACTGAGACCGAGGCCAGGACCGGTCGACTCGCGGGGGCCGATGAGGCAGGACGCGGATGTCTGGCCGGCCCTTTGGTGGCTGCCGCCGTTGTCCTCGACTACAGCTCGGGTACGCTCCCGGCCCTGAAGGGGCTCACCGATTCCAAGCTTCTCTCTGCCGAAGCCCGTGAGAGCTTCTATGTCCGCATTCTCGGGTCGGCGACGCGTGTCGCATGGACGGCGTGCAGTCCTGAGACGATCGACCGAGTGGGTCTTCATCGCTGCAATCTGGACGCACTGTGCCGTGTGCTCGTCTCTCTCCAGGGACAATACGATCTGGCGATTGTTGATGCGTTTGAGTTGGGGCGACCTGACCTACACTCACGCGGCATTATTGGCGCCGACTACAAGAGTGCGGCGGTTGGAGCCGCGTCGATTGTGGCGAAGGTGGTCAGGGACCGCCTCATGCGCGGTCTGGCTCCGTTGTATCCAGAGTACGGATTCGACGAGCACGTGGGCTACGCTACCAACAGGCACCGCGACGCACTTCTGGACCACGGGCCTTGCGTGTTGCATCGAAGGTCGTTCCGTGGGGTTGGAAGTCAGCAACTCGGTCTGTGGGACAGCCCCAACGACCTAACCGATCGTGAAGCGGGTATCGAGTACTTCGCAGATCAATCCCTCTCTGACAAGACACCCTAGGGCTTGAGTGATTCGATCCGTCGGCCACTCCGGGAGGCTTTGCAGGATCTCCGCCGCGGAGCGGGGTTCCGGGCTGCTCAACAGGAACCGCAGGAGCCGACCGCGCAATTCTCGGTTCGACCCTCTGAAGCCGGGCTGCCGGACGTGTCCTCGACTGCGCCGACATGGATTCTCAAAGCTCGTCTTGTTCGTGCGCCCGTCACCAGGTAGCGGCTCCTTGGCCTCATCGTATCGTTCAGATCTTTCCTTGCGCTAGCCTTTCAAGAAACGCACGCAAAGGGTAGAGGGCCCCATGGAAGACGCAAGCGCAAGGGGCCGGGCGCGTACGAGCGAAACACGCTGTATGAAGAGGTCTGGGCCGAATCGGGCGAGGATCGAAGAATTTGACTACAACGGAGAGCATTGATAGCGTCACATTTGGCAACGTGCAAATAAACCACGGATATAGGGTCCAAGTCCCTCGTGGACTAACGGACGAGGGTTACACTTGGTCCTCCAGGAGGAAACTGGGGTTATGGCTGGTCCTGTCCTTGTTCCGGATGAACTTATCGGCGTCCACCACGTAGCTTTTACTGTTGCCGATGTGGAACGTACCGTCGATTTCTACACCAACACCCTTGGCTTCGAACTTAGGTCATTCACGCGGATCGATTTCGACGAGACCTTTGCTCAGTCGTTCTTCGGCCCCGACATTGGTCCCGGGGTCGCGACTATTGTGGCGATGGTCGAACTTGGAGGGCTACGCGTCGAGTTCAACCAGTACTTGAAGCCGTTTTCGCGCCCCTATCACGGCGATGCCGCCGCTGCTGGTTCGGCCCACCTCGCCATCAAAGTCAAGAATCTGGAGCGTGCTCGCACTCGGCTGGAGAAGATTGGCATTTCCACCTTCACCTCGACTGCTGTTTTTGACGAACCCGGCTTCCGGCCTTGGCGCTGGTGCTACTTTCGGGATCCGGACGGAATATTCGTCGAGTTGGTCGAAGACATGCCTGTCACCAATCAGTTGGTACTGATGGCCGAGAGACTGCGTGAAGTGCGCCGGTCGCGCGGATTGACGCTAAAGGAAGTGGCGAGCGCGAGCGGACTAAGCCCGACGCACCTTAGCCAGGTGGAACGCGGAGACGCCATCCCCTCCATTTCGGCGCTGCTCACCATCTCGCTCGCGCTGAGCGTGACTCCGGACTACTTCCTGCGTCCCGAAACTGATCTTTCTGCCCCTCGCACTGTTACAGAAGGACCGATTCAAGGCGTGGCCCAAGCATCCTCCTGCATGGTTGAGTAGCAAACGGAAATAGACGAGAGAAGGCCTTGGGGGGGCCGTAATCGACGGGCAAGAATCCGTTGACACGGATTTTTTCCTATGCTATCAATGTTGGACTCCCCGTGTTTGGGGTTTGAGCTCACGTCTGGAAGGGGGCGGAATGTCTGAGTCTGAGCACAAAGATATCTGCAGTGAAGTTGACTCCCGTAAGCAGATCAGTAGACGCGAGTTCCTCAAGATTGCCGGTATAGCTGGTGCTGGGTTGACCCTTGCAGGCGGTCTTGGGGGGCTCGTGGCAGCCTGCGGGGAGGAGGAGGCAACTACCACGACCACCGCAGCCGGCGAAACCACCACCTCAGTGGCCGTAGGAGGCCACCCACTCAATGCTGTCTTCGGCCCAGGCGGTGAGGCAGCCGGCCAAGGACTGACGATCAACGTCGGGATGCTTGTGGCCGTGACGGGTGTCGGTTCGTTCTACGGTGACGTAATGCCCAAAGGAGCCAAGCTCGCTGCCAAGCACATCGAGGCGGCCGGAGGGCCGAAATTCAACATCATAATTGGCGATCATCAGAGTGGAGCGACTCAGGCAGCGGTGAGCGAGTTCAAGCGCATGGCAGGAGAAGGCATACAGGTGCTTAAAACGTCGTATGGCACGCCCACCGAGGCCATCACGGGGCTGATAGAACAGTACAAGGTGATTTCATTCAACGGTGGCGGAGCAAGCCCCGGGCAGTTGGCAAAGCCCTATCTCTGGATGACTCGCATGCTTTACGGCGACGATCCGATCACCGGAGCAATGCAGTACATGTACGAGACCTTCCCGGATGTGAAGAAGGTGGCTGTGTATGGTATGGAGGAGAACGCGGTCGCCGCGCGTGTTGACTACGTTCCTCACTTTTGGCCCATTATCTGCCCCGGTGGCGAGATTGTCTCCAATGAACCCTATGACCTTGGCCTGGCCGACTGGGGGCCACTCGTAGGTAAGATGATGGCTTCGAAGCCGGATATGTTTATCACGATGGCTGCCGCGAAGGACCAGGGGGCCTCGATCAAGGCCATACGGGAGCAGAACTTCACCGGTCCCATCCTGGGTATCGAGATCACTGAGGACGCCCAGACCGTTGCAGGCAAGTGGTACGACGGAATCTTCGGCTGCATGGACGCGTATGACGTCAACTATCCAAACCCGCTTAACAAGGAATTCGTTGCGGAGTACAGGGCGGAATACAATGCGGAGCCCGAGTTCTTCGCGGCCAACTACTATGAGATCACAACAGTTGTCTGGGACCTTGTTCGCCAGGTGATCGCGGGGGGTGGCGATCCCACAAAAGGTGAGGCACTCAATGCGATGCTTGAGAAAACTCTGAAAGCGAAGACCTTGTTTGGCAGCGATCCCAGCGTGACTGGTGAGATGGGCTTTGACGCCGCGCAGCATACTACGGACAAGCCAATGGCCGTCTTCCAGATGCAGAAAGGCGAGCGCGTGACGGTGGCGGAGATCAAGAAAGTCGCCTTGCCGGATGGTGACCCGAAGACCGGACTAGTGAAAATCGTGAATCCCGCTGTTTCTCCAATGCCCGAAAGCTGACAGTCTCCCGGTATGCGCTGACAGCCGTGCCTGAAGAAGATTTCTTGCTCGGCTGGCGATAGAAACATGGAGACAGGTATGACAGAGACGTCGAATGACACGGTGCTTCGTGCCGAGAGAGTTTCGGTTGCCTACGGTAAGAGGCCGGTGTTGTTCGACGTCTCCATTGAACTGCGCCGCGGTGAGATAGCGGCCATTCTGGGCCACAACGGGGCTGGCAAGACCACTTTGCTGCGCAGTATCTTCGGCGTTCTCCCCATGAGATCGGGAAAGATAATTCTGGACGGAGAGGAGGTACGCCACGCTAGCGGAACAAACAGCGTGCTGAATGGCCTCTCTTTCACGCCTGCAGAAGCGCCGATTTTTCGCAACCTGACGGTCAAGCAGAACCTCGAGCTAGGGGCCTACATGGTTCGTGATGCAACGCGGAAACGGGTGAATCTCGAACGGGTACTGACACTCTTTCCCGTCCTGGGTGAGCGAATGAACGAGCAGGCTGGCAAGTTCAGCGGCGGGCAGCAGCGCTTGCTTTCTCTCGCCATAGCGATGATGACCGGCCCACGCATCATGCTGTTGGATGAGCCCTCGCTGGGCATCGCCCCCTCGCTTGTGGAGCGCATCTTCTCCCAGCTCAAAGAGCTGGTCTCTCAGGGTGAGCTGTCCGTTCTTCTCGTGGAGCAGAACGTAAGAGCTTCTCTTCCCTTTGTGGATCGAGCGTACTTCATGCGCCATGGTCACGTCATCCTCGAGGAATCTGGAGAGAGAGCACTAGCCAGGGGCCAGTGGTGGGACCTCTACTAGAAATGGCAACCCTCGTGGTCGACTCCCTGAGGCGGCTGGACACTTGAACTGGACTCTCTTGGCAACTCTGGCGATCCAGGGCGTGGTAATAGGGTCCTCGTACGCGCTACTCGGTGCGGCGTTCCAGATTGTGTTTGCGACGACCGGCATCTTCCACCTCGCTCAGTCTCTTGTGTATTCAGGGGCTGCCTACGCAGCGTTTTGCATCTCTGGCTTGCTGGGTCTTCCTCTGTGGCTTGGGGTAATCGTCGGACTGATGTCTGGGGTAATCATCGGGCTCGGGATTGAGTTGGGAGTGTACCGGCCGCTGCGACGGCGAAAAGCGGCCATGATGGGGTTCTTCCTGGCGTCTCTCGGCGTTGCGACGGCAGGCACGATGGCCACTCAACTTGTTTTCGGGTCCTATCAACGCGCGGTTGAAGGTTTCCCCAATGTGACCTGGAGTCTCGGGGTCACGACCATCACCAGCGTCCAGCTGAGCTCAATCGTTGCGGGCTGGACGTGTATTGGACTGCTTTATCTGTTTCTCAAGAAATCGAAGTATGGTTATGCGATTCTCGGGGTTAGCGAGAACCCGAACATGGCACAGGCAGTCGGTATCGCTCCCAAGCGGGTCTTTCTGCTGGTGTTTGCGATTGGCTCGGCGCTCGCGTCAGTGTCTTCGCTGTTTTTCACCTTCCAGGGTTCGGCAAGCCCCACCATGGGCACGACTCCGACGCTTCTCGGTTTCATCGCCGTGTTTTTCGGAGGTATCAGTAGCCTTCCCGGCGCCGCGCTGGGAGGTTTTATTCTGGGCATGGTGAGTTCACTCAGTGGAATGTTTGTCAACGCAAAATACGCGAACGTCATCATGTTCGGTGTTCTCTTCGTTCTCCTGATCTTTAGACCTCAGGGTCTATTCGGCCGGAAGGCGAGGTAGGCTCCGTGGAATACTGGTCAGATGTAGCCATCCAGATCCTACTCTTGATGGGTTTGGGAATAAGCCTGAATCTTCTCCTTGGCTACGCCGGTCAGATATCGATGGCGCACGCCGCCTTCTACGGCATCGGTGCATATGCCGCGGCACTTCTCTCGATGGCTCCAAGTATCACCGGTGGTGGTGGCGCTCGAGAGGTGGAGACTGGGCTAGGGATCAACGTGTGGGTGGCACTCGTCCTGGCCGCGATCATAGCCTCAGTATTTGCCTTCATGGTTTCAGTGCCGGCGGCAGTGCGGGTGCGGGGTGACTTGCTGATCCTCTTCACTTTGTCATTCCAGCTTGTAGTGACGCAGGTCATGACCGCGGCAAAGAGCATAACGAGTGGAGCGTACGGCCTTGGTCCCATCCGACCCATGGCCATCGGAGGCCACGTGTTCGGAACGGCGGTTCAAGCTCTGCCAATATTCGTTGTGATGGTAATTGTGATCGGCCTGATTGTGCGGCGGATGGGGGAGTCGCCTTACGGGCGAATACTCAAGGGCATTAGGGAAGATCAGCTGGCCGTTTCTTCCCTCGGCAGGAACCCAATCACCAAGATTGTGGTCACGTTCGGTATCACAGCCGCCCTTGCAGCAATTGTTGGCGCTTGTGGGGCCTACTACTACCAGTTCATCGCGCCATCAACCTATAGCGTTGATACCTCCATACTCATTGTTGCGGCCATCGTGCTGGGCGGCGTCGCGAACATCTGGGGGACGATAATCGGGGCCATCATCTTGGGGCTTCTCAAGCCTCTGCTGGAGCAAATCCTTGGGGGCAGCGGTAGGGGAGGCACGGCCATTCTCTGGCAAGGCGTGATCTACGGTATAGCCCTGGTCTTGATGATGATCTTCCGGCCCCAAGGCATACTCCCGGAGGGCACGAGTTTCCGCAGAATGTTCGCGCGGCCCGAACGGAGAGAAGCGAAGGAGGCGCTTGCAGCCGCGGCATGTTCCGGTCAGCGAATTCACGCCGTTGAACCGGCAGCCGTGGGCGGAACGATCGCCAGCGAACAGGGTGTTCTCGGGGTCGGCGGCCCGTTTGACCGGCAAGGTGGTCTCAGCGCCCAGGCTGATGCGGCGGTGGGCTCAGCGGACGAGGCGGAGACTACCCGCTTACTTGCGGGAGAAGGTAGCAGGGTCGCTACTGGAAAGACCGTTCTAGAGGTTTCGGGTTTGTCCAAGCGGTTCGGTGGGCTCCAGGCTGTGGATGAGGTGAGCTTCGGCTTAGAGCAAGGGAAGATTACCGGTTTGATCGGGCCTAATGGCGCCGGCAAGACTACCATCTATAACTTGATCACCGGCGCTTTGTTCGCTGATTCTGGTCGAGTCGTTCTACGCGGCGAGGACGTCACCGGCCAGAAGCCGCACGCCCTCGTGAAAAAGGGTGTAGCCAGATCGTTTCAAGATGTCCGTCTGTTCAGCAAGATGACGGCCTTGAACAATGTGGCTATGGGGGTCACCGGGCAAGCAGGCGAGAAGTTGCAGAATGTCTTTCTCGGTTTCCGCAGAGCGAAGCGATCCGAGAATGCCACTGTTGCGACGGCGATGGAGTGTCTCCGGGCTGTAGGGTGCGACAGCATGGCATCGCAAGTGGTCGGGGACCTGTCCTATGGGGACCAGAAGCTTGTGGCCATAGCCCGACTCATGGCTACCGGTTGCGAGATTCTGCTGCTGGACGAGCCCACCTCTGGAGTTGACCCGGATAGCGTGGAGAAAGTGATAGAGGTTGTGCGTGGGCTTCGGGCTTCGGGGAAGACCATCCTCTTGATCGAGCACAGTGTCCATCTGATCGAGCAGCTTTCCGACACAGTGGTCTTCCTGGACCAAGGTCGTGTGCTGGCGATGGGAACCATGGATGAACTAAAGACCCAGAAGGAACTCACGGATCTGTATTTCGGGACGTGAAGGCTCCGGCCGATATGAAGGCCATCGCTGCAACCCGATCGCCTTTACAGAAGACCTCCGATACAAGCGTGCGTCTGTGCAACGGCGTGGTTGGCAAAGAAAGGGAGACGCAGCCGGATGCAACCTGTGCTTCGCCAAGGCTCCCTGCGAAGCGGGAACTGTGACCAATGGCATTTGCCGGGGAGGTAAGAGAGTGAGCGAGAAGATCACATGCGGTACCTGCGGAATGCTCCTCTACTTCGGGGAGGAAATCAGGCGCCGCCTCTACATGTGCGCTATCCCCTCGGAAGCTCAAGTGCTTTCGGCCTATGGAAACATCTGCCCCCGCTGTAAGAGCGAGCTCGCCGAGGAGACCGTCAAGGTTGAAATCAAGAGAAGGGCCAGACATGGGTCATGACGAGGAACTGATAAGAAAACTGGAAGACACGGCTGACTCCCTTCGCGGCCATTGCCTTACACAGTTCTCCCACATTGGCCAGGGGCACGCCGGTGGCACTATGTCGGTGATCGACATTGTCACCGCTCTCTATTTTCACCACATGAAGTTCGATCCCGCCAACCCAGCCTGGCCGGATAGAGACCGCTTGGTAATGAGCAAGGCTCACGCCTGCGAGGCCATCTATGCGGCTCTGACCGAGCTGCAAGTCTATCCTCGGGAGACCTTGGGCTCCTACTACAGCTACGGCTCTCCCTTTCAGGGGCACGCAGACAGGTGGTGCACCAGGGGCGTCGATTACTCCGGCGGTTCTTTGGGTCAGGGCCTCTCGTTTGCCGCCGGTATGGCCTATGCCGAGCGGATCGAGCCCATCGTCGACCCCGCATCGCGGGAAAAGCATCCTTCTCGGCTAGTCATACGACACGACCCGCGTTTTCGCACCTACTGCATCTTGGGCGACGGCGAGTGCCAGGAAGGAAACGTCTGGGAAGCGGCCATGTTCGCGGCCAAGTACAAACTGGACAACCTAGTTGCAATCGTCGACTACAACAAGTTCACGGTTGATGGCCCCACTTCAGACGTAATGCCGCTCGAGCCCTTCACTGCAAAATGGGAAGCTTTCGGCTGGTGGGTGAAGGAGATAGACGGCCACGACATGAGGGAGCTTGTTGGTGCCCTCGACCTGGCCAAACGCCTCTTCGGCGACGGTCGGCCCAAGTGTTTGATCGCTCATACCGTGAAAGGGTACGGGGTGCCAAGCTGGGAAGCCGTCCATGTCCATCTCGCTAGGGCGGGGATCACCCAAAAAGGTATCGAAGAAGGAAGAGCCAAGTATGACCTCATTCAGTAGATACATAGAAATAGATGATCCCGGCATCCCGGCCGATGCCCCACTGATGGGTGTCGGGAGTGTGGTTCCTTCGGCGAGCGGGGTTCCAGGTCCCCCTACCCTCGCCGACGGCGTTGCGAGGGGATTGGTCGCCGCCGCCACGAAGAATCCACGTATCATCGCGGTCCTTGAGGATCTCGGCATGCCCGCCCTTGACTGGTGGCAAGCCAACGCCCCCGCGCGCATGGTTGAGGTAGGCATTGCGGAGCAAAATGGGGCGGTCGTCGCCGCTGGTTTGGCGGCCGAAGGCTTCATCCCCGTAATCTACGGCTTTGTCTTTGCGGCAGTAGGTCGGGCCTACAACCAGATCCGTCAAAGCATCCTGGTCGATCGTTTCAATGTGAAGATCATCGCTCGGGAAGGTGCTTGGGGGGAATGGGGGATCTCTCATAACACGGTGGAAGGCATAGCCATGGCTGCCGTTCTTCCCAATCTCGTCATCCTGAACCCAGCCGACGGCAAGGAAGCGGAGAAAGCGGCGGAAGCCATGTTCGATTACATTGGTCCGGTTTTTCTGAGGCAAGAGGCGAGCCCTCCGCCTGCCAAGATCTTCGCAGGTGACTACCCGTTTGAGATCGGCAAGGCCACTCCGGTGAAGGAGGGCAGGGACGCAACCATCATCGCGACTGGTTACATGCTTACCGAGGCGGTGCGCGCCATTGGATTGCTGGAGAAAGACGGTCTCGACGTAGGGATCCTTAATATGTGCACGCTGAAGCCCTTGGATGAAGAGGCCATTATCCGAGTTGCCGAGGAGAGCGGAGCCATCGTAACGGCCGAGAATGCGAGTGTCATAGGCGGCTTGGGCGACATGGTGGCTGCTGTACTCTCCGAGAACCGTCCAACTCCTATGGTCCGAGTTGGCGTGGAGGACGAGTTCAGCCAGTCGGGCCTCATGGGTGGCGGCCGGGACGAACTCAAGGAGCACTTTGGTCTTGACGCCAAGGACCTGGCTGTGGCCGTGCGGACGTGCGTGGGGAAGAAGTAGATTGGAGCGCACTCCTCGCAGTTGATCCCTTTTGCTATTCACTCGAGATGCGGAGAGCGACATGAGAGCAGCCTATTTCAACGGTAAAGGGATTATCACTATCGGTGAATCAGTGCCAATCAAGCCCGGACCAGACGAAGTCCGGATCGATGTTGCATACTGCGGCATCTGCGGATCTGACGTGCACATTTTCGAAGGAGGGGCACTAGCTGACCGCGTTTTGGCGCCACAGGTGATCGGCCATGAAATGTCGGGGGAGATCATCGAGGTCGGTTCGGAAGTAAAGGGATGGTCAGTTGGAGATCGGGTGGTGGTACGCCCACTCGATCCGTGCGACGAGTGTCCTGCCTGCAGGGCTGGCTATTCGCACATCTGCTACAAGCTTAACTTCATGGGTGTCGATACGGCAGGCGCATTCCAACGCTACTGGACGGTCAAGGCGCGTACCCTTCACCGGCTGCCCGATAGTCTTCCCCTCGACCAGGCTGCCCTAATCGAGCCTCTAGGTGTCGCTTGCCATGACATTCGCCGGGGTGGTCTTCAGGCGGGGGAACGGGCGGTTGTGATTGGAGGTGGCCCGATCGGGATCCTCATAGCCCTGGCTGCGAAATACGACGGAGCCCAAGTGCTGGTGTCCGAAGTGAATCCATATCGGGTGGATTTAGCCCGGGATATGGGATTGGATGTGATCAATCCAAAAGAGAGTGACCTGACCCAGGAGGTCATAGAACGTACCGGTGGGGCCTGGGCCGACATCGCTTTTGAGGTGACTGGCACTGCAGCTGGAGCTGCCGCCATGACCCAAGTGCTGCGCGCGCGTGGGCGCGCAGTGGTAGTGGGTGTTCCCGCGGAACCTCCCGAAGTCGATCTTGCCAGGGTTTTCCTGCGCGAGCTGAGCATCCATGGAGCCCGAGTCTACGAGCCCGAGGACTATGACAAGGCCATCAAGCTGGCGGCGAGCGGAGCGCTTCCCTTGGATAAACTGATCAGCGCTCGCTGGCCGGTGGCTCAGCTACAGAGGGCCATCGAGGAGATCATGAGTGGTTCCGATCTGATGAAGGTACTGATCGATACGCGGGCAGGGTAGGAAGGAGCATTTCCATGGCAAGCACCGTTCCGACGCTGGCAGGTCCCGTGGAGACAGCGAACCTGGGAACCGTTCTAATGCATGAGCATATTTTCCTAATGAATGCCGACATGCAAGGAGCTTACCCGGGATTCAACAACTGGTGGCGCGATATCGAGATTCCACGTGCGCGGGAGGTCTTGCGCCAGGTTAAGCAGGCGGGGATTGACACACTCGTGGACCTAACTCCCTTGGGATTGGGTCGCGACATAGAGGCGATGGAGCAGGCCGCGAGCGGCACGGGTCTGCAAGTGATTGCCTGCACCGGGCTCTACACGAGCCGTGACCTGCCCTGGCCACTAAGAATGCTTGGCCCGGGCACAATCGTGGGCGGTTCGGATCCACTGGACCAACTATTTACTCGCGATATCACCGAAGGGATCGGAGGAACAAGTATCAAGGCTGGGATACTGAAGTGCGCCACAGATGCGGACGGTATGCTCCCAGACATTGAGAGGGTTGTCCGCGCTTGCGCCCGAGTAAGCCGGGAAACGGGGTGTCCGATCTCCACGCACACACACTCCACTCTCGGTTTCGGCCTTGAGCAGCAAGAGATATTTCGTCAAGAAGGTGTGGAGCTGGCGCGCACAATCATCGGACATTCAGGGGATCACAACGATTTGGACTACCTCGAGCGCTTGATCGACGGAGGCTCGTTGATCGGGATGGACCGCTTTGGCACTGGTCTGCGTCCTCCTTCGACCGAGGTTCGCGTGCACACGGTGGCAAAGCTATGCGAACGGGGATACGCGGATCGAATGATACTCTCTCATGATACGTGCTGCTCGGACGACTGGTACCCGGCCGAGTTCGACTACTGGCAGATGCCACCGGTCGACCGATTTCTCTATATGCCGAAGGTAGTAGTGCCAATGTTGAAGGAGCGTGGGGTGACGCAGGGGCAGATAGACCAGATGCTTATTCACACTCCTCGAGTCTTCTTCGAGCGATGCTGCAAGTAGTGTGGGGAGCTTGACAGATTCTGAGCTTGCTCTATTGAGATCTGGTTGCGATGGAAAACCGAGGGGCTGACTACTCAGAAGAGGCGCATGAGCAGGAGGGCCCGGAGGAGCCGGCGCGCTTGCGAGGCTCGTCCTGCAAGCGAACTTGCGCGCCAGGGTGGGGGCGGTCGAAAAGTCTGAAAGTGAAAGCGTTTCCAGACTGCCCGCGCCGTCTTTTTTTTCCCGCTCAGAACTCCTGGGCCTAAGAGCGCCTCAGAGGCCAGAAAGGTCTGGGGTGCTTCGTTCAGGTAACTCCCATTGCTGCCTTCTTGCCGACAAAGGCGGCGGGAGCTTCGTTCGCAGATATCACACAAGAGCGGAGGCGCCCAGGAGGGGCCTCCGCTCTATTTCTAGATCCGCCAGAGCACGTTCATTTGCCACTCACCTCGGGCAGGTGCCACCTTCAGCCGCAGCCGGACCTACTGTTTGAAGCCGCTCGCAGCCTTCCACCAGTTGATGCCTTCGCCGTAGTTCTTGAAGTCGCCGGGGTCGATCGTGACACCGTTGAGGACAAAATCGGTGCCACGGTTGATCGCGTGCACCCAGGCGGACTGAACCACGCCGAACGGCACACCTTCGAAAACGGTTCCTTCCATCCTCTCAGCGAAGGTGGAGCGATCAATTCCGACAATGTTGTTGTTGGCACCCCCTGACGGTGCCGCCACCGCGACTGTGGCCAGAGCGAGGACGATTATGAGAGCAAGCACAGTGGCAAGGATCATCTGACGTTTCATGGCGCCTCCCTTGTCGTTGTCCAGTTCCACTGCGCTACCCCTTGGGCGCAAATGCGTAAACCCACAGGCGTAGAGAGCCCGGCGATACAGCCGCGGGGCTACACGTCATCGTGCGTGCGCTTGTGGATCGTCCGCTTGTGTACCACGCGCTCGGGCGGCGCTTCCTCTCGAATAACGTGCTCATGGATGACCGGCTCAGGGGGCGCTTCGTCGACCCACTCGGTCGGTGCTGGTCCGCGGGTGCCGCGGCGGCTGAACCAGAAGAGAAGCGCGAGCACCAGGCCGACGATCCCGACAATGAGAATGATCAGTCCGGCTAGCTGTATGTTGAACCCCTCCGTCTCCACGGTGACTGCCCAACGAAGTATCGCGCCGATCACAATGAGTAAGAGCGGCCCTGCTATCCCTCCAATGTACATACGTCACCCCTTTCGCGTTCGCATGGGCGATGCTAGAGCTTGAGGCTCCTACCACCGATACCAGCGTCGTCCACCACCGCTGAGCGCGCCCACGAGGATCCCGATAAGCCAGATGAGGAACACGGCAAGGGCGATCCAGAAGAGGATCTCGACCGCGAAACCGAGTCCGAATAGAATGGCTGCCAAGATAAAGACGAGGATAAGTAGAAGCATCTTCCCCTCCCATTGCGAGTTCTGGCACTCCTGTTTCGGGGCTTCCCTTCGGCAAAGCGATCGAAACCGCTAGATAGTGACGAAGTTGTTCCACGCGTCTCAAATCACCATCTGGGCATAGTGTCGCCTTTGGCGGCCGGTAGGTTTGGGATCTTGTCGGTCGGGAATACGTGATCTGCGGGTCCCAAGAGATGGAGCGCATCCTCCAAGGGCTGTTGGGTCAAAGCCTTCGGCACTAGGGAAAGCGGAGTCACCTGGGACTCGTTTTTCTGTGCACGCAGAGATGCTTTTCATTCCGTTGTCCCGGCGCCCGCGCCCAGCACGCGTCCGCGCGGGTGGGTGCTGGGGCGTCTCTTATGACCAATCGGAGGTACTCGTGGCCGCATCTTCCCGCATCGAACTCACCTGCCCATGCTGTAAAGGGCAGTTCATCGAAACCTTGAGCTCGCTCGCCCGGTATCCGACGCTTGCGTGCCCCATGTGCGGCAGGTTTCTCGATAAGGCGGCCACAGCCACCGCCGTGAGGAATGCCCAAGAGCGACTGTGCCTCGCCCGTTTGCTTTCCGAGATGACTGCCTTTGATCGCGGTCTATTGCGCGGGTAGGGGTCTCTCAACTTAGAGAAGCGCGCCCGCGCTTCGCAGCAGCCGGACCGCACGCAATTATTCATCACCTACCCAACCTAACAGTGTTTGATAGTCAAGGCGAAGGGATACCTGCTTCTACGGGACCCAGGTGAGATGAGCGCATTGAACTACCGACAAGCGAGCGCCGTCAAGGGGAGCGGTAGTCACCTCGGAGACTTGCTTCACGAGCAGAATACAGGAGGAATACTATGTGGCACCTTCAGGATCTTCTCGGGATCGGTGGCGCTCTTGCCGTCGTATTCTTCGTACTTGTACGTGGCACCGTCCTTGATGAGCGTTCCCGACTCTCGCGCGCCCTCACCATGCCTGCTCGCATCATGAAGAAAGAGCACAGGTGATTTGGTTGGTCCGTTGGCAGGCGACCGCTGGTCTACGGGCCAACACGGTTCTGGTACCATCTCCCGGCGGGTAAGTTTGCTTTGAGCACTCCAGTGGTGCTCAATTTTCTCGCCGGCCACCCGCCGGCAAGAACAAGAAGAACCTCAGCCATCCCTTAGGAGAAGTATGTCTTTTCGCATGGAACGAGACGGTGACCTCTACATAGTCACGAACGATACCGGCACCTACTACCGGGAGTATGCGAGCGAGGAAGAGGCTGACGCTCAGCTCGAGCGGATCGCACAGATTCAGAATAACCACGGCCAGTAACCCGGTTCCGAGAGGACCGAAAGCATGAGTCTTCTGGTTCTGACGGCTGGGGAGCGGCGGCATCGCCCCCCCGTAATATTGGCGATAGCCACATCCGGGACACCGGTGTCCAGGGGGACAATTACTGCGCGCGGCGAGCTTCTAGGGGGGTGGGGGTCATCGGAAACGGGCAAGAGGTGGTCGCGCACACCCCGGATGGTCGCGCCTCCGAGCTGCCCGCCGCCGCCCGGTCGCTCCCCTAAAGACGGGGACGTGCAGGGTCTGTTGGCGTGGGTCGGAAGCGAACTCCGGCTGTTTCCCGGCACGAACGGTCTCAGGCCGGAGGCGCCATCGAGACTGCTCTCTGATGTTCTACCGCACGTGTGGCCCCAGTAATGGGCGAGAAATCGCCCAGTTCTGTCGAGAATCTGGCCGATTACCGCCCGAATGACGCGCCATAGTGGCGCCTTTTCGCGGTCGCGCGTTTGGGATTCCGTGAGGCGGGAAGAAAGCCGATTGCGAGTCCCAAGAGACGCAAGCGCATCTTTCCGGGGCTTCTTAGAAGAGCCGACGCGGAGAAAACGCGGAGCCAAATAACCGCCGAGT